>Ga0102594_1000100_pt1 | contig 147119 bp, 132 predicted proteins | sample AraplaCol_mLB_r2_2_FD_76863 | JGI IMG/M metagenome (GOLD analysis project Ga0102594, IMG submission 76863) | Arabidopsis root microbial communities from North Carolina, USA - plate scrape MF_Col_mLB_r2 (SPADES assembly) (version 2) | ecosystem: Host-associated > Plants > Roots > Endosphere... | reverse complement strand
GCCTCGCCGCAGGAGACGGCGATGATCTCGGTGACCACGCCCTTTTCCTTCAGGCGAACCGCTTCCTCGACGGCGATCTCGTCGAAGGGGTTCATGCTCATCTTGACGTTGGCCAGGTCGACGCCGGAACCATCCGCCCTGACCTGCGCCTTCACGTTCGCGTCCAGCACGCGCTTGACTGCGACCAATACCTTCATGTTCCTCGTGCTCCGCTTCTAGAGTTCCGCCACGGCCGAATAGCGATCGAGCTGCCAGTCGCAATCGCCCAGCAGCGGGTCGATGAGCGTCAGCCGCTTGAAGTAGTCGCCCACGGCCAGTTCGTCCGTCATGCCCATGCCGCCGTGCAGCTGCACGGCCTGCTGGCCGATGAAGCGGCCGGCCTTCGCCACCGTGTGCTTGGCCGCTGCCAGCATGCGCTGGCGCTGCGCGGCGTTGTCTTCATCGAGCGCCTGCACGGCGACATAGGCCATGGACAGCGCCAGCTCCTTCTGCACCAGCATGTCGGCCATGCGGTGCTGCAGCGACTGGAAGCTGCCCAGCGGCACGCCGAACTGCTGGCGCGTGCGCAGGTACTCCGCGGTGATCTCGATGAGCTTCTCCATCGCGCCGGCCGCTTCCGCGCACAGCGCGGCCGTGCCCCAGTCCAGCCCCTGCTGCAGCACCGCCAGGCCCTCGCCCGGCTGCCCCAGCAACGCGTCGGCGCCGAGCTGCACGTCGTTGAGCAGCAGGTCGGCCGCGCGGTGCCCGTCCATCGTCGGGTAGGCGGCCATGCTCACGCCCGGCGCCTTCGCCGGCACCACGAACAGGCTCGCGCCGAGCGTGCCTTCCAGGCGCGCGCTGACAAGGTGGAAGTCCGCCGAGTCCCCATGCCACACGAGGCACTTGCGGCCACTCAGCACGAAGCCGTCGGCCTCGCGCACCGCACGGCTGCGCACCGCGGCGGGGTCGAAGCGGCCGTGCGACTCCAGGTAGGCCACCGCGCCAGTGGCCTCGCCCCCGGCCATCGCCTGCAGCCATTGCGATTGCTGTGTCGCACTGCCGGCCGAGCGCAGCATGACCGTGGCCATGACGGCGCTGGGCGTCACCGGCTCGCGCACCAGGCCGCGGCCCAGTTCGCGCTGGACCGCCAGCAGGCTGCTGGCGCCTTCGCCGAAGCCGCCGAAATCCGCGGGCACCAGCAATCCGGTCACGCCCAGTTCGGCAAGCGTCTGCCAGGCCGCCTGGTCGCGCCCCTGCCCGGCGGCCTTCCGGCGGCGCTCGAAGGTGTATTCGTTGTCGATGTAGCGGCGCAGGCTGTCTGCGAGCATCCGCTGCTCTTCGCTGTAGTTGAAATCCATGGTTCTCTCAGAAACCCAGCAGGGCCTTGGCGATGATGTTCTTCTGGACTTCCGTCGCACCACCGTAGATGGTGGTCTTGCGCATGTCGAAGTAGGTGGACGAGGCAGGCGCCGCCCAGTCGGGGCCGGACAGCTCCGGCACCTGCGCGCCGGCTTCCAGCCACTGGGGCGAATAGGGCCAGGCGTACGGACCGGCGCATTCCATCTGCAGCATGGCGATGTCCTGCTGGATCTCCGAGCCGCGGATCTTGATGATCGACGCCTCCGGCCCCGGCGTCCCGGCCGCCTGGGTGGCCACGCGCAGCAGCAGCATCTCCAGCGCCATCACGTCCATCTCGATGCGCATGAGCTTGTCGCGCATGCGCGGCGAATCGGCCAGCCGCCGGCCGCCCGCGTCCTGCGTGCCGGCCGCGTAGTGCTTCAGGCGCGCCAGCTCGCGGTGGCAAGCGCCGATGCCCGCGATGCCGGTGCGCTCGTGGCCCAGCAGGTACTTGGCGTAGGTCCAGCCCTTGTTCTCCTCGCCCACGAGGTTCTCCACCGGCACCTCGACGTCCTCGAACCAGGTCTCGTTGACGTCGTGGCCGCCGTCCAGCGTCTTGATCGGCCGCACGGTGATGCCGGGCGTCTTCATGTCGATGAGCAGCAGCGAGATGCCCTGCTGCGGACGCGCCTCGGAGTCGGTACGGACCAGGCAGAAGATCCAGTCGGCGAAGTGCGCCATGGTGGTCCAGGTCTTCTGGCCGTTGACCACGTAGCGGTCGCCCTTGCGTACCGCACGGGTCTTGAGCGACGCGAGGTCGGAGCCGGAGCCCGGCTCGGAGTAGCCCTGGCACCAGAAGTCCTCCACCTTGGGAATGCGCGGCAGGAAGCGGGCCTTCTGCGCCTGGTTGGCATACTTCATCAGCACCGGCCCGATCATGGTGAGGCCGAAGGGCAGCAGGCGCGGGGCGCCGGCGCGCATGCTCTCGATCTCGAAGATGAGCCGCTCCAGCGCGTTCCAGCCCGTGCCGCCGTGTTCCCTGGGCCAGGAGGGGGCGCCCCAGCCGCGGGCCTCGAGGATGCGGTGCCAGCGGACGTAGTCCTCCTTCTCCAGGCGCAGGTGGCCGAAGACCTTGTCCCGGATGTCGGCTGGCAGGTTCGCCGCCATGAAGGCGCGAACCTCTTCGCGGAACGCGAGTTCCGCGGATGTGAAGCGAAGATCCATGTGTAGCTTGCTTGTCGGAAATTGATGGGGGAGTTCAGCGCGCGATCAGCGCCCCGAGCGCCTGCCGCAGCGGCTCGGGATGCGGCACGCGCAGCATGTCCATGTCCTGCGCCGCGGGGCGGTACACCGCCCGCGCATGGCTGAAGGCCAGGAATCCGTCGCGCCCGTGGTAGGCGCCCATGCCGCTCGCGCCGATGCCGCCGAAGGGCAGGTCCTCCACGCCCACGTGCTTGATGACGTCGTTGAGCGTCACGCCACCCGAGTGGCTGTGCTCCAGCACCATGGCCTCCTCGGCCAGGTCGGTGCCGAAGTAGTAGAGGCCCAGCGGACGCGGGTGGGTGTCGATGTAGTCGAGCACCTCGTCGATGCTGCGGTAGGTCTTCACCGGCAGCAGCGGGCCGAAGATCTCGTCCTGCATCGCAGCGGTGTCGTCCGGCGGGTCGATCAGCAGCGCGGGCGCGAGCTTGCCCGTGGCTTCGCCGAAGCTATCTCGGGCGGGGTTGAGTTCCACCACGCGGATGCCCCGGCGCCGCGCCTCGTCCAGGTAGCCGTTCAGGCGCGCACGATGGCGGGCGTTGATGACGGCGGTGTACTCGGGGTTGTCGGCCAGGCGCGGGAACTGGGCGGCCACGGCCTCCTGCGCGGCTTCGACGAAGGCGTCGAGCAGTTCTTCCGGCACGAAGGCGTAGTCGGGCGCCAGGCAGATCTGGCCGGCGTTGTGCAGCTTGCCCGCGATGATCCTGCGCACCGAGGCGTCGAAGTCCACCGAGCGCGAGAGGATGGCGGGCGACTTGCCGCCCAGCTCCAGCGTCACCGGCACCAGGTTCTCCGCGGCGGCGCGCATGACGGCGCGGCCGATGGAGGTGGCGCCGGTAAAGAGCAGATGGTCGAAGCGCTGCTGGCTGAAGGCCACGCCGGTCTCGGCACTGCCGGTGACGACCGCGATCTCCGTCGGGTCGAAGGCGGAGGCGACCATGCGGGCGATCAGCGCCGAGGTCTCGGGCGTCAGCTCCGATGGCTTGATCAGCACCCGGTTGCCCGCGGCCAGCGCGCCGGCCAGCGGCAGGAACGCCAGGTTCACCGGGAAGTTCCAGGGGCTGATGATGCCGACCACACCGCGCGGCTGGAACTGCACCCAGGCCTCGCCGCGCTGCGCCTGCCGGGGCTGCGGCTTCATCCATTCGGCCAGGTGGGCGCGGGCGTGCTTGAGGGCGAGGATGGGCGAGAGCACCTCGGTCACGCGCGAAAAGTCCGTGCTGCGCGAGCCGAAGTCGGCCCGCACTGCCTCGGTGATCTCGCGCTCATGGTCGACCAGCAGGCCGATGGCCCGGTCGATGCGATCCGTGCGCTGGGCGGCGCTGGCCGGCCCCTGGGTGCGCAGGGCCACACGCTGGGCATCGACCAAGGCGGCGATGCGCGCCTTCTCGTGGGCGATGATGTCTTGCTGCTTCTCGCTCATGTTTTCGTCTCCTCGTGCCTTGTTGGTTCAGGCGGTTGTTGATTTCTTCTGGTCGGGGGCCAGGGGCCACTGGAAGCGCGCGGGCTCGCGGCGCATGAAGCGGCCGACGGCCTCCTTGGTGTAGTCGCTCTCCAGCGCAATGGCCTGGGCGCTCGCCTCGGCGCCGAGCAGCGCGCGGCGGTCGGTCTCGAAGCTGCGGGCGAGCAGCTGCTTGGTCTTCGCGAAGGCGAAGGGCGACACTTGTGCCATCGCGGCCGCGATCTCGAGCGCCCTCGCCTGCAAGGCCGGCGCCGGCAGCACCTCGAGCACCAGGCCCAGCGCCAGCGCTTCCTGCGCCGGCAGCTCGCGGGCCGAATACACGAGTTCCTTGGTGCGCTGCATGCCGATCAGGCGCGGCAGCATGTGCAGCGCGCCCAGGTCGGGCAGCAGGCCCACGCGGGCGAAGGACAGGCAGAAGCGCGCACGCTGCGAGGCCAGCACGAAGTCGGCCGCCAGCGCCAGGCTGAAGCCCGCGCCGAAGGCGACGCCGTCCACCGCGGCGATGACAGGCCGGTCGAACTCCAGCAGTGCGTCGTAGACGCGGTGCAGTTCGCTCATGCGCGCCTGCGCTGCTTCGCTGCCGCGCGCCCCCTGCATGTTGGAGATGTCGCCACCGGAGCAGAAGTCCCCGCCTGCGCCGGTCAGGACCAGCGCGCGGACGTCCGGGTCGCGGCGCAGGCTGGCCAGCGCCTCGCCCAGTTCCTCGCCCATCTGCGCATTGAGCGCGTTCTTGAGTTGCGGCCGCGCCAGCGTGAGCGTGGCCACGCCATCGGCGATGGCGGTCTGGATGCTTGTCATTCTTCCTGCTGGGTGGGCGCGCTCAGAGCGTGCGGGCCACCAGCTCCTTCATGATCTCGTTGGAGCCGCCAAAGATCTTGCCGACGCGGGCGTTGACGTACATGCGGGCGATCGGGTACTCCAGCATGTAGCCATAGCCGCCGTGCAGCTGCAGGCACTCGTCGACGATCTCGGTGTTCTTCTGCGTGCACCACCACTTGGCCATGGCGGCGGTCTCCGGGTCGAGCTCGCCGCGCAGCACGCGCGCCATGCAGTCGTCCACGAAGGCGCGGGCCACGGTGGCGTGGGTCTTGCACTCGGCCAGCTTGAAGCGGGTGTTCTGCATGTCCAGCAGCGAGGCACCGAAGACCTTGCGCTCGCGCACGTAGTCCACCGTGAGCTCGATGGCGCGCTCCATGGTGGCCAGCGCGCCGAGCGCGATGATCATTCGCTCCTGCGGCAGCTGCTGCATCAGCTGGTAGAAGCCCTTGCCCTCCTCCGTGCCCAGCAGGCTGGCGCAGGGCACGCGCACGTTGTCGAAGAAGAGCTCGGCGGTGTCCTGGCCCTTCTGCCCGATTTTCTCCAGGATGCGGCCGCGCCGGAAGCCTTCCAACCCCTCGGTCTCCACCACCACGATGGACACGCCCTTGGCGCCCTTGTCCGGGTCCGTCTTCACCACCACCAGCACCAGGTCGGCCAGGTAGCCGTTGGTGATGAAGGTCTTGGAGCCGTTGATGACGTACTGGTCGCCTTCACCGTCATTCACTCGTAGGGCGCGGGTCTTGATGCTCTTGAGGTCCGACCCCGCCCCGGGCTCCGACATGGCAATGGCCGCGATCATCTCGCCCGTGGCCATGCGCGGCAGCCAGCGCAGCTTCTGCTCCTCGGTGCCGTAGCGCAGGATGTAGTGCGCCACGATGCCGCTGTGCACGTTGGTGCCCAGGCTCGTGGTGCCGGCGCGCGACTGCTCCAGCGTCACGATGGCATCGTGCGCGAAGCTGCCGCCGCCGCCGCCGTATTCCTCGGGAATGCTGGGCAGCAGCATGCCGATGGCACCGGCTTTGCGCCACACCTCGCGCTCGACGTGCTGCTGCTTCCACCAGCGGTCCTCGTTGGGCACCAGCTCGCGCTCGACGAAGCGGCGGATCGAGTCCTGGAAGAGCTCCAGGTCCTCGCTGATCCAGGGAGAGGTTCGGGCGCTCATGGCATCAGGGACGGCCGCCGCCGCAGATCAGCACCTGGCCGGTGACGTAGTTCGACTCGGGGATGCACAGCAGGTACACGGCACCGGCCGCCTCGGCGGGCGTGCCGCCGCGGCCCAGCGGGATCGCGCTCTCGATGTTCTTCATGAGCTGCGGGTTCACGCCCACCTTGATCTGGTTGCCGCCCACGTCGATGGTGGCGTTGTTGCCTTCGCCGGCCGTGGCCTCGGTCAGGCGCGTCTTGATCAGGCCGAAGGCCACGCTGTTGACGTTGACCTTGTAGCGGCCCCACTCCTTGGCCAGGGCCTTGGTCAGGCCGTTGATGGCCGCCTTGGCCGCCGAGTAGTTGGCCTGGCCGGCGTTGCCCGCCACGCCCGAGACGGAGGAGATGTTGACCACCTTGCGGAAGGTCTCCTCGCCGGCGGCGGCGCCGGCTTCGGCCTTGGCGCATTCCTTGAAGTAGTCGGCCGCGGCACGCAGGATGCGGAAGGGGGCGGTGACGTGCACGTCCAGGATGGCGCCCCACTGCTCGTCCGTCATCTTCTGGATCACGTTGTCCCAGGTGTAGCCGGCGTTGTTCACGATGATGTCGAGGCGGCCGAACTTCTCCAGGGCCGTGCCGACGAAGCGGGTGCCGAAGTCGGCCTCGGTCACGCTGCCGATGCAGGCCACGGCGCGCCCGCCGGCGGCGGTGATCTCGGCCACGACGGCTTCGGCCGGTGCCGCGTCCAGGTCGTTGACGACGATGGCGGCGCCGTCGGCGGCCAGCTTCAGGGCAATCTCACGGCCGATGCCGCGGCCGGAGCCGCTGACGATGGCCACTTTGGATTCGAGCTTCTTCATGGTGTTCTTTCCTTCTAGGGTTCAGGCGTCCAGGGCCACCAGGGCTTCGCCGGACAGTTTGATTTCGCCCGCGGCATTGCGGGTGGTGATCTCGACGCGCATCTCGCGCTTCGCGTCGTTCTTCTCGACCACGCGGCCGCTGCAGGTCACCGCATCGGCCACGTGGGTGATGGCGACAAAGCGCACCGCGAAGCTGCGGATGGCGCGCTGCGGCACCCAGTTGGTCAGCAGGCGGCCCAGGTAGCCCATCGACAACATGCCGTGCGCGAACACGTCGGGCATGCCGGCGCGTTTCGCGAAGTCGATGTCGACGTGGATGGGGTTGTGGTCGCCCGAGGCACCGGCATAGAGCGCCAGCGTGAGCCGGCTGAGCGCCGGGGTGGTGAAGGCCGGCAGCTCGCTGCCGACCTCGACGGATTCGTAGTGAAGCGCTTGCATGATTGCCCTGTCCTCAGGCATTGCGCACGACGATGGTGCCGCGCAGGTTGGCCACCGGCTCGCCGGCAGCGTTGGTCACGACGGTCTCGCGCACCACGAACTCCATCGCGCCGCCCTTCTTGGCGTAGATGTCGGCGATGCGGGTCTCGAAGTGCAGGCGCTCGCCGGCGTAGGCCATGCGGTGGTAGTCGAAGCGCTGCTCGCCGTGCAGCACGCGGCCGATGTCGATGCCCAGCAGTTCCATCGTGGCGCGCGGGTTGGGCTGGTCCATGTCCAGGCAGAACAGGAAGGTGGGCGGTACCGGCAGGTCCGGGTGGCCGGCCGCCTTCGCGGCCTTGGTGTCGACATAGGCCGGGTCGGCCTGGCCGATGGCCTTGGCGAAGAAGCGCAGGCGCCCCGCCTCCACCTCCACGCTGTGGCGCGCGACGACCGCGCCGATGTGCTTGGTGTCGATCATGTTCAGCCCTGCTTCTGGTAGAGCGTGACCACGCAGGCGCCGCCCAGGCCCAGGTTGTGCTGCAGGGCCATGCGCGCACCCTGCACCTGGCGCTTGTCGGCGGTGCCGCGTAGCTGCCACACCAGCTCGGCGCATTGCGCGAGGCCAGTCGCGCCCAGCGGGTGGCCCTTGGACAGCAGGCCGCCCGAGGGGTTGGTGACCACGCGGCCGCCGTAGGTGTTGTCGCCGTCGAGGATGAACTTCTCGGCCGTGCCTTCGGGCGTGAGGCCCAGGCCCTCGTAGGTGATCAGCTCGTTGGCGGTGAAGCAGTCGTGCAGTTCGACCACGTTGATGTCGCGCGGATCCACGCCGGCCTTCTCGTACACCTGCTGGGCCGCGGCGGCAGTCATGTCGTAGCCGACGACCTTGCGCATGTCGGCCTCGTCGAAGCTGCTGTTGCGGTCGGTGGTCATCGCCTGGGCGGCGATCACCACGCGGGTGTCCAGGCCGTGGCGCTTCGCGAAGGCTTCCGAGCACACGATGGCGGCCGCGGCGCCGCAGGTCGGCGGACAGCACTGCAGGCGCGTCAGCGGGTCGAACACCGTGGGCGCGGCCAGCACCTCGTCGAGCGTGACGGTGTTGCGGAACACGGCGAAGGGGTTGTTGGCCGCATGCTGGCGTGCCTTCACCGAGATGCGGGCGAAGGTCTCGCGGGCGATGCCGTGCTCCTGCATGTAGGCGCGGCCGGCGCCGCCGAAGAACTGGGCGGCGCGCGGGGCGTGCTCGTCGAAGCCCTGCACCTCGCTCATCACCTTGGCGAAGCGCTCCATCGGGCCGGGCCGGTCGGTGTAGGCACCCTTGAGCGCGCCGGGCACCATCTGCTCGAAGCCCAGGGCGATGGCGCATTCCACCGCGCCGCTTTCCACCGCCTGACGGGCCAGGAACAGCGCCGTGGAGCCGGTGGCGCAGTTGTTGTTGACGTTGACCACGGGGATGCCGGTCAGGCCCACGCCGTAGATCGCGGCCTGGCCCGAGGTGGAGTCGCCGAACACGTAGCCAACATAGGCCTGCTGCACCAGCGCGTAGTCGATGCCCGCATCGGCGAGTGCGGCCTTGGCGGCCTGCGCGCCCATGACGTGGTAGTCCTCGCTCGCGCCAGGCTTGGTGAAGGGGATCATTCCGACCCCGGCGACGACGACTTTGTTGCTCATGAGATGTTTCCTTGGTTCAAAGGGAGGAAGGCAGCCCTCGCGGGCCGGGGAGGTGTCAGTTGACGCCGCGCGTGCGGCCTTCCCAGAAGGGCGCGCGCAGGTCTTTCTTCAGAATCTTTCCGGCGCCCGACAGCGGCAGCTCGCTGCGAAACTCCACGGTCTTGGGGCACTTGTAGCCAGCGATCAGCTCACGGCAGTGGGCGCGGATCTCGTCCTCGGTGGCCGAGGCGCCGGGCCGGGTGACGACCAGGGCGTGCACTGCCTCGCCCCAGCGCTCGTCGGGCACGCCGATCACGGCGCACATGGCGACGGCGGGATGGCGCGCCAGGGCGTTCTCCACCTCGGCGGAGAACACGTTCTCGCCGCCCGAGACGATCATGTCCTTCATGCGGTCGACGATGAAGAGGTAGCCGTCTTCATCCATGTAGGCGCCGTCGCCGGTGTGCAGCCAGCCCTTCTTCAGGACGGCCGCAGTCTCCTCCGGCTTGTTCCAGTAGCCCTGCATCACGTTGGCGCCGCGCAGGATGACCTCGCCCACCTCGCCGCGCGGCACCTCGGTGCCCTGCTCGTCCACCACCTTGACGTGGATGCCGAAGCAGGGCTTGCCGGCGGAGCGGTAGCGGCCGCTGCGGCGGCCCTCGTCGCGGTGGTTCTCCGGCGGGTTCACCGACACCACCGGCGAGGCTTCGGTCAGCCCGTAGGCATGGAAGAACTCCACCTGCGGCATGCGCTCCATCGCCATCTCCAGCACCGCGGCGGAAATGGGCGAGGCGCCGTAGGCCAGGCGGCGCAGGCTGCCGATGTCGTATTTTCCGAAGTCCGGGTGCATCAGCAGCGCCTGGATCATGGTGGGCACCAGCAGCAATTCCGCCACCTTCTCGCGCTCGATGGTCTCCAGCACCTCGCGCGCGTCGAACATCGGGATCACCGCGTGCGACTCGCCGGCGGCGAACTGCATCACCGCACGCGCCATGGCGGCGGTGTGGAACAGCGGCGCCGCATGCAGCGTGATGGAGTTGCGCACCAGCGCCGAATCGGCAGCGCGTTGGACGCCCGAGGCCCACAGGTTGAGGTGCGACTGCATCACGCCCTTGGGGTTGCCGGTGGTGCCGCCCGTGTACATGATGGCCGCCAGGTCGTTGCCGCCGCGGCCGGCGTCTTTCACCGGCGCGGTGGCGGCGATCAGCGCGTCGAAGCCGTGCATGCCCGCCGGCACCTCGCCTTCGCCGGCATAGATGAAGACCGGCTTGCGCCGGGCGCGCTGCGCGATGCCCTCGGCCATGCGCAGGAAGTGGTCGTCGATGACCAGGATGCCGGTGTCGCAGTCGTCCAGGGAATAGACGATCTCGGGCACGCTCCAGCGGATGTTCACCGGGTTGAGAACGCCGCCGCCCCACCACACGCCCATCATGTATTCGAGGTAGTGGTCCGAGTTCAGGGCCAGCATGCTCACGCGGTCATCGGGGCGCATGCCCAGTTGCTGCAGGGCGCCTGCCAGGCGCGCCACGCGGTCGGCGAATTCCCGGTACGTGCGGTAGCGGCCGCGGAAGTGGGTGGCGATGCGTTCGGGCTGCAGCTGCAGCGATCGGTGCAGGCCTTGGGTCAGGTACATGCGTGTCTCCGTGCGGCACCCGCGTCTTCTGGCGGGTGATTGGTGAAGGGAATTCTCGAAAAGAGGGGCGTGCGCGTCTGCGGTCGAACGGAGTAATCGCGCCGACCGCGCGCAGTGGTTCGAACGGACTAGCCGCGCATCGCCCGAATGAAAAAGCCGGCGTGGCGCCGGCTCTTTGCTGGGGCGGTCGTGCCCGCTAGTCGGCCCGTGCGCCGGCGATGCGCACTACCCGCTCCAGCACCGGCATGGTCGCGTCGTAGTCGCTGCGGAACTTGGCGGCCGTGCCGGCGATCGGCTCCAGCCCCGCGAGCTGCAGGCGGGCCTTGACGGCGCTGGTGTTGGCGGCGGCGATGGCCTCGCGCTCCAGGCGCGCGACGATGGGCGCAGGCGTCGCGGCCGGCGCGGCCAGCACCAGCCAGCCGATGGGCCGGTACTCCGCTTCGGTGAGGCCGGCCTGCGCGAAGGTCGGCGTATCGGGCAGGCCGTCCAGCCGCTTGTCGCCGGTGACCGCCAGCGCCCGCAGCTTGCCGGTCTCGATGTAGGGACGCATCGAGCCCCAGGTGCCGATGGCCATCGGAATGACCCCGCCGATCAGGTCCTGCAGCATCGGCGCCTCGCCCTTGTAGGCGATGTGGTTCATCTCCAGGTCCTTCGACTTGCTCATGAAGGCGCCGGCCAGGTGCGGGTAGGAGCCCACGCTCCAGGAGCCGTAGTTCACCCGGCTCTTGTTCTGCGCCGCCCAGGCCAGGAACTCCTTCACGCTGCGCGCCGGCACGGACGGATTCACGGCCAGCACCAGGTTGCCCGTGGCCACCTGCGAGATGTAGGCGAAGTCCTTGCGCGGGTCGTAGGGCAGCCGGTTGTACATGTACTGGTTGGTCATGATCGGCAGCGTGGAGGTGAACAGCAGCGTGTAGCCGTCCGGCGCGGCCTTGGCCACGAAGTTCGTGCCGACGATCCCGCTGGCGCCGGCACGGTTGTCGATGAGCACGGGCTGGCCGAGCTTGCGGCTCATCTCCTCCGCCAGGGTGCGCGCCACCACGTCGGCTGCGCCGCCCGCCGGGAACGGCAGGACCACGGTGATGGGCTTGGCAGGCCAGGTCTGCGCCGCCGCGCCGGCGGCCAGGCCGAAGAAGGCCACGCCCAGCGCGGCCAGGGTCGTCTTGAGGCTTCGCATCGATGGGCTCCGCATCAGAAGGGGCGATCACCGATGACCGTGGCGCGCATCATGCGTCGCACCGCCGGGTAGTAGTCCTGGATGGCGTAGTGCTGCGTCGAGCGGTTGTCCCAGAAGGCGATGGTGTTGGGCCGCCAGCGCAGCCGCATCTGGTACTCGGGGATGGCGGGCTGGCGGTAGAGGTACTCGAGCAGGTCGGTCTGCTCGGAGCGGTAGTCATAGCCGCCGCGCAGCTGGTGCTGCTCGATGTAGTTGGCCAGGTGCGTGGTGAAGGCCGGGTTGACGTACAGGATCTTCTCGCCGCTTTCCGGATGGGTGCGCACCACCGGATGGGCCACCGGCGGGAACTTCTTGCGCGCCTCGGCGCGTTGCTCGGGCGTCATGCGCGAGCCGAAGGCCGGCAGGATGTCGTGCACGGCCAGCAGGTTCTGGATCTGCTGCTTGCGGTGCTCGGGCAGGCACTCGTAGGCGCGCTCCATGTTCACCCAGATGGTGTCGCCGCCGCCGTCGGGCGCGCACACCACGCAGCGCAGCATGGAGCCCATGGACGGCACCTCGCGCCAGGACACGTCGGTGTGATAGAGGTTCTCCTTGCCGCGCTGGTCGCCGTCGCCGCCCAGCAGCACCAGCTCGGGGTGGTCGGCATGGTGGGGGAACACCGGGTGGATCTCCAGCTCGCCGAAGCGGCGGGCCAGCGCCACGTGCTGCGCCGGCGTGATGTCCTGCTCGCGGAACACCAGCACCTTGTGCTCGACCAGTGCGCGGCGCAGCGCGGCGATGGTGGCGTCGTCCTGCGTCTCGCGCAGGTCGATGTCGCCTACCTCGGCGCCGATCACCGGCGTGACGCGCGTCAAGGTGAAGGATGCCGGCGCGGTCGCCTGGCGGACGGCGGCGCTGCGTTCGGCCGCGGGGGTGTCGGTGAGGCTCATGCTTGTCTCTCTCTCAGGGTCTTCGTGGTGGTGCTGAATATGTAATGGCCATTACATTTCCTGGAATGCTAGGAAGGCCTTGCGGTGCCCGCAAGGCGCAAAGTTCCAAGGGAAAACCATGAAGAAGACGAACGAGCCTGCGCCGCTGAAGGGCCATGCCGGCTACCTGTCGCCGCGCTACGCCAAGGGGCAGCGCACCGCCGACGCGCTGCTGGAATCCGGGCGCAGGCTGCTGCGCAGCCGCCCGCTGGAGAGCATGTCGATCCAGGACCTGTGCGCCCAGGCCGAGGTCACCACGGGGGCCTTCTACGGGCGCTTCCGCAGCAAGGAGGCCTTCTTCACCGCGCTGCAGGCGCTGGCCGTGCAAGACATCCGCGAGGCGACGCGCCAGCGCATCGCCGAACTGGAGAGCGGCGAGTGGTCGCTCGAAGACGCGGTAGGGACGCTCGCGCGCAACATCCGGCTGTGGGTGCTGCGCCACGAGGGCGTGCTGCGCGCCACCCTGCTGCAGCACCGGGGCGCCGCCGCGGGGTGGGCACCTTTCCGCCGCATGACGCACGATTTCGTCGAAGCGCTGGTGCCCCTGGTGGCAGGCCTGCTCGGCGGCGGCAGGGCCGGCGCCCAGGAACGCGGCCTGCGGATCCGCTTCGGCTTCCAGATGATGGTCGGCACCATCGTGAATGCGGCCATCAACAACCCCGGCCCGCTGTCCCTGCCGGACCCGCGCATGGACGAGGAGCTCACGCAGGCGCTGTGCCTCTACCTGCGTGCGCAAACCGTTCGAACGGACCATGCGCGCCCACGCAGCCGCTGAAACAATCCGGCCCTTTGGCGACGAACGAGGAGACGCTTGTGGCAGGACCGCTCGACGGCGTGACGGTGATCGAATTCGCGGGGCTCGGCCCTGCCCCCTTCTGCGGGATGCTGCTGGCACAGATGGGCGCGCGCGTGGTCTGCATCGAGCGCAGCGACGGCAAGGCGCGCCGCGGCCCGCTGGACCGGGGCCGCGAGGTGCTGGCGCTGGACCTGAAGACGCCCGAAGGCGTCAAGGCCGCGCTCGCGCAGGTCGCCCAGGCCGACGCGCTGATGGAGGGCTTCCGGCCCGGCGTGATGGAGAGGCTCGGGCTCGGCCCCGACGACTGCCGGCGCGTGCGGCCGGCGCTGGTCTATGGCCGCATGACCGGCTGGGGCCAGACGGGCCCCCTGGCCCACACCGCCGGCCACGACATCAACTACATCGCGCTCAGCGGGGCGCTGCATGCCATCGGCGCGGGCGACGGCGCGCCGGTGCCGCCGCTCAACCTGGTGGGCGACTTCGGCGGTGGCGGCATGCTGCTGGCCTTCGGGCTGGTCTGCGCGATCCTGCAGGCGCGCCAGACCGGCCAGGGCTCGGTGGTCGACGCCGCGATGACCGACGGCGCTGCCTTGCTCATGTCGATGATCTACGGCTTCAAGTCGCAGGGAATGTGGAGCAACCAGCGGGGCGCCAACCTGCTGGACGGCGGCGCGCCGTTCTACCGCACCTACCGCTGCGCAGACGGCAAGTGGCTGGCGGTGGGCGCCATCGAGGCGCCCTTCTACGCCGAGTTCCTGGCGCGCCTGGGTGCGTCCCGGTTGCTGGAGATCGGCCAGCACGACCGCACGCGCTGGCTTGAGCTGCGCCAGGCCATCGCGGCGCGCGTGGCGACCCGCTCGCGCGACGAGTGGGAGCAGGTCTTCGCAGGCTCCGATGCCTGCGTCACGCCCGTCCTTGACCTGGACGAAGCGCCCCTGCATCCGCACAACCGGGCGCGAGGGACCTTCGCGCAGATCGATGGGAAGTGGTGGCCGGCAGGAACTGCCCCTCGGTTCGAGACCTGACAAAAGGCAGAAGTGTCGCTCCCCAGGGCCAAGACGGGAGCCCGCCCAGTCTGGCGACCGACCGCTTGTGCGGGTGTGCAAATTGCGCAGCGGGCACCGAGCGGCCGACGCCATTGGGCCGCCGTACGGACAATGCCGAACTCCTGCGAGTCATACGAAGCGGCCGGTCAGTGCCCTCAAGCGGCTATTTCATCCGCCGCTTGCCACCAGCAGGCCTCAGACGTCGATCTGCTCCGCAATTTCCAAGGCGTCATCTACCTCAATTCCGAGGTACCTGACGGTGCTTTCCAACTTGCTGTGTCCCAGCAGAATCTGGACTGCCCGTAGGTTCTTCGTCTTCTTGTAGATGAGCGATGCCTTGGACCGGCGCATTGAGTGCGTTCCGTACTCAACAGTATCCAGTCCGATGTCCTCCACCCAACCATGGAGGATCCTGGCGTACTGACGTGTGCCCAGATGAGCCGCCCCCGTGACCCGACTCGGGAAGAGGAAGTCGTCAGAGCGTAGATGCCTGCGCTGGATCCAGGCCTCTACGCTTTCACGGGTCGTCTGCGTAATTTCGAACTGAACTGGACGCTGCGTCTTGCTCTGGGTGACCATTGCGCGACTTGAAACCCGGTCACCGTGGCAAATGTCCCGGACTCGCAGTCCGACTAAGTCGCATCCCCGCAACTTGCTATCGAAGCCCAAATTGAACAGCGCCAGGTCGCGAACGCGCTTGTTCATTTGCAAATGAGTTCGAATGGCCCAGATCTCCTTGGCTTTCAACGGGGCCTTCTGCCCAACCAGTTTTCCCTTGTTCCAGGGGCAATGGTTCGAGGTGACGTGTGCTTCCATGATGCGCTCCTTCCTTGACGGACGGCGTTGGCCGCCCCTCCGCCGTGGCCGCGGCCGCCCACGGCGGCACGTGGAGCCTTCAGTCACCTCAATCGTAGATCGGGGCAGCGCGCGTTGCGGCCTGGCAGCGTTTGCGGACCTTCAACCGGCCACGACCAACTGGCCGGTTCGCGTCTCTTTGCGGACCATCTCGTGCGACCTGAGAGAGACCCCGGCCTCGACCCACTGAAAGTTGGTCTTGCATGGATGGCAACGTCTCTGTCCTTAACGGAACACTGGCTCGCGCTTCTCAATGAAGGCCTTCACGCCCTCCGCGAATTGGGGACGGTCGAGCAACTCGCGTTGCCGCTGCGCTTCATAGCGCAACTGGCCCACCAACGGCTTGCTGGAGGCGGACTCGAAGGCCGCGCGAATCTCCTTCGCCGCGTGCGCCGGAAGCCGTCCGAGCCGCTTGGCAACCGACACGGCCTGCGTGCGCATCTCGGCATCGTCCATGCAGGCCCAGACCAGACCCCACTGGGCCGCCTGCTCGGCCGACAGACGCTCGCCCAGCATGGACATGCCGACGGCGCGGGCGCGCCCAACGAGGCGCTCCAGGAACCATGTGGTTCCCAGGTCCGGAAGGATGCCCAGGCGCGGCATGAAGGGCAGGTAAAAGTAGGCGGAGCGGGCTGCCAGCACCACGTCGGCCGCCAACGCCACTCCGACGCCCGCGCCTGCAGCGGCGCCGTTGACAGCGCTGACCACCGGGAACGGCATGCTCCGCAGGTCCTCGATGAGCCGGTTCGACAACGCCTCCATCGCGTCGGCCGTGCGATCTCCGAGGCTGCTCCCGGTGTCGCCGGCTCCCATGCTGCTCAGGTCGGCGCCCACGCAGAAGGAGCGGCCGACACCAGTGAGGACGACCGCCCTCACCTTCTTGTCGTCGCGCAGGTGCGCCAGGCGGTCGCGCAGCGCCTGCTGCAGCGGGACGGTCAGCGGATTGAGTCGTGACGGGATATTGAAACTGAGGATGGCGACATCGTCATCGCGCTCGTACAGCAAGGGCGTCTGTTCGTCTGATTGGCTCATCATCAAGGTCCTGCTTGGCTCACTTCATGGACAGCGCCGGGCCGATCGGGTCGAGCTCCACGCCGTTGAATCTCACTGGCTGCATCGACGCGTACGCATGCAGGTCCGCTGCGGAGTTGGCAATGCTCACGCCAGGAAGCAGCATCGCGATGGGGGGACTCTTCAGGTTGCTGGCGACACGGCGGACGTTGTCGCGGCTCAGGTCGTTGCTTGCTTCGCGCAGCACGTGCGCCATGAGTTGCGCGACGATGTACCCGGACACGCCTGCGCCGTTGCCCGGGTCCACGCCGGGCGCGTTGGCCTTCAACATCTCGAAGTACGCCTGGACCTCGGCGTCCTTGTTCCAGCGCGGACTCATGGGCTCCTTGTAGACCGCCAGGGCCACGACGCCCTTGGAGCGGTCGGCGCCCGCGGGTTCGAAGGCCAGCTTTATCGATGCCGCCGCGAAGTTCAGGTAACGGTCCGCCGTCCAGCCCAGTTCCGACGCCTTGCGGATGGCCTGCGCGGCGGTGCGCGCGGTTGCGGCCATCACCAGCACATCGGCGCCCGAGGCCTTGAGCTGGACGACCTGCGAGTCCACCGTGGGATCCGTCACTTCGAAGGTGGCCTGCGCCACCACCTTCACCTTGTCTTGCTTCGACAGCCCGTCCTGCAGGCCCTTCAGGATCTCGCGGCCGAGGTCGTCGTTCTGCATCAGCACCGCCACCTTGGCGTCGGGCCTGTTCTCGATGATGTGGCGCGCGAACACCCTGCCCTCTCCCTGGTAGCTGCCCAGGAAAGGCACGGTCCAGGGGTACTTCTGCGCGTCGTCGAACTGTGCCGCGCCTGACTGCACGAAGAGTTGCGGCACCTTCTTCGTGTTCATGTAGCGCTGGATCGCGATGTTGGGCGCGGTTCCCAGGTTGCCGAACAGCGCCAGCACCTGGTCTTCCTCCACCATCCGGCGCGCCACTTCCATGGTCTTGGGCGGCGAGTACTGGTCGTCGTAGATCAGCAGTCGGACCTTGCGGCCGTTGATGCCGCCCGCGTCGTTGACCTGCTTGAAGTAGGCCTCCGCCACCTTGCCCACCACCGAGTAGCCTGATACCGGCCCGGACAATGGCATGGGCATGCCCAGCAGGATCTCGGTGTCGCTCGCGCCCGGGCCGTAGGCCTTCTGCGCAAACGCCGGCCGGGCCACGCCCAGCGATGCCGCAGCCACGCCGGCGCCCAGGACGGTGCGTCGGGAAAGCGAATCCATCATGTCAGGTCTCCTCGTGTGCTTTGAGCGTCCTTGAACCGTTGGGCCCCATGTAGCCGAACAGGTGGCCGGCGACCTTGCGCATCTGGATCTCCTCCGATCCCTCGGTGATGCGATAGCGCCGGTGGTGGCGGTAGATGTGCTCGAAGGGCTTGTGCCTGGAGTAGCCCAGGCCGCCATGCACCTGCATGGCACGGTCGGCGGCTTCGCAGACCAGCCGATTGGCCCAGTAGTTGCACATCGAGACCTTGTCCGAAAGCTGCTTCTCGACCTGCGGCTTGGGCATCTGGTCCATCTGCCAGGCGGTCTTGCGTATCAGCAGGCGCAGCATCTCGACCTGCGTGGCCAGTTCCACCAGTGGGAACTGGATCCCCTGGTTGCGCGCCAGCTCCTCGCCGAAGGGTTTCCGCTCGCGTGCGTACCGCACGCTCTCGCGGACGCAGTAGTCGGCTGCGCCCAGGCTCGATGCCGCCTGCCGGATGCGGTTCTCGTGCACGAAATGCTGTGCCACCGCCAGCCCGCCGCCCGGCGGCCCGATCAGGGCGTCCTCGGGCACCCACACGCCGGTGAAGCTCACGCGCGGGTGGTCGGTGGGCATGTTGAAGGTCCAGAGATACTCCTCGATCTTCACGCCCGGGGCCCGCGCCGGCACCAGCAGCGCACTGATGCCGCGCGCGTCGCCATGGTTCCCGCCGGTGCGGGCGAACAGCACGCAATGGGTCGCGGCATGCATGCCCGTTGTCCACATCTTCTCGCCGTCGATCCGGAAGCCGGCGACGCCGTTGCGCTCCTCGGGCAGCGCGCGGGTCTCCATGTGCGTGGCGTCCGAGCCGTGGTTGGGCTCCGTCAGCCCGAACGCCAGGCGCACACGCTCGTCGAGCATGCCCTGGATCAGCTCGCCCTGCTGCGCTGGCGTGCCGAAGTCGCGGATGGCCAGCACAAAGGGGTTGTTGGCCACGATCGAGTGCTCGTTCTGCAGGTCGTTGTGCAGGCCCAGGCCCCGCGCGGCCAGGTGCTCGCGGATGACCGCCATCCACAGGTTGCTTCCGTCCCGTCCGCCGTATTCCGAAGGCAGCGCGAAGCGCAGGTGGCCCGCCCGGTCGGCACGTCTGCGCGCGTCGGCCAGTAGCGCCTCCCATTCGGGTCGCGGCAGCCCGCCGTTCCCGAAGTCGGTGCGCGCCCATTCGCGGCGGTGGTCGAAGTAGCGCTCGTTGTCGTCCTGCGCCTGCAGCGGGGCGATCTCGCGCTCGATGAAGTCGTCCAGTTCGGCGAGGTACGCCACCAGGTCGCTCGGCAGATCGAAGTCCATGGTCTCAGTCCTTCCTCTCGGCGGCCGCGGCGTAGCCCGGCTGATCGATGGCGAGCTTGTCGCGCGCCGTTTGCAGCAGGTGCTGATGCAGCTCCGGCGCGGCAGCATCGAGCAGGCCGGCGGCGATCCGCTCGCACAGCAGCCGGTTCGCCTGTGCCAGGCCGGCGGGGGCGTCCGCCCCCAGCAGCGCGCGCAACCCCTGCAGTTCGCGCGCCTGCGACTGCGGGCCGAGCTCGATCTCGCGCCGCACGATGTCGAGCATGTTCGCGGCCACGCGTGCATGGAAGGACACTCGTCCCTCGGTGGACGCAGCCACGTGCTCGCGCAGGAACGTCGCCACCGCTTCCAGCAGTTCGACGGGGTCCGGACGGTCCTGCATCAGGCCGCCTCCTCGCCGCGCAGCAGGCCCAGCAGGTCGAACTCCGCCTCCGAGGCGCGGCGGCCGATGGCGGCCTTCTCCACGTCGCGCTCGCGCCCCATCAGCCAGGCATGGACCATGGCCTCGCAGACGATGCCCCATTTGAGCGTGCCGAGTACCTGCCACCAGCGCACCCGCTCGGCATCCACCCGCCCGCCACCCTCTTCGTAGCCGTCGAACAGCTGTTCGCGGGTGCCGAAGCCGCCAACCGGCAGCGCCGCCCCGAAGCGCCAGGAGCGCACGCACATCCAGCCGAGGTCCTCCATCGGGTCGCCCAGGTGCGCCAGCTCCCAATCGAGCACCGCCCGCAGGCCCGCCTCCCCCACCATCAGGTTGCCGTTGCGGAAGTCGCCGTGCACCAGCATCGGCGTGGCCGAATCGGCCGGGGCATGCTCGCGCAGCCAACGGAACGCCAGTTCGAACACCGGGCGCGTGGTGCCGTGGCTGCGATGCAGTTCCACCTGGAAGCCGAGCTCGCCCCGTGGCCCCGCCGAGCGCAGCGGCGGCAGGCCGGCAGCGTCCATCCGGTGGATCCGTGCCAGGGCTTGGCCGCATTGGCGCGCCAGCACCCGGCGGGCCTGTGCGAGGCTGGCGTCGCGGACGATGCGCCGGCCCAGCGTCTCGCCCGCCACGCGATCCATGACGAAGCCCTCACCGAGCCCCTCCTCCGGCGCCAGGACGTGGCGGACGCCGGGCACCGGTACGCCGCCCGCGCCGGCGGCCCGGATCAGCTGCGCCTCGGCCGCCAATCCCGCGCAGCCGCGCGCACGTTCGCCCTGCGAGTCGGCCGCGCGCCGCAGCACGAGCGGAACTCGCATGCCGTCGGCGCACTGCAGGTCGAAGGCCCAGGTCTGCTGGCTGGCGCCGCCCGAAAGGCGCCGCAGCGCCTCGACCGAACCGCCACCCGCAGCCAGCCGTCCAGCCAGGCGCTGCAGTCCCGGCCTGAGAAGAGCCTCCTCATCGTGCATGGCCGAGGCGTGCCTGAATCTTGCGCAGCAGCCCGACCACACCGCCGGGCATGACGAACATGAACAGGATCAGCACCCCGCCGTACACCGCCCAGGGAGCCGCCTTGGAGACCTTCTCGGCCAGCGAGGGCACGAACATGATGAAGATGGCCCCGAAGATCGCGCCGTACAGCGTGCCGACGCCGCCCACCACGATGCCCACCAGCAGCGAGATCGACAGGAACAGCGTGAAGGAGTCCGGTGCGACGAACTGCACCGCGATGGCCGACAGCGCCCCGCCGACGCCCGTGTAGGCGGCGGAGACGCCGAAGGTCATCGCCTTGTAGTGGCTGTTGTCCACGCCCATCGCCTCCGAGGCCAGGGCATGGTCCCGGATGGCGCGCATGGCCCGGCCACTGCCGCTCTCCAGCAGGTTGTGCGCGATGACGAACATCGCCACCGCCACAAACAGCGAGAACAGGTAGAACCACTGGTCCTCGTTGAGCAGCAGGCCGAACGGCGCCCCTGGCTTGATGATCACGATGCCCTGCACCCCGCCCGTCCAGGCCTCCAGGTACTTGTACTTGAGCAGCTGCGGCATGGCCACGCCCAGCGCGAAGGTAGCCAAGGCGAGGTACAGCCCCTCCAGCTTGAGCGCTGGCCGCCCGAACAGGTAGCCGACGACCAGGCACACCACGGCCGCCGCCGGAATGGTGAGCCAGTAGGGCATGCCCGCGTGTTCCATGAGGATCGCGGTGGTGTAGGCCCCCACCGCGTAGAAGGCGCCATGGCCCAGCGAGATCTGGCCGTTGTAGCCGGTGAGGATGTTCAGTCCCAGCAGCGCGATCGCATAGGACAGCACCATCGTCGCCTGGAACAGCTGGTAGCCGCGTGCCACGAAGGTGATGGCGATGGCCGCGGCGATCAGCACGCCCACCCACAGCAGCCTGGCGCGCGCGGATCCGCCGGCGGCAGGTTCGGCCGCCCGGGTGGCCAGCCCCGGCATGGCGGCGAGCGCATTCGAATTGGCTTGGGATGCGTTCATGTGTTCAGACCCGGGTGACGAGTTTTCGGCCGAGGAGGCCTGAGGGCTTCACGATCAGCACGCCCACGATCAGGACCAGTGCCACCGACAGCTTGATCTCGGTGCCCACGACGTAGGTCCCGATCAGGTTCTCCAGCACCCCGACGATGAAGCCGCCCAGCACCGCGCCGAGGGGACTGTCGATGCCCCCGATGAGCGCGCCGGCGAAGGCGTAGAGCAGCACGCCGGTCATCATGTGCGGGTCCAGGAAGACCGCCGGCGCGACCATCATCCCGGCCACGGCGCCGATCGCGCCGGCCAGGCCCCAGCCCAGCATCAGCATGCGGCCGACGTTGATGCCCACCAGGCGCGACGAGGCCGCGTTCTGCGCCGCGGCGCGCATGGCCAGGCCCAGCGGCGTGAACCTGAAGAAGGCGAACAGCAGCGCCAGCACCACCAGCATGACACCGATGGCGCCCACCTCGTGCGCCGACATCAGCGTGCTGCCGAACCAGGCATCCTGCGGAAAGGGGCTGGGGAACTGCTTGATCGTGTAGCCGAAGAGCCAGCCCGCCATGCTGTGGAAGATCACCAGCAAGCCGATGAACACCACCACCACCGACAGCGCCGGCTTGTCGTGCATGGGCCGGATCACGGTGAACTCCACCACCGCCGCCAGGACGAAGGACAGGCCCACCGTCGCGACGAACGCCGCCCAGTAAGGCAGGCCGGCCTGCAACAGGCTCCAGGCGATGAAGGTCGAGAACATCGCCATCTCACCCTGCGCGAAGTTGATGTGATGGGTGGCCTGGTAGATCATGACCAGGGCCAGCGCCACGCTGGCGTAGATGCCGCCGGTGGCCAGCCCCGCCAGCAGCTGGTGCAGGAATGCGTTCATTGGTGTCGGACCCTCATTTGCCCAGGTAGGCCTTGCGGACGGCGTCGTTGCTGCGCATCTGCTCGGCACTCCCGGAAAGGACGATGCGGCCGGTCTCCAGCAGGTAGGCCGAATCGGCCAGGTCCAGCGCCAGCTTGGCGTTCTGCTCCACCAGGAGGATCGACACGCGCTCTTCCTGGTTGATGCGGCGCATGATTCCGAAGATGCTCTTGACGATCATGGGCGCCAGGCCGAAGGACGGCTCGTCCAGCAGCAGCAGCCGGGGCCGCCCCATGAGCGCGCGGCCGATGGCCAGCATCTGCTGCTCGCCGCCCGAGAGCGTGCCGGCCTGCTGGCCGCGGCGCTCGCGAAGACGCGGGAAGTAGTCGAACACGCGCGCCATGTCGGCCTCGGCCCCGGTACGGCTGGCGCGGGCATAGGCGCCCAGCCGCAGGTTCTCCTCGGTGGTCAGGCCCAGGAAGGTGCCGCGCCCGTCGGGCACGTGGCCCACCCCGGCCTTGGCGATCTGTTCGGTCGAGCGACCGTCGATGCGCTGGCCGGCCAGCTCGATGCTGCCCTCGGTACTCACCATCATCTGGCACAGCGCGCGCAGGGTGGTGGTCTTGCCCGCGCCGTTGGCCCCCAGCAGCGCCACCACCTGTCCCTCCGGGACATCCAGGTCGATGCCTTGCAGCACGCGGGTGGACCCGTACCCGGCGCGCAGTCCCCGGGCCTGCAGGATGTTCCTCGTCGTCATGCCATGGCCTCCGCTTCGTCCTCGGCGCCCAGGTACGCCCGGATCACCTCGGGATGGGCACTCACCGCGGCCGGGGTGCCCTCGGCGATCTTCTTGCCGAAGTTCAATGCCACCACCTTGTCCGAGATGCCCATCACCAGGCTCATGTGGTGCTCCACCAGGAGCACCGTGACCTGGAGGCGGTCGCGGATGTCCCGGATGAGCATGCCCAGGCTCTCCAGCTCCTCGTGGTTCAGGCCGCAGGCCGGTTCGTCCAGCAGCAGCAGTTTCGGCTGCGCCGCCAGGGCGCGCGCGAGCTCCACACGCTTCTGGGTGCCGAAGGGCAGGCTGCCCACTTCGCGCGCAGCCACGGAGCGCAGATCGAGGAACTCGATGAGCTCGTCGGCACGCTGGCGTGCTTGCGACTCGATCGCCACCACCCCCGGCAGGCGGAAGGCATTGCGCAGGAAGCCCGCGTGATGCTGGCTGTGGCAGCCCACCAGGACGTTGTCGCGGACCGTCATCGTCCGGAACAGTGCCAGGTTCTGGAAGGTGCGGCCGATGCCGATGCCCGCCATGCGATGTCGCCGCAGGCTGTCGAGCGGCCGGCCATCGAATTCGATCCGGCCGCTGCTGCATTCGTACAGGCGCGAGAGACAGTTGAACAGCGTGCTCTTCCCCGCGCCGTTGGGCCCGATGAGGCCGCAGATCTGGCCTCGCCCCACGTCGAACGAAACACCATCCAGCGCCACGATGCCACCGAAGCGCACCGACACGCCGTCGACGCGCAGCAGGGGGGTGGTCTTGTCTCCGCGATCGTTGTCATGAACCATGCTTCGATCTCTTTTCTTGTGGGAACACGGGCAGCGCCCCTGCGGGGTTCACCGTTGGACTGGCGGCGTCGGCCGCCGCTTCAGAGCCGCTCGACGATCGTGACGTTGGCCATGCCACCGCCTTCGCACATCGTCTGCAAGCCGTAGCGCCCCCCGCGCTGGTGCAGCGCGTTGACCAGCGTGGTCATCAGCTTGGTGCCCGAGGCGCCCAGCGGGTGGCCCAGCGCGATGGCACCGCCGTTCACGTTCAGCCGCGTGGGATCGGCACCGAGCGTCTTCAGCCAGGCGAGCGGGACCGGGGCAAACGCCTCGTTGACCTCGTACAGGTCGATGTCCTCGATCTTCATGCCGGCCTTCTTCAGGGCGCGCTGCGTGGCGGGCAGCGGGGCCTCGAGCATGATGACGGGGTCGTGCCCGATCACGCTCATGTGGTGGACGCGGGCCAGCGGCTTCACCCCCAGGGTCTTGAGGCCACGCTCGTTGACCACCATCACGCCGCTGGCGCCGTCGCAGATCTGGCTGGCCGTCGCTGCCGTGCAGCGGCCGCCTTCGGCGATGAGCTTGACGCCGGCGATGCTCTCCAGCGAGGCATCGAAGCGAATGCCTTCGTCCACCGTGTGCTGCCCGCCGGTCTCGCTGCCGTCGGCCATGCGCACGGCCACCGGCACGATCTCGCTGTTGAAGCGGCCGGCCTTCGATGCCTCGATGGCGCGTCGGTGGCTCTCCAGCGCGTAGCGGTCCAGCGCGTCCTTCTCGATGCCGTAGTTTCGGGCGATCATCTCGGCGCCGGTGAACTGGCTGAACTGCACGTCGGGATAGCGACGGGCCATCTGCGGGCTCACGTAGAAGCCCAGGTTGTTCTTCAACGGCAGCGTGGTGGGCAGGCCCATCGGCACGCGCGTCATGCTCTCGACGCCCGCAGCGATGACGATGTCCATCGTGCCGGACATCACCGCCTGCGCCGCGAAGTGCAGCGCCTGCTGGGACGACCCGCACTGCCGGTCGACCGAGGTGCCGGGCACTGATTCGGGCAGCCTGGAGGCCAGCACCGCGTTGCGCGCCACGTTGGAGGCCTGCTCGCCGGCCTGGCCGACGCAACCCATGATGACGTCCTCCACCAGAGCGGGGTCGGCATCCGTGCGCTCCACCAGGGCATTGAGCACCTGGGCGGCGAGGTCCGCCGGGTGCCAGCCGGACAGGCGGCCGTTGCGGCGGCCTCCGGCAGTGCGCGCGGCGGCGACGAGATAGGCTTCAGACATGTGGGTTCTCCGTGTGCTTCGTGTGTTCGTCAGGCCGAGGCATTGTTCGCGGCGCACCCGGCCGCAGCGTCGTCGGATCGGACGATTTTGGGAGGCCTGCTTTTCTCAGCGCGGCGCCATGCGGATGGCGCCGTCCAGGCGCACGCTCTCGCCGTTGAAGTAGCCGTTGGTGATCATCAGCTCGGCCAGCTGGGCGTACTCGTCGGGCCGCCCGAGCCGCTTGGGGAAAGGCACCGAGGCGGCGAGCGCCGCCTTGACGTTGTCCGGCGCGGCCTGCAGCAGCGGCGTGTTGAAGATGCCCGGCAGGATGGTGTTGACGCGGATGCCCTCGCCCATCAGGTCGCGGGCGATGGGCAGCGTCATGCCCAGCACGCCCGCCTTCGAGGCGGTGTAGGCGGCCTGCCCCATCTGCCCGTCCTGCGCCGCAACCGACGCAGTGTTGACGATGGCGCCGCGCTCACCGTCCTCCAGCGCCTCCAGGGTGAGCATCCCGGCGGCCGACTTGGCGATACAGCGGAAGGTGCCGACAAGGTTGATCTGGATGATCCGCTCGAAGTTGGCCAGCGGGAAGTGCTTGATCTCGCCGCTGTTCTTGTCCCGGCTGGCGGTCTTCACGGCATTGCCGGTGCCTGCGCAGTTGACCAGCACGCGCTCCTGCCCATGGGCGGCACGGGCCTTGGCGAAGGCGGCATCCACCTGCTCCTCCGAGGTGACGTCGACCTTGCAGAACACCCCGCCCAGTTCCTTGGCCAGGGCTTCGCCCTGTTCCGCGTTGAGGTCGAACAGCGCGACCTTGACGCCGTGGCCTGCCAGGCGCCGCGCAGTGGCCGCGCCCAGGCCCGAAGCGCCACCGGTGACCACGGCGGCGATGGTGGAATCGAGTTGCATCTCTTGTGTTTCCTTGTGGGTGTGTGAGAAGGGATTCGGACGTCAGGCACGGTAGAAGCGCTCGCCGCGCACCGCCATCTCGCGCATGCGCGGCGTGGCGACGTAGGCAGCGCCAAGTCCTGAATGGCGGTCGCACAGCGCCACCACCTTGGCCAGGCCCAGCCAGTCGGCATACTTGAGCGCACCGCCGGCATAGGCCGGGAAGCCCACACCCAGCAGCAGCGCCATGTCCAGTTCGGCGGGCGTGGCCACCACGCCCTCCTCCAGCGCGTGGGCGGCCTCCACGATCATCGGCAGCATCATCCGCTCGACGATCTCGGTGTCGCCGAACTCGCGCCGCCCCTGCGGCTGCAGCGTGGCGACCAGTGCGTGCGCCTCCGGCGAGGCCGACTTGCGTGGCCGTCCGGCCGGGTCGTTCTCGTAGCGGTAGAAGCCCGCGCCGTTCTTCTGGCCGTAGCGCTTGTTCGCCACCATGAGCTTCACGGCGTTTCGCTCGATGGCCGGCATGCGCTGCGGGTAGCCGGCCGCAATCATGTCGCCGACGTGCGAGCCCACGTCCATGCCCACTACGTCCTGCAGGTAGGCTGGACCCATGGGCCAGCCGAAGGCTTCCATCGCGCGGTCCACCGCCTCGAAGTCGGCGCCATCGGCCAGCAGCTGCACGAAGGCATTGATGTAGGGCGTGAGGATGCGGTTGACCAGGAAGCCCGGGCAGTCCTTGACCACGATCGGCGTCTTGCCCATGGCCAGTGCATAGCTCACGGCGGTGGACACGGCGGCGTCGGTGGTCTTCGCGCCGCGGATCACTTCCACCAGCGGCATCACCGGCACCGGGTTGAAGAAGTGCATGCCCACGAAATCCTCAGGGCGCGCCAGCGGAGCGGCAATGTCGTCGATGCGAAGGCTCGAGGTGTTCGAGGCGATCACGGTGCCCGGTCGCACGACCTGTTCCAGCGCGGCCAGCACCTGGCGCTTGACGCCCAGGTTCTCCACCACCGCCTCGATCACGCAATCGACCGAGTCGAAGCCCGATTCGTCGAGCTGCGGGACGATGGACCCTGCAATCGCGTCGGCCCGGGCCTGCGGCAGACGGCCACCCTTGACCTGCCTGGCCAGTTGCTTGCCGGCCTCGGCCATGCCCAGATCCAGCTGCGCCTGCGCAATGTCTTTCATTCGCACGGGCGTGCCGCGCAGCGCGCTGGTGTAGGCGATGCCGCCACCCATGATTCCCGCGCCCAGCACGGCAGCCTGCTTCACGGGCCGGGACTCCCGCGCATGGCGCTTGTAGAGCTTCTTGAGCGCCTGGTCGTTCAGGAAGGCCTGCACCAGCGAGGCGGCAGCCTGCGTGCGCGCCACTTCGCCGAAGGCAGCCGACTCCAGGTCCAGCGCACCGGCGCGGTCGCGCAGTGCCGCCTGGGCCATCATTTCCAACGCAATGGGCACCGCCGGCTGGTGCCTGCCCACCCGTTGCAGCGCCTCGGCGCGGGCGACCTCGACAACGGCGCCGACCTCGTTCACGCTCATGGACAACGGCAAGCGCTTGCGCTGCTGGGCAGCCTGCCAGTCATGTTCGCCACTCGCGGCGCGCTTGAGCCAGTCCAGCGCGCGCTCCCGCAGCGCGTCAAGTGCTACCACCTCGTCCACCACCCCGGCGGCCAGCGCCTGCAGGGCCTGGGTCGGCTTGCCGCTGGCCACCCAGTCAAGGGCCGTGGCCAGGCCCGCCACGCGCGACAGGCGCACCGTGCCGCCAAAGCCGGGGAACAGGCCCAGCTTGACCTCCGGAACGCCCACTTGGGCCGCGTCGGACATCACGCGGCAGGAACCCAGCAAGGCCAACTCAAGGCCGCCCCCCAGCGCGAAGCCGTTGATGGCGACCACGCTGGGCACCTTCAGGTCCTCGAAGGCGTTGAAGATCTCGTTGCTGGCCCGCACGCCGCTGGCGATCTCCTGCGCGGACTTCTGGAAGGTGGCGCCGAACTCGGTGATGTCGGCCCCGACAATGAACACGTCCTTCCCGCTGCTCACCAGGACGCCGCGCACCTCGGGCGCAGCCGCGATGCATGCGGTGGCTTGCCGGAACTCGTCGACGGTACGCGCGTCCAGCTTGTTGATGGCCTCGCCGCGCCGATCGAAACGCAGCTCCACCAGGCCGTCCTGCAGCGGCACGACCTCGATGCTCTGACCTTGGAACAAGAAGACTCTCCTCACCGCCAGCGACGTGCCGGCCATGCGAAAAGTCTAGGGACGCGCCCTCTTCACGGCATCGTCCGAAGCGACGATTGAGGGTGCCCTGCGCTGCAGTTCATGCCCCGAAGGCGCCCCGCGCCGCCTCCAGCCGGTCACGGCACTGCGCCACCATGCGCGTGATGAGTTCGGCGCAGGTGGGCACATCGTCGATCAGGCCGATGCACTGTCCCGCGCTGATCACGCCGCCATTGACTTCGCCCGACTGGAGCGCCTCGCGCCCGCGCACGCCAGCCACCAGCGGCCGGATCTCGTCGAAGGTGCAGCCACCGGGGCGCCGCTCGAAGGAGATGACTTCGTCGGCGATGGCGTTGCGGAACACCCGTGCCGTGTTCCGCAGGGTACGGAACAGCAGCGCGGTGTCCCGCTCGCTGCCCTGCACCAGCGCCTGCTTGATCGAGGGATGGATCGGCGCTTCCTGCGTCACGCAGAAGCGCGTGCCCATGTTGATGCCCTCGGCGCCCAGCGCCAGCGCCGCGGCCATGCCACGTCCGTCGGCGATGCCGCCCGAGGCAATGACCGGGATCGTCAGCGCCCGCGCCGCGGCCGGGATCAGCACCAGCCCGCCCACGTCGTCCTCGCCCGGATGCCCGGCGCACTCCAGGCCATCGATCGAGATCATGTCCACCCCGTTGCGCTCGGCGGACAGCGCATGGCGCACCGTGGTGCACTTGTGCACGAGGGTGACGCCCGCCTCCTTGAACCGGGCAATGAACTCCTTCGGGCTGTTGCCCGCCGTCTCCACGATCTTCACGCCGCTGCCGATGATGGCCTCCACGTACTGCGCGTAGGGCGGCGGCTTGATAGCGGGCAGGATGGTCAGGTTCACGCCGAAGGGCCGGTCGGTGAGCTGGCGCGTGCGGACGATTTCCTCGCTCAGCGCCTGCGGCGTGGGCTGCGTGAGCGCGGTGAGGATGCCCAGCCCGCCCGCGTTGGACACCGCGGCTGCCAGCTCGGCCACGCCCACCCACTGCATGCCGCCCTGGATGATCGGATAGTCGATGCCCAGTTGGCGGCTGACGCGCGTGTGCATGCTCATATGCTTGGCTCCATGCCGTAGAAGGGGATGTTGGCCTCGGCGCGCTGGCGCAAACCCGGGCTCGGCCGAAACCGTTCGCCATGATGCGTGGCCAGCGCCTCGCAGCGCGCGACGAATGTGCGCAGGCCAACGGTCTCGATGTACGAGAGAGTGCCGCCAGTCCAGTCCGGATACCCCAGGCCCAGCACGGACCCCAGGTCGGCTTCTTCGGGTTGCGCCACCAGGCCTTCCTCGAGGCATCGCGCTGCCTCCAACGCCAGAAGGCTGAGCAGGCGCTCGCCGGCGGCCCTCGCCTGGGCGGGCGTGCCAAGCTGCGGAGGCCGCCCATCGATCGCCACCTCGGTCGTGACGCTTTCGGGGAACCCGGCTTGCCGGACCGCATTGGTGACCAGCGCAGGCGACGCGCCTTCACCCAGCAGCGCGCGCATCTCTTCGACAAAGCTCGCCTGGAGGCGCGACACGTAGGCCGGATTGATCTCGGATGGGGCGCCCTTGCGGCGCAGGGCCGCGCCCCGGTTCACGAAGAACGTCCGCATGAGGTTGCGCGCGACCGGCCCGGCGAGCAGCGGACCGAAATGCATGGCCTCGACTGCCAGAGCGCGATCGATCGGTAGCTGCGTGCCTTCGTACACGGCCGACAGGATCGCCAGCGGCGCGGGATAGTGATCCTGGGTATCGCGCCGGGCGCGGGCCAGCGTGGCGCCGAAGCTCTCGCCGGCATGCGCAGCCATGGCGCCCGCGCCCCCGGGCAGCCTGAAGCCCTTTTCGTCCCAGGGCTGCCGCCCCTTCTTCGGATTCGCCAGCACCCATTGCCGTGCCGCGGCCACCAGATCGCCGGCGGGCGCCAGGGCATCGACCAATCCCAGTGCCTTCGCCTCGGCGGGCTCGACGTGCCGGCCGCTGAGCAGGAGCGGCAGAGCGCTGGCAATGCCGATCAGCCTCGGCAGCCGCTGCGTGCCGCCACCGGCCGGCAACAGCCCCACCGTCACCTCGGGCAGACCCACCACCGCCCGCGGCTCGTCCAGCAGCACTCGGTGTTGGCACGCCAGCGCCAGTTCGAAACCGCCGCCCAGCGCCAGCCCGTTGATGGCGGCGGCCACGGGCTTGCCACAGGTCTCCAGCGCGCGCAGGGCCCGTGCGCCGGGTGCCACCACGTCCACGGCCTCGGCGGCAGTGCCGCCCCTGCCGTGGAAGCCCACCAGGTCTTTCAGGTCCGCGCCGGCCATGAAGCCGCTGGACTTGCCGGAGGTGATGACGGCGCCGCGCACCTCCTCTCGCCGCGAAATCTCGCCGGCCGCATCGGCCAGCGCGCTGCTGAACGCCGGCGTGAAGACGTTCATCGCACGACCGGGCACGTCGATGGTGATGATGGCGACGCCCTCGGCGTCGACCTCGAATCGGATAGGGCTGGACATGAAGAGGGGCCTGGAGATCTGGGAGTGGATGCCGGGTCAGACGCGCTCGATCACCATGGCGGTGGATTGGCCTGCCGCCGCGCACAGCGTCACCAGCCCGAGGCCGGCGCCCCGCCGCTCCAGTTCGTCGAGCAGCGTGCCGGTGAGGATCGCGCCGGTGGCGCCCAGCGGATGTCCCAGCGCAATGGCGCCGCCATTGACATTGATGCGCACCGGGTCGATGTCGAAGTGCCGCGCATAGCGCATCGGCACCACGGAAAACGCCTCGTTCACCTCGAACAGGTCGAGGTCGCCGATGGCCAGGCCGCAGCGCCTGAGCAGGCGCTCGGTTGCCGGCATCGGGCCGCCCAGGCTCAGCAGCGGCTCGTCCGCGCACGAGGCCACGCCGACGATGCGCGCGCGTGGCCTGAGGCCGTTGCGTTGGCCGTAGTCGCTGTTGCCCAGCAGCATGGCGCAGGCGCCGTCGACGATGCCGCTGGAGTTGCCGCCCGTATGGACCGGCTCGATGCGCGCGAGGTGCGGATAGCGCTGCAGCACGATCGCGTGGTAGCCCAGCGCGCCGGCCCCGGCGAAGGCCGGCTTGAGCTTTGCCAGGTCCTCGGCCGTGGTGCCCGGGCGGTTGGCTTCGTCCTTGTCGAGCACCACGCGCCCCAGGCGGTCGCGCACCGGCAGCAGAGAGGCGCCGAAACGCCCTTCGGCCTGCGCCACGGCGGCGCGGCGCTGGCTTTCGGCGGCGTAGGCGTCGACCTGATCGCGGCCCACGCCATCGAGCATGGCCATCAGGTCGGCCGCCACGCCGTTGGGGATGTAGGGGTACCGGCTTCCCACCGCCGGGTCGGTGTAGACGGCACCGCCGTCGCAGCCGATGGGCACGCGCGACATCGACTCGACACCGCCGCCGATCACCGCGTCGGCCTGCCCCGAGGCCACCAGCGCGAAGCCCATCTTGAGGGTATCGAGGGACGAGGTGCAGAAGCGGTTGAGCTGGTAGCCCACCACGCTGTCGCCGTAGCCGGCCAGCAGCAGCGCGGCGCGCGCGATGTCGGCGCCCTGCTCGCCCACCGGCATCACCACGCCCAGGCCTACGTCCTCGATCTGCGCGGGGTCGAGCGCATGGCGATCGCGCAGCGCCTGCAGCACCTGCGTGGCCAGCTGGATCGGCGTGATGGTGTGCAGGGCGCCGTCCGGGCGGCCCTTGCCGCGCGGCGTGCGCACATGGTCGTAGATGAAAACGTCGTGGTTCATGGCAGCAGCAGCACTCCGGCGTGCCTAGTCATTTGCGCGACAGCGGCCCGGACACCGGAGCGGGGAAACTCGTTTGTGCGAGGCCAGTTTAGGCAGCAGAATGAGCTGCCGGAATCGTCGGAAGCGACGGAATTTCCAGGCCCTGCCGCCCACATTCCCGCTGTCCGCTCCAGCCATCCGTGCCCACTTCCGTCCGCGTCCTCGAGACCAAGCTCAACCCCCCGGTCTTCATGGCCACACAGGTGCTTCGCACCGCCATCCGCGAGGAGATCGCCGGCTCGGCCGTGAAGCTGGTACTGGTTCGCGCACCGGCAGGCTTCGGCAAGACCACCGCGATGGCACAGATCCGCGAAGGCATGGACGCGCAGGGCATCGCCACGGCCTGGCTCACGCTCGACCGCGCTGACAACGACGTCTCGCGCTTCCTCAATTGCCTGGCCGAGGCGGTGCAGCGCCTGGGCATCGAGGCGCCGGTCAACCAGGCCCCCTTCGACGCGGTGGCCGCCCTCGCCGCCTACGACACACCCTTTACGCTCTTCCTCGATGACTTCGAGGTGGTGCAGGAGCCCGCCGTGCTGGGGCTGGTGCGCGAGCTGGTCGACTACCTGCCGCGGCGCGGCCAGATCGTGCTGGGCTCGCGCAGCCTGCCCGACCTGGGCATGGGCCGGCTGCGGGCGCGCGGCCAGCTGATCGAGATCGACACCGACCGCCTGCGCTTCACGCTGGAGGAAACACGCGACTTCTTCAGCCTGCGGCAGACGCATGCGCCGCGCGCGATCGGCGCACACGCGAACGCGCAGTCGCTGCCTGCCGACCTGCTCTCGCGCCTGCACTCCAAGACCGAAGGCTGGCCGGCCGCGCTCTGGCTGGCGTCGCTGGCGCTGGAGCGCCACGGCATCGAGACCGGCTTCATCGAGCGCTTCTCGGGATCCGACCGCGCCGTGGCCGACTACCTCGCCGAGGACGTGCTGGCGAACCAGCCCCGGGAAATCCGCGACTTCCTGCTGCGCACTAGCATCCTGCGCCAACTCGACGCGTCGGTGTGCAGGGCGCTGAATCCGCGCGGCGACAGTGCCGCCATCCTGGAGCAGCTGGCCGCGGCCAACCTGTTCCTCACGCCGGTGCGCGGTGACACCGGCAACGAGGAAGGCGCCTGGCGCTACCACAGCCTCTTCGCCGACTTCCTGCGCGCGCAGCTGGTGCGCGAGCGTCCCGACGAATTGGCGCGCCTGCACCTGGCCGCCTCGGGCTGGTACGAATCGCAGGGCCGGCCGGTGCCCGCCATCGACCATGCCATCGAGGGTGGCGACCATCCGCATGCACTCGCGCTGCTCGAGCAGTATGCCGAGCAGTTCCTCGAGCAAGGCCGCATGCGGATGCTGGCGCGCTGGTTCGCAGCGATCCCCGAGCCGCTGCTGCGCGAGCATCCGTTCCTGCAGCTCATCGCGCTGTGGGCCATCTGCTTCACGCACGGCCCCTGGGATGCCATGCGCCTGCTGCAGGAGTCGGGCTGCCTCGACAGTCCGGTGCCGCAGGTGCGCAACAACGCGCACACCATCATCCCGCTGCTGCTGGCCATGCAGGACAAGCACGACGAGGCCTACGAGGCCGGCCGCCAGAGCCTGGCCCGCCTGCCCACCGGCCTGGCCTTCGCCGAGGTGGTGCTGCTCAACGCCATGGCCCACATCCTGTCGGTGCGCGGCGACCCGCAGGAAGCGCAGCGCCTGCTGGAGGCGGCGCGGCGCGAGCAGGGCAACAGCACCTTCAACCGCATGTACACGGAGTCGCTGGCGGGCCTGTTCGACCTGCACGAGGGACGCCTGCGGCAGGCCACGGCGCGGCTGCGCATGGCGGTGGACTCCACCCACGCCGTCACCTACAACCACAGCCACGGCAACGCCTGGGCCGGCGTGCTGTACGCCGGCGCGGTGTACGAGACCCACCAGCTGCTGCAGGCCGAGCACCTGCTGAACGTGTACCTGCCGCTCGCGCGCGACGTGGGCCTGCCCGACCACATGATCCTGAGCCACGTCATGCGCTCGCGCATCGCCTTCCACGCGGGCGACATCGACGCCGCGTTCCAGGCCTTGACCGAACTCGAGTACATGGGCCACCACCGGCAGTTGCCCCGCGTGGTCTCCAGCGCCAAGCTCGAACGCTCGCTCATGCTGCTTCTGCAGGGCAACGGCCCGGCGTCGCGCGACGAACTTCAGCGCGCCGACGACCCCGAGCTGTGGGAGCGCGAGCGGCGCCAGCACCTGCCAGCGCACGACCTCGACTACTTCGCCCTGGCCAAGGCACGCTGGGAGATCGCGTTCGGCGACGCCAAGGCGGCCCTCGGCGCCATCGACTCCGAGCTGCATGCCGCCCTGGCCCTGGGTCGCAATCGCCGCGCGCTCAAGCTGCGCGTGCTGCGCGCGCTGGCGCTGCAGCGCATCGGCGAGCCGGCCACCGCGCTGGACGAAATCGGCGCCGTGCTGCAGATCGCCAGCCAGGAGGGCTTCGTGCGCCTGATCCTGGACGAAGGCCCGGCCGCGGGCGCGCTGGTGCACCGCTATGCCATGTCGGCACGCAACCAGGAAGGCAGCAACGCCGCCCATGCCCTGCGCGCCGATCCCATCCTCGCCGACTACCTGCAGCGCCTGCTGCAGATCATCGGGCCCGTCGCCACGCCGGCGGAGGCCGAGGTGCCCGCCGCCAACGCCGACGCGGAGCCGCTCACGCGCAAGGAGATCCGCGTGCTGCAGCTGCTGGCCGAGGGCTACTCGAACAACGCCATGGCCGAGAAGCTCTTCGTGTCCGACAGCACGGTGCGCACGCACCTGCGCAACATCAACATGAAGCTCGACGCCAAGAGCCGGACCCAGGCCGTGGCTATCGCACGCAAGCTGGGTGTGATCCGATAGGCCCGGGCCGCCGGTGCGCCGCGGCCCGCCTCACTTCGCGTAGTCGGCCACCACCCGCCAGCGTCCGTCCTGGATCTGCGACAACCGCGACTGGTCGCTGCCCAGGCGCCGGGTGTTCGAGAATCTCATGGCGGGGTTGCCGAACATGTCCGGCGCCAGGGACAGTGCGTCCATCACCTTCACGAAGCTGTCCACCGACAGGTTGGGGCCGGCCCGGTCCGCCACGACCGCGAAGGTGTCCGCGATGGCGTAGCCGAAGGCGGAGAAGACGCCCGGGTCCTCGTTGAACTTGGTCTTGTACTTGTTGGCCCAGAAGCGCAACGGCTGCGAAGCCTCGTCCAGGTACGGGTGCTGCACGGTCATGGTGGCGTAGAAGCCGTCCATGGTCTTGCCGCCCAGCTTGTGGATGATGTCGGTGTAGGTGGCGCCCGAGCCCAGGAACACGGGGGTGTAGCCCGTCTTGTGCGCTTCGGCGATGGCGCCGATGGTCTCGCGGATGATCGTGCCCAGCACCACGAAGTCGCACCCACCAGCCCTCAGGCGCGCCACCTGCGAGGAAAAATCGGTGGCGCCGCGCTTGTAGGTGGTCTTGACCGCGAACTCGCCCAGGCCGGCCGACTTCAGGCCCGCCTCGGCACCCCGCATCACCTCCAGGCCGTACTCGTCGTCCTGGTAGAGCACGCAGGGCTTCCTGGCGCCCTTCTGCTTCGCCAGCATCGGCGTCGCATCCTCCATGGCATCGTAGTAGGGCGTGACGAACGCGAACTTGAGCCGGTGGTAAGGCTCATACATCTCGCGCGCTGCCGTCATCGGATAGAAGTTCATCACGTTCTTGCCGAACTGCACCGGCATCGCCGCCATGTTCTGCGCCGTGCCGATGTGACCGACCATCGCGAAGACCTTGTCCTGGTTGACCAGCTTCTGCGCGGCGAGAACGGCGCGCTTGGGGTCGTAGGCCGAGTCTTCCACCACCAGCCGCACCTTGCGGCCATGGATCCCGCCCTGCTCGTTGATCTCGTCGATGCGCAGCAGCAGCCCGGCGCGGATCTGCTTGCCGAAGGCCGACGCCGGGCCCGACAGGTCCTGGATGCTGCCCAGGACGATCTCGTCCTTGCTGATGCCCTGGGTGGGCGTCTGGGCCCCGGCGGCCGCGGTGGCAGCCCACACGGTCGCCGCAAACACGGCGGATCTCGTCATCGACATGGCCGTCTCCTGTAGCCGTCTGGCTTGTTCTGGTGGACGGCAGGCTAGCGACGGCACCTTCGGCCCACATCGTCGCTTCCGACGATTCGTCGGACGGCTCAGGCCGGGCCGCACTGGCGCCGGTCCTGCGCGTCGCTCCCGGCAATGCTGTCACGGGCCTCCCGGCAGTCCTCGCCGGACTCCATGGTCTGGCCGTTGACGTATTCCTGACCCGGGCCGAGCGGCACGCCGTCCATGGCTACAGCGCCCGAGCGATGACTTCCTTCATGATCTCGTTGGTGCCGCCGAAGATGCGCTGCACCCGGCCGTCGGCATACATGCGCGCCACCATGTACTCGCTCATGAAGCCGTAGCCACCGAACAGCTGCAGACACTCATCGACCACGCGCCCCTGCGTCTCGCTGCCCCAGAGCTTGGCCATGGAAGCGGTGGCCGTGTCCAGCCGGCCGGCCACCAGGTCCTCCACGCAGCGGTCGATGAACGCGCGGCCCACCTTGATCTGCGTGGCGATCTCGGCCAACTTGAACTTGGTGTTCTGGAACTCGGCCACCGGCTTGCCGAAGGCGCGTCGATCGCGCACATAGTCGAGCGTGGCCTGGTAGGCGCCCTCCATGGTGGCCAGCGCGCTCAGCCCGATGATCAGGCGCTCGTAGGGCAGGTCGCCCATCAGCTGGAAGAAGCCCTGCCCTTCCCGCCCGCCCAGCAGCGCATCGGCCGGCACGTGGACATCGTCGAAGAAGAGCTCGGAGGTGTCCTGGGCCTTCATGCCGATCTTGTCCAGCAGGCGGCCCACGCGGTAGCCTGGGCAGTCCTGCGTCTCGACGATGAGGATGGAGGTGCCCTTGGCACCCTGCGCCGGGTCGGTCTTGGCCACTACCAGCACGACGCCGGCCAGGAAGCCGTTGGTGATGAAGGTCTTGGAACCGTGGATGCGGTAGCTGCCGTCGGCCTGCCGCTCGGCGCGGGTGCGCACCGCCTGCAGGTCGGAGCCGGCGCCGGGCTCGGTCATGGCGATGGCACCCACCAGCTCGCCGCGCGCCATGCGCGGCAGGTAGCGCTGCTTCTGCGCCTCGGTGCCGTGGTTGAGGAAGTAGTGGGCCACGATCGTGTGCACGGAGCTGGCCATGCCACTGAGCGCGCGCCGTGCCATCTCCTCGTAGAACACGGCCTCGTGGCGGAAGTCGCCGCCGGCGCCGCCGTACGCCTCGGGAATGTCCGAGCACAGCAGGCCCAGGGCGCCGGCCTTGCGCCACACCTCGTGGCCGACGTGGCCGCGCTTGCGCGCCGCCTCGTCGTGCGGCAGGACTTCGGTCTCGATGAAGCGCACCACGTTGTCGCGGTACAGCTCCAGGTCCTCGTCGCTCCAAGAGCGGCGGAAATCAATGGGCATGGTGGGCTCTGTCTCCTGGTTGTTGCTGGCGGCGAGCGAAGGCAATCAACCTACCCGCCGCTCCTTGCCGGCCCAGAAGGGCTCGCGCAACTGGAATTTCTGCAGCTTGCCCGCCGCCGAGAGCGGCAACGCATCGCGGAACTCCACGGTCCGCGGACACTTGTAGCCGGCGATCTGGTCCTTGCAGTGCGCAATGACCTGCTCGGGATCGAGCGTCATGCCCTCCCGCCGCACGATCACCGCGTGCACGCGCTCGCCCCACTTGTCGTCGGGCACGCCGATCACCGCGGACATCAGTACCTGCGGCATCAGCGCGATGGCGTTCTCCACCTCGGCGGAATACACGTTCTCGCCACCGCTGACGATCATGTCCTTCATGCGGTCGACGACATACAGGAAGCCCTGCTCGTCCATGTAGCCACCGTCGCCCGTGTGCATCCAGCCGCCGCGCAGGGCCGCGTCGGTCTCGGCCGGCTTGTTCCAGTAGCCCTGCATCACCATGGGGCCGCGCGCCACGATCTCGCCGACCTGGCCGAAAGGCACCTCCTTGTCATCCCCGTCGACGATGCGGATCTCCGCCACGGGCACCGGCCGCCCGGCCGAGCGCAGCAGGCGCTCGCGCTGGGGTCCCGGCAGGTGGCACTGGGGCATCAGACCTGCCACCGTGGGGGACAGTTCGGTCATGCCGTAGGCCTGAGCGAAGCTGGTAGCCGGCAGCGCCGCCATCGCCTGCTCCAGCAGCGCCACGTCGATAGGCGCGGCCCCGTACAGCAGCATCTGCAGGCTCGACAGGTCGAATTCCCGGAAGCGCGGATGCTCGATGAGCCGCTTGATCATCGTGGGGACCAGGAACATCTCGGTGGCCCGCGCCGACTGGATGGCCTCGAGGATGGCCACCTCGTCGAAGAAGGGCACCACGTGCTGCGGAACCAGCCGCAGGATGCTCTGCAGCGACAGACCGCAGCCGGCCACGTGGAACATGGGCACCGCGATGACCGCGGCCGCACCCTCGGATGCACGGGGCACGGCGGCCACCGAGCTCAAGGCGTTGATGTAGAGGCTGCCATGGGTGAGCATCACTCCCTTGGGCCGGCCGGTCGTGCCACCCGTGTACATGATGGCGGCCAGCTCGTCAGGACGGTGCGCAGCGTCGTCCACGGGAGCCGTGTCCGCCAGTTGCGCCTCGTAGCCCACCATCCCCTCGGGCACCGGCCCGTCGCCGCAGTAGACCACCGTGCGCAGCGCCGTGGACAGCTTGCGCAGCTCGTCCACCATGGGCACGAAGGCGTCGTCCACCAGCAGGATGCGGGTATCGCAGTCGTCCAGCGAGTAGGCCACCTCCTTCGGGTTCCAGCGGATGTTCACCGGGTTGATGACGCCACCGCCCCACCAGGTGCCGAAGAAGTACTCGACGAAGCGCGTGGAGTTCAGGCTGAGCATGCCGACCCGGTCGCCGCGGGCCACGCCCAGGTGCCGCAGCACGCCGGCCAGGCGTGCCACGCGGTCGGTGAAGGTACCGAAGTCCAGTCGCCTGCCGCCGCAGACCACGGCGGTCTCGCGTGCCTTTTCTCGGCGGCCCTTGTGCAAAGGCTGGGTGAGGAACATGCGCTTGTCTCCTTTCTTGGTCTGGGTGTGGATTCGCCAGGCGGCGCTCAGCCTGTTTCCTGCACCGGCGACGTCACGCCCCAGCGGCGCAGCAGTGCCGCGCCGCCGCCGGGCACGATCGCCTGCGGCAGCACGGGGGCCGTGCGGCTGAAGCGGGGGGCTGGCGCCGGCTGCACCACGCCGCCCACGTCCGCGAAGGTGCCGCGCGCCACATTGTGCGGGTGCTGGGGGGCCTCGTCCCAGTCCAGCACCGGGGCGAAGCAGGCGTCGCTGCCCTCCAGCAGCAGGCACCATTCGTCGCGGGTGCGGGTGCGGAACACATCGGCCAGGCGCAGCTTGAGCAGCGGCCAGCGTGCTGAATCCATCTGCGCGTCGAAGGCCGCGTCCTCCGCCAGGCCGCAGCGCTCGCGCAGCAGCGCGTAGAACTGCGGCTCGATGGCACCCACCGCCACGTACCTGCCGTCGGCACAGGCGTAGGTATCGTAGAAGTGCGCACCGCCGTCCAGCATGTTCTCGCCGCGCTGGTTGCTCCACTGGCCAGCCGACTTGAAGCCGTACATCATGGCCGAGAGCAGCGCGGCGCCATCGGTCATGGCGGCGTCCACCACCTGGCCCTGGCCCGAGTCCCTGGCCTCGTGCAGCGCAGCCAGCAGCCCGAAGGCCAGCAGCATGGCACCGCCGCCGAAGTCGCCCACGTAGTTCAGCGGCGGAACCGGCGCCTCGCCCGAGCGGCCGATGGCATGCAGCGCACCGCTGATCGCGATGTAGTTGATGTCGTGGCCCGCAGCGTGCGAGAGCGGACCGTGCTGGCCCCAGCCGGTCATGCGGCCGTACACCAGGCGTGGGTTGCGCGCATGGCATTCGGCCGGGCCCAGGCCCAGCCGCTCCATCACGCCGGGACGGAAGCCCTCGATCAGCACATCGGCTTGGGCAATGGCGTCCAGCACGCGGGCCGCAGCGCCGGGCGCGCGCAGTTCGACCTCCCAGTGGGCGCGTCCGCGAGAAATGATGTCGTGCGCATCGTGCCCGGCGCCGGGGCGGCTGATGCGCAGCACCTCGGCCCCCATGTCGGCCAGGAGCATTGCGCAAAACGGTCCGGGACCGATGCCGGCCATCTCGACGACCCGTAGGCCTTTCAGGGGTCCTGCCATGTGTCTCCTCTGGCACGCACCGGGCGGCCACTGTGGTCTGACGGCATCTTGGCGTCTGGCCGACGGGGGTGCATCGTCCAAAGCGACGAATGCAGGGGCGGGAAAGATGCCGGGGAGATCGGCGGCCCGTGAAGCGGAGTTCGCGCCTGGCCGCAAGTGCCGCGGCCGCTTCGCGGAAGTCCTCGGTCTTCAGGGCCACCACCGGCGTCCAGGCTTATCTCCCCGACGGCAACGATGATGGGCGTGCGGTCGTCCAGCGCTCATCGGGCGCCGTCCGCGCCGGCCATGTCCGCGTGCGCGAGACGGGCGACACGGCGCAGGTGCCAGGCCATCGGGCCGAACTGCGTCTCGATGAGGGTGGCACGCCGCACGTAGTGGCCGACGGGAAGCTCTTCCGTCATGCCCATGCCGCCATGCAACTGGACTGCGCCCTGCCCCACGGCACGGCAGGCCTTGGCGACCGCTACCTTGGCCGAGGAAACGGCGCGGGCCCGCGCCGGTGCCGAGGTCTCGCCGGCGAGGGCTTCGCCGACGCCGAGGGTCAGGGCCTCGGCCTGTTCCAGCGCCATGTGCATGTCGGCCAGCCGGTGCTGCAGGGCCTGGAAGCTGGCGATGGGGACACCGAACTGCTTGCGCTGTCGCACGTAGTCGAGCGTGTCCCGCATCAGCCGGCGCAGCACGCCGATGGATTCGGCGCAGACCGCCAGCGTGGCCTCGTCCAGGGCCTGCTCGATCTGCGCCAGCGCGGCACCCTCGGCGCCCAGCAGCGCCTCGGTCGGCAGGCGCACCGCATCGAAGGCGATGTCCGCTGCCCGTCCGCCGTCGCGGGTCGGATAGGCACGCATGCGCACGCCCGCCGTGCTGGCGGGCAGCACCAGCAGCGACAGCCCCGCGTCGCTGTGCGCCGACACGATCAGGTGACTGGCCCAGGGTGCCGCCTGGACCACCGCCTTGCGGCCATCCAGCAGCAGGCTGCCGTCCGGCTGGCGCGACAGCCGGGTGCGAACGTCGGCGCGGTCGTGGCGGCTGGGCGGCTCGTCATGCGCGAAGGCCAGCACCGCCTGGCCGGCGACCACGCGATGGAGCAGCGCATCGGCATGCGGTCCGGGATGGCGCTGCAACAGGCCGGCGCCCAGCACCATGGTGGACAGGTAGGGCTCGGCCGCCAGCGCGGCGCCCAGCACCGGCATCAGCGCCAGGTGCGCCGCCAGCCCCTGCCCCAGGCCGCCCCGCTCTTCGGGCAAGCCCGCGCCCAGCAGGTCCAGGTCGCGCGCCATTCCCCGCCAGAAAGCGGGCGGCGCGTTGTCGGCACTGGCCAGCGCATGCAGGCGCTGCTCGAAGCCGTGGCAGTCGTCCAGGTAGCGCCTCAGGCTGTCCTGCAGCATGGCGAGGACATCGCCGTACCCGGTATCCGTGATCTGGCTCATCGTCTGCAATCCTCAGCGTGCCAGGAGATGGGCCGCGATGATGTTGCGCTGCACTTCGTTGGTGCCGGCGTAGATGGAGGCGGCGCGGTCGTTCAGATAGGCCGACATGGCGTACACGCTGTCCTCGGGCAGCGGCAGCTCGCCTTGCAGCCCGTCGTCCAGTGGCAGCGCCACGGCCCCATAGTGGCCGGCCACCTCCACGCCCAGCTCCGTGAGCCGCTGGCGCAACTGCGAGCCCAGCAGCTTGCCCATGGAAGGCCGGATGCCCGGCGGCTCCCCGCGCACCTGGGCACGCAGCGAATGCAGCTCGGTGGCCTCCAGGGCGTCGATGTCGCATTCGAGCTCGGCCAGCCTGATCGCCATCTCGCGCGCCTCGTCGGCCGTGGCGTCCCCGCCAGCCGCAAAGGCCGCGTCCGCCGCGCGCCTCAGGCGGCGCAGGCGCGCCCGCAGGAGGGGCGTCCAGGCGCCGCCGCGTTCGTGCGAGAGCAGGTACTTGGCCACCGTCCAGCCCTGGTTCTCCTCGCCGATCAGCCCGCTCGCGGGCACCCGCACGTCGTCGAAGAACACCTGGTTGAGCTCGTGGTCGCCCGAGATGCTGATGATCGGGCGGATGGTGATGCCGGCCCGCGGGAGGTCGAAGCACAGGAAGCTGATGCCCTGCTGGGGCTTGCCGCCGGAGGAGGTGCGCACCAGGCAGAACATGCGGTTGGCGTACTGCGCGTGGGTGGTCCAGATCTTGGTGCCGTTGATGACGAAGTCGTCGCCGTCGCGTACTGCCCTGCATTGCAGCGAGGCCAGGTCCGAGCCCGACTCCGGTTCCGAGTAGCCCTGGCACCAGTAGTCCTCTCCGGATCTGATGCCGGGCAGCCAGGCGCGCTTCTGCGCCTCGGTGCCGAAGGCGATGATCACCGGCGCGACCATCCCGGTGCCCATGGGCGCGAGTGGGGGCGCATCGGCCGCGGCCAGCTCGCTGGCGAAGATGTAGTGCTGTATCGGCGTCCAGCCGGTGCCCCCGTGCGCCACCGGCCAATGCGGCGTGCTCCAGCCGCGCCGGGCCAGGATGCGGTGCCAGCGGATGCCATCGGCGTGGTCGGTGAAGATGCCTGCGCAGCGCCGGCCGGCGGAGCGCAGATCGGGGGTCAGTTCTCTCGCAAGAAAATCGCGCACTTCGTCGCGGAACGCAGTCTCTGCCGCGCTGAGTGTCCAGGCCATGGGCTTGTCTCTCCGATATTCACACGCCTGCGAGTGTGCGCGCGACTTGGGCGGCAGGCATCGTCCGATCGGACGAACTTGCCGCTTGCCTGCCTGCCGGCCGCCGCCGGCTGCGTCAATCCGACCCGACGGCCACGTAGCCGTTGAACTGCTCGCGCAGCTTCGTCTTGAGCAGCTTGCCCGTCGCCGTGTGCGGCAGGCTGTCGACGAAGACGATGTCGTCGGGCAGCCACCACTTGGCCAGGCGCTGCGCCAGGTAGGCGCGCAGGGCGTCGGCGTCCAGCGCCGCGCCGGCCCGCTTGACCACGATGAGCAGTGGCCGCTCCTGCCATTTCGGGTGGGCGATGCCGATCACCGCCGCCTCGGCCACCGCCGGATGGGAGGCCGCGGCGTTCTCCACGTCGATGGACGAGATCCACTCGCCGCCGGACTTGATCACGTCCTTGGCCCGGTCCACCAGCTGCAGGAAGCCGTCCGGGTCGATCGTGGCCACGTCGCCGGTGGAGAAAAAGCCTTCCTCGTCGATGGGCGAGCCACCCTCGCCCTTGAAGTAGCCGCTGGCGATCCAGGGGCCGCGGACCCGCAGGTGGCCGAAGGCCACGCCGTCCCAGGGCTGCAGCTGACCTTCGTCGCCCACGATCTTCAGGTCCACGCCCCACACGCCGCGGCCCTGCTTGAGCTTGACCTTGACCTTCTCTTCCTCTGGCATCGCTTCATGCTTGGGCAGGAGCTTGCTGATCACCCCGATGGGGCTGGTCTCCGTCATGCCCCATCCCTGCATCACTTCCGCCCCGAACTGCCCTTCGAAGCGCTCCAGCATGCCGCGCGACACCGCAGCGCCGCCGATGCCGATGCGCTTGACGCCCAGCGCCCGCGGGTCGATCTGCGGGTTGGCGTCCAGGTACTGGAACAGCATCAGCCACACGGTGGGCACGCCCTGCGAGAAGCTGACCTTCTCGTCGCGCATCAGCTCGTAGACGCTCTGGCCGTCCAGGTGCGGGCCCGGGAGGACCAGCCGGGCGCCCACCATGGCCGCCGCATAGGGCGTGCCCCAGGCATTTGCATGGAACATGGGCACGATCAGCATCACCGTCTCGCGCGAACTGATGCCGAAGGTGTCGGGCGCCAGCTCCATCAACGTGTGCAGCAGCGTGGAGCGGTGCGAGTACAGCACGCCCTTCGGGTTGCCCGTGGTGCCGGACGTGTAGCACAGGGACGAGGCGTTGCGCTCGTCGAACTCGGGCCACGCGTAGTCCTCGCTCTGGCTGCCGACCAGCTCGTCCCAGCAATGCAGCACCGGCAGGTCCAGCGCCGGCATGTGCTCGCGCGAGCTCATGCACACGTAGGCCTTGACCGTGCGCAGCTGCGGCGCGAGCTTCTCCACCAGCGGAGCGAAGGTGGTGTCGAAGAACAGCACCTGGTCTTCGGCATGGTTGATGATGTAGGCGATCTGCTCGGGAAACAGCCGCGGATTCACCGTGTGCAGCACCGCGCCGCTGCCCGAGACGCCGAAGTACATCGCCAGGTGGCGCCAGCTGTTCCAGGCCAGGGTGGCTACGCGCTCGGTGGGCTTCACGCCCAGAGCGCCGAGCGAATTGGCCACCTGGCAGGAAGCGCGACGGATGCCTGCCCAGTCCGTGCGGTGGGTGCTGCCCTCCGGCAGGCGCGAGACGATCTCGGTCCTGGGGTGGAAGCGGGCTGCATGCTCGATCAGCGACGAGATCAGCAGCGGCCGGTCCTGCATCAATCCGTACATGGCTTTGTTTCCTTCGTTTCCTGGTTCATCGCAGCCTGTTCGGCCGGCCTACTTCACGCTGATCGACTGCCCCATGGGCTCGAATTCCTTGCCGTTGAACTTGACCAGTTGCAAGGTGCTGAAGGGCCAGTAGTCGGTGCTGGAGTTGTTCAGCGCGATGCCGGGCAGCAGCATGCCGGTGCGCATGTCCTTCAGGCTCGTGGCCTGCTTGAGCAGGTTGGCGCGCGTGAGGTCGTCGCCGGATGCCTTGAGCACGGCTTCCATGGCCTGCGCCACGCCATAGCCGTACACGCCGGCGGCATTGCCGAGGTCCTCGGACGGCGCGTACTTCTTCATGAAGGCCACGTATTCCTGGGTGGCCGGGTCGTCGGCCCAGCGCGGCTGCGCGGCGTCCTTGAAGAAGGCCATCGCCATGATGTCCTTCGACTTCTCCAGGCCTGCCGGCTCCAGGGTCATCTTGACGTAGGCCGACACGTAGGTCAGGTACTGCTGCTTGGGCCGCCAGCCGATGTCGTACACCTTGCGGATGGCCTGCGCGGCGAAGCGCGCCGTGGCGAAGTTGACGAACACGTCCGCCCCCGAGGACTGCAGTTGGATGATCTGCGAGTCCACCGTGGGGTCGGCCACCTCGAAGGAGGCCTCGGCCACCACCATCGAGGCCTTGTCGCCCAGGCCCTTCTTCAGGCCCTTGAGCAGGTCCTTGCCGAAGTCGTCGTTCTGGTAGAGCACGGCGATCCTGGCGTTCGGCAGGGTCTTGAGGATGTTGCGCGCATAGAGCGCGCCCTCGCCTTCATAGCTGGGCATGTAGGGCGTGGTCCACGGGTAGGTCTTGGGGTCGTTGAAGCGGTCGGCGCCCACGCCCAGGAACAGGTGCGGGACCTTCTTGGCGTTCATGTAGCGCTGGATGGCCGCATTCGAGGCCGAACCCAGATTGCCGTACACCGCCAGCACCTCGTCCTGCTCGACCAGCTTGCGCACCACCTCGGTTGTCTTGGGGGGCGTGTACTGGTCGTCGTAGGTGATCAGCGTGACCTTGCGGCCGTTGATGCCCCCGCGCTCGTTGACCATCCTGAAGTAGGCCTCGTTGACCTTGCCGATGATCCCGTAGGAGGACACGGGGCCGCTGTAGGGCATGGACATGCCCAGCTTGATCTCGGTGTCCGAGGCGCCGGTGTCGTACTTCTTCTGGGCCAGGGCCGTGCCGGCCGCCAGGAGGAATGCCGCGCCGCCCAGTGCGGCGGCCAGTCGAGCGATGAGAGTCATGAAAACCTTGTGGAGGAGTGGAACCAGAAAATAGGAATGGCGTCAGTCGCCCAGCACCTGCCCGAAGGGCTCGTAGCGCGTGCCGTTGAAGCGCACCAGCTGCATGCGCTCGATCGGGTGGAAGTCGGTGGCCGAGGTCTTCACGTCGATGCCCGGGTAGAGCATCGGCAGCGTCATGTTCAGGCTGGCCGCCTGCTTCATGATGTTCTCGCGGGTGAGGTTTTCGCCGGCCATGCGCAGCACCTGCTCCAGCGTCTGCGCCGACGAGTAGCCCAGCACGTTGAGCGAATCGGTGATGTCGCCCGTGGGGTAGTACTTGTTGAACCAGGCCTTGTAGTCCTCGAACTCCTTCACGCCCTTCCACATGTCGTCGGCCGGATCGCGCATGTACGTGGCCGAGATCACGCCCAGCGCGTTCTCAGGGCCGGCCGGCTTGATGACCGCCGCCACCGAGATCGACACGCTGGCCAGGTACTGCGTGGGCTTCCAGCCGATCTCGGCCGCCTTGCGGATGGCCTGCGCCGCGAACTTGGGCGTGGTGATGTTGAAGAAGGTGTCGGCGCCGGAGGACTTGAGGCTCACCATCTGGCTGTCGATGGTCGGATCGGTCACCTCGTAGGTCGACTGGGCGACCACCATCGTCCTGGCCTTGTCGCCCAGGCCATCCAGGAAGCCCTTGAGGAAGTCCTTGCCGAAGTCGTCGTTCTGCATCAGCACGGCCACCTTCGCGGCCGGCTTCGTGGCCAGAATGTGCTGCGCATAGATCCGGCCCTCGGCCTGGTAGGTGGGCTGCCAGCCCATGGTCCAGGGGAAGGACTTGGGATCGCCGAAGCGCGTGGCGCCCGTGGCCACGAAGAGCTGGGGCACCTTCTTGGCGTTCATGTAGCGCTGGATGGCCAGGTTGTGGGCCGTCCCCAGCGTGCCGTAGAGCACCAGCACCTCGTCCTGCTCGACCAGCTTGCGAGCCTGCTCCACCGTCTTGGCGGGGTTGTAGGCATCGTCCAGCGAGATGAAGTTGATCTTGCGGCCGTTGATGCCGCCTTCGGCGTTCACCTTGGCGAAGTAGGCGGCGGTGGCCTTGCCGATGGTGCCGTAGGCCGACACCGGTCCCGAGTACGGCACGATGTGGCCGATCTTGATCTCGGTGTCGCTCGCGCCGGTGTCGTACTTCTTCTGCGCCTGTGCCGCGAAGGGCACGGCGAACGCCAGGACCGTGGCAAGGCCCGCGCCGACCAGGCGGCGGCGGCCGGGGCGAAGCGCCGAAGAGGCGGCAGATGTCGTCATGGTTGTCTCCATCGTTCTCGTCGTTGGGAAGCTGCCTGTCGGGGCCCGGCAGGCAGGCCTGTGCGACGTTTCGGGCGGATCGTAGGCAGCGGGCCTGCGCGTCACATCGTCGGAACGGACGATTGAGGGTGGCCGAGGGTTGCCCCTGGCAACAGGCCCGGCAAGCCATGGTGGCGACACCTTCACCGTGCGCGGCCAGGTCGAGCGGACCTGGCGGATCCCGTCGCTTTGGACGATGCGGCAGCGGGCCCCCACGCCCATACTCGGCCCGACAACGACGATCGACGGAGACCCGCTTCCATGCAACTCACCCAGCCCCTGCACAAGGCCTTGCAGGAAAGACCGCGCGCCACCGCGCTCGTCTGCGGCGAGCGCCGGCAGACCTTCGGGCAGTTTGTCGACCGGGTGGCCCGGCTGGCGGCAGTGCTGCAGCAGCTGGGGTTGCAGCCGGGTGACCGGGTGGGGCTGCTCGCGCTCAACTCCGACCGCTACGTGGAGTACCTCTACGCCACCTGGTGGGCCGGCGGCGTGATCAACCCGGTCAACATCCGGTGGAGCGCCCGCGAGATCGCCTATTCGCTGGACGATTGCGACACGCGAATCCTGCTGGCCGACGAGAACTTCACGGCAGCGGCGCAGCTGCAGCGCGGGCTCTCGCGCTCGCTGCGCACGCTGGTCCACTTCGGCGACGGGCCTGCCGCCGAGGGCACGGTGGATGCGCAGGCACGGATGGCGCAGGCGCAGCCCGTCGCCGATGCGCGGCGCCGCGGCGAGGACCTGGCCGCGGTGATGTATACCGGCGGCACCACCGGCCTGCCCAAGGGCGTGATGCTCACGCACGGCAACCTGTACGCGGGCCAGCTGTCCGCGAACATGGCGGCCAGGCGCCCGGACGAGGCGGTGGGTCTGAACATGGCGCCCATGTTCCATGTGGGAGGCGCCGGCCTCACCCTGCAGCTGATGCTGCGGCTGTGCACCCAGGTGATCATCCCCGCCTTCGACGAGATCCAGGTGCTGGAGGCGATCCAGGACGAGGGGGCCAGCGAGACCTTCATGGTCCCCACCATGCTCAAGCGGCTCATCGAGCATCCTCGCTTCGCCGAATTCGACACCTCCAGCCTTAGGCTGGTGCTGTATGGGGCGGCGCCCATCGACGACACGCTGCTGATGCAGTCCATCGAGAAGCTGCCGCGGGCCAGCTTCTGCCAGCTCTATGGCATGACGGAGCTGTCGCCGGTGGTCACCGTGCTGCCCGCGTGGTGCCACCACCCCGACGAGCCCGCCGCCCGCCGGCGCTCGGCCGGCCGGCCGGTGCCAATCGCCGAGCTGCGCATCGTGGATGCCGAGGGCCGTCCCGTGCCCCATGGAACCGTGGGCGAGATCGCGGTGCGCGGGCCGATGGTGATGGCCGGCTACTGGAATCAGCCCGAGCAGACGGCCGAGGTGTTGCGCGATGGCTGGATGCACACCGGCGACGGTGGCGTGATGGACGACGACGGCTTCGTCTACGTGGTCGACCGGCTGAAGGACATGATCGTGACCGGCGGCGAGAACGTCTACTCGGCCGAGGTCGAGAACGCCATCACCCAGCTGCCGCAGGTGTCGATGTGCGCGGTCATCGGTGTGCCCGACGAACGCTGGGGCGAGCGCGTGCACGCGGTGGTGGTCCTGCGCGCTGGGCAGGCCCTGGACGAAGCCGCCCTGCTGGCCCACTGCAAGGCGCAGATCGCCGGCTACAAGTGCCCGCGAAGCGTAGAGTTCAAGGCCGAGATCCCGCTCTCGCCTGCCGGGAAGATGCTCAAGTACAAGCTGCGCGAGCCCTACTGGGCCGGGCAGGCGCGCAGGGTAGCCTGAAAGATCCATCATGAACTTCGACCTGCCGCCCGACGTCTGCGAACTGCGCGACCGCACGCGCCAGTTCATTGCCGAGCAAGTCATGCCGCTGGAGAACGACGAGCGCCAGAGTTCCCACGGCCCGAGCGAGGCCCTCCGGAACGAGCTGGTGGCACGCGCCCGGAAAGCGGGCCTCCTGACGCCGCACGCCTCCCCCGCCATGGGCGGCCTGGGGCTCAGCCACGTTGCCAAGGCGGCCGTGTTCGAGGAGGCCGGTTATTCGTGGCTGGGTCCCACGGCGATGAACATCCACGCGCCCGACGAAGGCAACATCCACCTGATGGACGAGGTCGCCAGCCCCGCGCAGAAGGAGCGCTGGCTGCGCCCGCAGGTGGAAGGCCGCACGCGCTCGTGCTTCGCCATGACCGAACCTGCCCCGGGCGCGGGGGCGGACCCTGCAATGATGACGACCACCGCCGTGCGCGATGGCAACAGCTACCTCGTCAACGGCCGCAAGTGGTTCATCACCGGCGCCGAGGGTGCCAGCTACGCCATCGTGATGGCGCGCATGGAAGACGGCAGCGCCACGATGTTCCTGACCGACATGGGACAGCCCGGCATCACGCTGGAGCGCAACATGGACGCCATGGATCGATGCTTCACCGGCGGCCACGGCGTTCTGCGCTTCGACAACCTGCGCATACCGGCCGAGGATGTGCTGGGCGAGGTCGGCAAGGGCTTCCGCTATGCCCAGGTTCGCCTGGCTCCGGCTCGCCTCACGCACTGCATGCGGTGGCTCGGCCAGGCCCGCCGCGCCCATGACCTCGCCGTGGCATACGCGGGACGCCGCACGGCTTTCGGCAAGCCGCTGGCGGAACACGAAGGCGTGGGCTTCATGCTCGCCGACAACGACATGGACCTGCACACCGCACGCCTGCACATCTGGCACACCGCCTGGCTGCTGGACCAGGGCAACCGGTGCAACTTCGAGTCGAGCCGGGCGAAGGTCGTCTGCTCCGAAGCCCAATGGCGCGTGGTCGACCGCTGCGTCCAGATCCTGGGCGGACAGGGCGTCACGGCGGAATCCGCGGTGATGCGCATCTTCACGGACATGCGGGCCTTCCGCATCTACGACGGGCCGAGCGAAGTGCACCGCTGGAGCCTGGCCCGCAAGATCGTCCAGGCAGGCACGCCGCAATGAACGTTCTACCGACGCGCTGGCCCGGTACCTGCGAGAGCAGGGGTTGGCCGGCCGCGAACCGATCCACGTGCAGCAGCCGGCCGGTGGCCAGTCGAACCCGACCTACCGGATTCACACTGGCCGGGAGAATTGGGTGTTGCGCAAGAAGCCCCCGGAGGCGTTCGTTGCTGGCGCGCATGCGGCCGAACGGGAGTGCCGCGTGCTGCAGGCGCTGCAAGGCAGCCAGGGGCCGGTGCCCCGGGTGCTGGCGTTCTGCGAGGACGAGCGCGTGGTGGGAACCCCCTTCTACCTGATGGAGTTCCTGGAAGGCCGTGTGCTGGCCGATCAGTCGCTGCCGGGCATGGGGCCGGCCCAGCGCGGCGCCATCTATGCCGAGATGAACCGCGTCATCACTGCCCTGCACGCCGTGGGCCCCGAAGGCCCTTGAAATTGCCTCCCACCCGTCCTATGACGATGTGATGACGGCGCGGACAAAAGAAAAAGCCCGCTACAGATTCTGTAGCGGGCTTTCCAGGAACCACCTTGTATTCAGTGGCTCCCCGACCTGGGCTCGAACCAGGGACCTACGGATTAACAGTCCGGCGCTCTACCGACTGAGCTATCGGGGAACAAGCCTCAGATTATAGCGTGTTTTTTCCGCCTTCTTCAACTCCTCACAACAAACTTCGAACTTCGTGTGCGGCGGTCTGAAGAATAGGCAGCAATTCTCTCTCGATTGCCGCATCGCTTCGCATCGTTCCCGACAAGACCACATTCAGCGCAGCCACCGTCTTGCCCTGCATGTTGCGCAAGGGAACGGCCAGGGCCTGCACGCCGATCTCGTGTTCTTCCGTGGCAATGCAGAAGTCCTGCGCGCGCACCTTCGTGATCTCGTCGCGCAGGGCCTTGGCCTGCGTGATCGTGTGCGGCGTCAGGCGCGGCAACACGCGCCCCTTCAACCAGCGCGTGAGTTCCGCGCCGTTCATCGCCGCCAGCAGCACGCGGCCCGTCGACATGGCATGCGCGGGCAGCCGGGCCCCCAGGTGCAGGCCGTAGGCCAGCACGCGGGTGGGGGTGCTCGGCGAGCCGCTGCGCGCCACGATGACGACCTCGTCCCCATCCAGCACCACGACCGAGAACCACTCGCCCGTCTGCGCGGCCAGCCGGTTGAGCGTGGGCTGCAGCGTACGCGGCAGCCGCGACGACGACAGGTAGGTGCCCGAGAAGCGCAGCACCTTGGGCGACATCCAGAAATAGCTGCCGTCGGTTTCCAGGTAGCCCAGGTGCGCCAGCGTGAGCAGGTGGCGCCGCGCGGCGGCGCGCGTGAGGCCGGCGCGCTCGGCCGCCAGCGTGGCGTTCAGGCGCTGGCGCTCGGTGTCGAAGCTCTCCAGCACCGCCATGCCCTTGGCGATGCCTTCGATGAAGTCGGCCTTGGCGATGTCGATGGTCATGGGCGGGTGCTCGATGGGATGGTTGCGGGCGTTGCGCGATGATCGCGCAGCCCGTCCCATCATCGCACAATGGGGCGCGCCCTCCCCTGTCTGCCGCCGCCCGGGAAGCCTACGCTCGATCCATTCGGAGACTGGAGCCAAGCGCCATCATGAAAAAGACCCAAGTCGTCATCGTCGGAGCCGGCCCGGCCGGGCTGCTGCTGGGCCAACTGCTGTTCAAGGCAGGCATCGACAACATCATCGTGGAGCGCCAGAGCGGCGAGTATGTGCTGGGCCGCATCCGCGCCGGCGTTCTCGAGCAGGTCACCATGGACCTGCTGCAGCGCGCGGGCGTCGATGCGCGTGCGCATGCCGAGGGCCTGCCGCACGAAGGCATCGAGCTGCTCTTCAAGGGTGCGCGCCACCGCATCGACATGCACGGCCTGACCGGCGGCAAGCAGGTCACCGTGTACGGCCAGACGGAGGTGACGCGCGATCTGATGCAGGCCCGCGAGGCCGAGGGCCTGGTCACTATCTATGAAGCTGCCAACGTCAGCCTGCACGACTTCGATGGCACCCGCCCGCGCGTGCGCTACCAGAAGGACGGCGCCACGCATGAGATCGAGTGCGACTTCATCGCCGGCTGCGACGGCTACCACGGCGTGAGCCGCGCCAGCGTGCCCGAGGGCTCGCTGCACACCTACGAGAAGATCTACCCCTTCGGCTGGCTGGGCGTGCTGGCCGACGTGCCGCCGGTCTCGCACGAGCTCATCTACGCCAACACGCCGCGCGGCTTTGCCCTGTGCAGCATGCGCAGCGCCACGCGCAGCCGCTACTACGTGCAGGTGCCGGTCGAGGAAAAGGTGGAGAACTGGAGCGACGAGGCCTTCTGGAACGAACTGCGCCACCGCCTCGATCCGGAAGCGCGCGAGCGCCTGGTGACCGGCCCTTCGCTGGAAAAGAGCATCGCGCCGCTGCGCAGCTTCGTGGCCGAGCCGATGCGCTTCGGGCGCCTGTTCCTGGCGGGCGACGCAGCGCACATCGTGCCTCCCACCGGCGCCAAGGGCCTGAACCTGGCCACGGCCGACGTGGGCTACCTCTCGCGCGCGCTGGAGATCTACTACCGCGAGAAGAGCGCCTCGGCGCTGGACCGCTATTCCGACCTGTGCCTGCGCCGCGTGTGGAAGGCCGAGCGCTTCTCGTGGTGGTTCACCTCGCTCATGCACCGCTTCCCGGACACGGGCGAATTCGGCCAGAAGATCCAGGAGGCCGAACTGGACTACCTGGTGCACTCGAAGGCCGCCTCGACCTCGCTGGCCGAGAACTACGTCGGCCTTCCGCTGGAAGACTTCTAACTAGTAGATGGAGATAGCCGGCAGCGCCCGGCTACCAGCGCAGCAGCCGCGGGCCCAGCAGCGCGCCGGCGAGCACCGGGATGAGCATGCCCCCGAGATACCAGACCGCCAGGAATGGCGCGGTGCTCTCGGTGCAGTGCAGCGCATAGACCGTGGCACCCGCGCCACCGGCCAGCACCCCCACCGCTGCACCCGCCCAGCCCGGCCGCGTGGGCGCCAGCCCCCGGAGGGCGAGCATGCCGGCCACGAACACCGGCAGCGCGATCAGCGCGATGTTGAAGGGGCAGGTGTTCCAGGTCTGGCCCACCAGCAGGTTCACGCGCTCGTCCTGCGGCGCGCCGAACCAGCGCACCAGCGCCATGGCCCACACCATCACGATGGGGACCGCCAGCGTGAGCCAGGCACGGCCGACGCGCGCTCCCGGCCGCGCCAGCCGCTGCGCCAGCACGAAGCCGCCCCAGGCGATGAAGAAGGGGAACATGATCTTCATCCACAGCATCGGCCAGAACATGGCCTGCACCAGGTCGCGCCGCAGGCCGAACTGCGTCAGCATCACCAGCGCCGCCAGCGGCAGCCCGGCGGCCAGCGCCCAGACCAGGCGGCGCGTGGCCGCCCGGCGCGGCACCGGCTCGACGCCGGTGGCCAGCATGCCGATGAGGTCGTCGGTCTTCATGGACTTTCCTTCAGCGAGCGCGCCAGCGCCTTCAGTCCGCGGTGCACGTTCACCTTGACCGCCGACTCGGACATCCCGGTGAGGCGTGCGGCCTCGGCCACCGACAGGCCTTCGAGCTTGGTGTGCACGATGGCCAGGCGCTGGCGCTCGGGCAGCAGCGCCAGCAGGCTCTGCAGGTCCCGTCGGGCTTCGCCGGCGCTCGCGTCGTTGTCGGAGAAGAGCTCGGCCGCGTCGTCGAGCGGCTCGTGCAGCGCCTCGCGCCCGCGCTTGGCACGCAGCAGGTCGATCATCTTGTAGCGGGCGATGGCATGCACCCAGGCCGTCAGCGGCTGGTCGCTGTGATAGGTGTGGCGCTGGTTGTGCATGGCAAGAAGGCATTCCTGGACAAGGTCCTCCACGTCGTCGGGCCAGCCGAACAGGCGCTTGGCGAGAAAGGCGCGCAAGTGCCTGCTCAGCTGCTGCAGAAAGGCGCGGTAAGCCACCGCGTCGCCGTCCAGGCCTTGCAGCAGCAAGGTCCGCAGGACTGATTCGGTGTCGCCCGGCTGCGCCTGTTTCGCCTCTGGTATTCGAGTCATGAAGGCCAAGGGTTACGCGGGCCTCGAAAAAGAAACCCGGCCGGATTGTGCCGCGAGCCGTAACCGCCCGAGCAACGCCGGCGAACTAGCCACGACCGCGCCGGATCCAGGCGTGGTCGATTCGACAACATTCACACCTCAAGGAGCTCATCGTGAACACACGTCCCTTCGCCATCACCGCCCTCGGCCTCAGCGCGCTGGTGGCCGGCGCCGCCCTCGCCCAGGACAACAGCAAGGCCGCCATGCCGGACAAGACGGCCATGGAGAAGTGCTACGGCGTGGCCATGGCGGGCAAGAACGATTGCGCGGCCGGCCCCGGCACCACCTGCGCCGGCACCGCCCGGGCCGACTACCAGGGCAACGCCTGGAAGAACGTGCCGGCGGGCACCTGCACCGCCATCCAGACGCCCAAGGGCATGGGCTCGCTGACGCCGATCAAGTCCTGAACCCGGCTGCGGCTGCGCGATGACGACGCACGAGATCCTGGCCGGTCTCGGCCTCAAGCCCGAGCACTTCGATGCGGCGCTCGCCTGCGATCGCCCGGGCCTGTGGTTCGAGGTGCATCCGGAGAACTACTTCGTCGATGGCGGGCCGCGGCTGCACTGGCTGGCGTCGATCCGTGCGGCGCACCCCGTGTCGCTGCACGGCGTCTCGCTCTCGCTCGCGGGGCCCGAGGCACCCGATGCCTCGCACCTCGCGCGCCTGGGCGCGCTGGCGCGGCGCATCGAGCCGGTGCTGGTGTCGGAGCACCTGGCCTGGTCGCGCTGGCGCGGCCGCTATCTGCCTGACCTGCTGCCTTTCGTGCGCAGCACCGAGGCCCTGCAGCACATCGCGGCGAACATCGGGCGCACCCAGGACGTGCTCGGCCGACGCATCGGGATCGAGAACCCCGCGCACTACCTGCAGATGCACGGGCACGCATGGGACGAGGTCGACTTCCTCGCCGAACTGGTGCGCCGCACCGGCTGCGGGCTGCTGCTGGACGTGAACAACGTGCAGGTGTCGGCACGCAACCTGGGCTTCGATGCCGGCGGCTACATCGACCGCGTGCCGGCGGAGGCCATCGTCGAGGTCCACCTCGCCGGCCATTCGCAGGACCCGGCGCTCGGCGCCGGCCTGCTGATCGACTCGCACGACGAGCCTGTGGCCGACGAAGTCTGGGCGCTGTACAGGCGCCTAGTGCGCCGCTGCGGGCCGCGCCCGACGCTGATCGAGCGCGACGGCAAGCTGCCTGCGTTCGACGTGCTGCTGACGGAGCAGGCCATGGCGCACGACGAACTGACACGTGCGGCCGAAACGGTCGCTGCATGACCATGACGCCCCTGTCCACGTTCCGGGACGACTTCGCGGCCGCTGTGCTTGCGCCGCAGGGCGAGGCCGCGTCGACATGGCTGGCGCAGCCGGCCTTCGCCGTCTACCGCAACACCGTGATGAAGGCCTGCCTCGACGCGCTGGAGGCCAACTACCCGAGCGTGGCCCGCCTGACGGGCCGCGAATGGTTCCGGGCCGCGGCTGCCTGCTTCGTGCGCGAAGGCAAGTTGCCGCTCGACGGCGTGCTGCTCGACTATGGCGCAGGCTTTGCCGATTTCCTGCGCGCGTTCGCGCCTGCGGCGGCGCTGCCCTATCTCGCCGACGTCGCCCGGCTCGACCGCTTGTGGACCGAGGCGCACACCGCCGCCGATGCCGCGCCCCTGACCGCATCGCAACTGGCCTGCCTGCATCCGGAGGCGCTGGTGGCCAGCCGCATCGCGCCCCACCCGGCGGCGCGCTGGGCCTGGTTCGAGGGCCAGCCCATCCATTCCATCTGGTCGCGCAACCGGCAGGCCGAGCCCGGTGCCGGGGCGCAAGCGCTGGTCTGGCGATCGGAAGGCGCCCTGCTGACGCGGCCCCAGCACGCGGTCGCCTGGCAGCCGGTGGGCCGGGCCGAGTGCGCCTTCCTGGATGCGTGCGCGCGTGGCTTCGCACTCGGCGATGCCACCGAGGCCGCGATGCTGGCAGATCCGCAGGCCGACCCCGGCGAAATGCTGGCCCGCCTGCTCCACGCCGGCGCGCTCATCACTCTCGAAGCCCAAGGAGTTTCCGATGAAACCGATCGCCTCCCCCGCAACAACTGATGGCGCATCCCGGTCTTACAGCGACCGCGGCCTCATCGCCCGCTGGAACGCACTGGCCGAGAAGCTGCAAGACCTGGTTCCGCATGGCCTGCTGGCCCTGGCCTGCCGCATCGGCGTGGCCGCCATCTTCTTCTACTCGGGCCGCACCAAGGTCACTGGCTTGCTCACGCTGACCGACAGCGCGATCGAACTCTTTCGCACCGAGTACCGGCTGCCCCTGCTGCCACCCGAACTCGCGGCGCACCTTGCGGCGTATGCAGAGCACCTCTTCCCGCTGCTGCTGGTGCTGGGCCTCTTCACGCGGCTGTCGGCGCTGGCGCTGATGGGCATGACGCTGGTGATTCAGGTGTTCGTCTATCCGGACGCCTGGCCCACGCATCTGTCGTGGGCCGCGCTCCTGCTGTACCTGGCGGGGCGCGGTGCAGGCCCGCTGTCGCTTGACCACGCCCTCGGCATCCGGTGATGGCGCCCGCGCCACACGCCCTTGCCAGCCGCAGGGGTGCTCGATACATTGCGGTTTTTGAGGGCCTGCAATGTCCGTTGACTCCACTGCAAACGCAACCCCGACCACCTCCGCGCCGGCGATCTCCGGCACTCCCCCCTCTTCCCAACCCACGTCCGGCGGGCCACGCCACATCCGGCTGACCTCGCATGCCGGCGGCTTCGGTGCGCTGCCCATCCGCTGGGGCGCGGCCACGCCGGCCGAGCGCGGCCCGGTGATCGGCACCACGACCACGCGCGCGCACCGCAACGTGATCGGCACGCACAGCGGCTCCTACAGCGTGTACCGGGCGCTCGCCGTGGCGGCAGGCGCGCTCAATCCGCAGCACAAGGCCGACCTCACCAATACCTCGCCCACCGACGCCATCGGCCCCTATCCGCAATGGCTGGAGCCCGGCCGCATCGTCTCCATCGACCCCTGGGGCGCCACCGTCTCCACGGTCTACGCCAGCGAGATGGCCGCCGGCTACGACATCCGCCCCACCCTCGCCGTGACCAAGGCGCACGTGATCCTGCCCGAGGTGATCGAGGCGCTGCAGAAGGGGCGCCTGAAGGCCGACGGCAAGTTCCTCACCGCCAACGGCGCGGCCATCGTCACCAAGGCCGCCATCGAGCCGGTGTGGTGGCTGCCCGGCGTGGCCAAGCGCTTCGGCTGTTCCGAGACAGACCTGCGCCGCGTGCTCTTCGAGGAGACCGGCGGCATGTACCCCGAGCTGGTCACGCGGCCCGACCTGGAGGTGTTCCTGCCGCCCATCGGCGGGCAGACCGTCTACATCTTCGGCGAGCCGCGCGACCTGGCCAACCCCGAGGTGGAGCTGACGGCCCGCGTGCACGACGAGTGCAACGGCTCGGACGTCTTCGGCTCCGACATCTGCACCTGCCGCCCCTACCTCACGCACGCCATCGAGGAATGCATCATGGGCGCGCAGCGCGGCGGCGTGGGCCTGGTGGCCTACTCGCGCAAGGAAGGCCGCGCGCTGGGCGAGGTGACCAAGTTCCTGGTCTACAACGCGCGCAAGCGCCAGGTCGGCGGCGACACGGCCGACCAGTACTTCGCGCGCACCGAGTGCGTGGCCGGCGTGCAGGACATGCGCTTCCAGGAGCTCATGCCCGACGTGCTGCACTGGCTGGGCGTGCGCAAGATCCACCGCCTGGTCTCGATGAGCAACATGAAATACGACGCCATCACCGGCGCAGGCATCGAGATCGGCACCCGCGTCAACATCCCGGACGAGCTCATCCCTGCGGATGCCCGTGTCGAGATGGACGCCAAGATGGCCGCCGGCTACTTCACCCCTGGTGTGGTGCCCGATGCGGATGAACTGAAGAAGGCGAAGGGTCGGGGGTTGGACGCGTGAGGATCGAAAGGCACCCATGAAGGACAACTACGGCCTGGACCCCGACCGGCCCACCCACAACCGCGCCGTACAGGGCGCAGACGATGCCGGCCATGTCGACCCGGCCCTCGAGTTCGAGCCCGACACCACCCGGCCCGAGGGCGCGGTGGATGTGCTGCGCACCACGCGCGCCATCCGCGAGCGCGCCCGTGCGCTGCTCGCGCGCGCGCGGCGGGGCGAATCGCAGTGGTTCACCATCGGCTCCGACCACGCCTTCGACGAGGCCGCGCGCGCCGTGGCCGAGATCACGCGCGAGCGATACCCGTGGGACAACATCCCCTACCACAGCCGCTGGCGCCACTTCGAGGCCGGCGGCGTCGACCGCTGCAAGGAACTCGACCGCCTGCTGGGTCCCTCGGTCACGCCGCGCGAACGCGCGCGGGTGCATATCGACCTGGCGGTGGTGAGCGTGTTGCTCGACGCCGGCGCCGGCGGCAGCTGGCACTACGTCGAGACATCGACGGGCCAGCGGCTGGCGCGATCCGAAGGGCTGGCAGTGGCCAGCTTCCATGCCTTCACCAGCGGCCTCTTCTCCTCCAACCCGCGCCGGCCGTTGCAGGCGGATGCGGCCGGCCTGCGCGGGCTGATCACCGACCGGCTGGCCTCGGCCTTCCAGGTCAACGAGGTCAACCCGCTGGTGGGCCTGGCCAGCCGCGCCACCTTGCTGCGCCGCCTGGGCGAGACGCTGCAGGAGCAGCCCGAGCTGTTCGGCGAGGACGGCCGCCCCGGCGGCCTGTTCGACGAGCTGGTCGGCCCCTTCGGCCCGGCCGCCCCGCCCACCGCCGAGGTCACGGCGCACGAGATCCTTCGGCTGCTGCTGGACAGCTTCTCGGGCATCTGGCCCGCGGCCAACAGCATCGACAGCCTGGCCGCCGACGGCAGCGATTCCACCGGCCGCATTCCCTCGGGCGACCCCAAGCTGGCGCTGGGCGACTGCTGGCGCCACGGCGCGGTGGAGGGCACCGGCCTCACGCGCGGCTGGATGCCCTTCCACAAGCTCTCGCAGTGGCTCACCTATTCGCTGCTGGAGCCCTTCGAGTGGGCGGGCGTGAAAGTGCGCGGGCTGGATGCGCTCACCGGCCTGCCCGAGTACCGCAACGGCGGTCTCTTCCTCGACAGCGGCGTGCTGGCGCCGCGGGACCCGCAGCTGCTGCAGCGCAGCTGGAAGGCGGGCGACGAGTTCATCGTCGAATGGCGCGCCCTCACGGTGGCGCTGCTCGACGAACTGGCGCCGCGGGTGCGCGCGCGGCTCAACCGCACCGAGGCGCAGCTGCCCCTGGCCTGCGTGCTCGAAGGCGGCAGCTGGGCCGCCGGGCGCGCGCTGGCACAGCGCTTGCGTGACGGTTCCCCACCTCTCCTGATCGAAAGCGACGGCACCGTCTTCTAGACTTGCGCACTTCCATCCATCCATAACTACAGGCGGCGGCGCCCGGCGCCGCCCTTTCGACCATGAGCAATGTCCACCTGATCGACCACCCCCTCGTGCAGCACAAGCTGACGCTGATGCGCCGCAAGGACGCTTCCACCAACAGCTTCCGCCGCCTGCTCAACGAGCTTTCGATGCTGATGGCCTACGAGGTCACGCGCGACATGGCCATGCAGGAGATCGAGATCGAGACCCCGCTGGAGACCATGACGGCCAAGGTCATCGACGGCAAGAAGCTGGTCTTCGTCTCGATCCTGCGCGCGGGCACCGGCATCCTGGACGGCATGCTCAGCGTGGTGCCCGGCGCCCGCGTGGGCCACATCGGCCTGTACCGCGACCCCAAGACGCTCACCGCGGTCGAGTACTACTTCAAGATGCCCAGCGAGATGGCCGAGCGCGACGTGGTGGTGGTCGACCCGATGCTGGCCACCGGCAACTCCGCCGTCGCCGCCGTCGAGCGCCTGAAGGAACTGGCCCCCAAGTCCATCAAGTTCGTCTGCCTGCTCACCTGCCCCGAGGGCGTCAAGACCATGCAGGACGCGCACCCCGACGTGCCCATCTACACCGCGGCCATCGACCGCGAGCTCAACGACCACGGCTACATCCTGCCGGGCCTGGGCGACGCCGGCGACCGCATCTTCGGCACGAAATGAGCTCGCCCCCAGGCTGCGCGCACTTCGTGTCGCTTCGCCAACCCCCTACCGGGGGCAACACCTGAGGCCCGGCGAAGCCGGTTCCTCGGTGTTTCTGGCTTCGGGGGCATGTCGAGAGCTTGGTTTTTTCAACGAGGAGAAGAGAAGATGCAGCAACAACGACGTGAGTGGATGGCGTGGCTGGCGGCCCTCGGTGGCACCCTGGCGCTGGGGGCGCCGGGACTTGCCCTTGCGCAAGGCAGCAAGCTCAAGGTGGCCGCGGTCTACACCGTGCCCTTCGAGCAGCAGTGGGTCGGCCGCCTGCACAAGGCGCTGAAGGCCGCCGAGGCGCGCGGCGAGATCGAGTACAAGGCCACCGAGAACGTGGCCAACGCCGACTACGAGCGCGTGATGCGCGAGTACGCCACTGCCGGCAACCAGCTCATCGTGGGCGAGGTGTTCGGCGTGGAGAAGGCGGCGCGCAACGTGGCCAAGGACTTCCCGAAGACGGCCTTCCTGATGGGCTCCTCGCTCAAGCCCCAGGCGCCCAACTTCTCGGTGTTCGACAACTACATCCAGGAGCCTGCCTACCTCACCGGCATGATCGCCGGCGGCATGACCAAGACCAACAAGATCGGCATGGTGGGCGGCTTTCCCATCCCCGAGGTCAACCGGCTGATGAACGCCTTCATGGCCGGCGCGCGCGAGGTCAATCCCAAGGTTGAGTTCAGCGTGAGCTTCATCAACAGCTGGTTCGACCCGCCCAAGGCCAAGGAAGCGGCCTTCGCCATGATCGACAAGGGCGCGGACATCATGTATGCCGAGCGCTTCGGCGTCTCGGACGCGGCCAAGGAGCGGGGCAAGCTGGCCATCGGCAACGTGATCGACACGCAGGCCCAGTACCCTGAAACCGTGGTGGTTTCGGCGCTGTGGAACATGGAGCCCTCCATCGACCGGGCCATCAAGCTCGTCAAGGAAGGCAAGTTCACCGCCGAGGACTACGGCCCCTATTCGATGATGAAGCACAAGGGCTCGGAGCTCTCGCCGCTGGGCACCTTCGAGAAGAAGGTGCCGGCCGATCTGGCGGCCAAGGTCAAGGCCAAGGAGGCCGACATCCGCGCGGGCAAGTTCACCGTGAAGGTGGACGACAGCCAGCCCAAGTCCAGCGGCGGCGCCAAGTAAGCCCCGATGCGCACCCTCGGCATCGGCCTGCGCCGGGTCCTGGCGCTTCTCGCGTTCGCCTGGCTCGCCGGCTGCGCGGGCCTGTCCGGCACCGGTACACCCGTGCGGCTGGACGACACGCCGCGCATCGCCGTCATCTCGGCCTTCCAGCCCGAGTTGACGCTGCTGCTCTCGAAGTTGCAGGGCGCACGCAAGTCCACGCTCAACGGCGTGGAGTTCACCACCGGCATGCTGGAAGGCCGGCCGGTGGTGCTCTTCCTCTCGGGCATCAGCATGGTGAACGCGTCGATGAACACGCAGCTGGTGCTGGACCGCTTCAACGTGAAGGCCATCGTCTTCAGCGGCATCGCGGGCGGCGTGAACCCGGCCCTGCACATCGGCGACGTGACCGTGGCCACCCAGTGGGGCCAGTACCTGGAAGTGCTGATGGCGCGCGAGACCACGCCCAACCGCTTCGCCGCGCCGCCGTGGATGAAGGACGCGGGCATCGCCAACTACGGGATGATGTACCCGCGCCCCGTGGAAGTGCGCAGCAACGGCAACGCGAAGCCCAGGGAGCAGTTCTGGTTCCCGGTCGATGCGAAGATGCTGGCGGTGGCGCGCGAGCTGCGCAATGTGGAGCTGGCTTCCTGCGGCAGCAACGGCAAGTGCCTCAGCCACAAGCCGCAACTGGTCGTGGGCGGCAACGGCGTCTCGGGCCAGGCCTTCGTCGACAACGCGGCCTTCCGCGAATACGCCTTCCGCACCTTCCAGGCCAACGTGCTGGACATGGAGACCGCCGCCACCGCCATGGTGGCGCACAGCAATGGCGTACCCTACCTGGCCTTCCGCTCGCTCAGCGACCTGGCCGGCGGCGGCGAAGGCGCGAACGAGATGGGCACCTTCATGAACGTGGCGGCCGACAACTCGGCCAAGGTGCTGCTGGCCTTCCTGGCGGCGTGGAAGCCGTGAGGCCTTGACGGTCCTGCAGCTCCAGGGCATCAGCAAGCGCTTCGGCTCGCTGCTGGCCAACGACGACATCTCGCTCACCCTCGCGGCCGGCGAGGTGCTGGCCCTCCTGGGCGAGAACGGCGCGGGCAAGTCCACGCTGATGTCCATCCTCTTTGGCCACTACACGGCCGACGCCGGCAGCATCGAGGTCTTCGGCCAGCCGCTGGCACCGGGCCAGCCCAAGGCGGCGCTGGCCGCGGGCATCGGCATGGTGCACCAGCACTTCACGCTGGCCGACAACCTGAGCGTGCTCGACAACGTGCTGATGGGCACCGAGCCGCTGTGGCGGCCCTGGTCCGGGCGCCAGGCCGCGCGGGCGCGCCTGCTGGAGGTGGCGCGCCGATTCGGCCTGCCGGTGAAGCCGGATGCACTCATCGCCAGCCTCTCGGTGGGCGAGCGGCAGCGGGTGGAGATCCTGAAGGCCCTTTACCGCGGCGCGCGCATCCTGATCCTGGACGAACCCACCGCCGTGCTCACGCCGCAGGAAAGCGAGGGCCTCTTCGCCACGCTGGCGCAGATGGTGGCGCAGGGCCTGTCGATCATCTTCATCAGCCACAAGCTGCCCGAGGTGCTGCGCGTGTCGCAGCGCGTGGCCGTGCTGCGCCACGGCAAGCTCGTGGCACAGGCGCCCACCGCCGGGACCACGCAGGCGCAGCTTGCCCTGTGGATGGTGGGCCATGCGGTGCAGGCGCCGCAGCGGCAGGCGGCCGCGCAGGTCGGCGACGTGGTGTGCATGCTGGACCATGTGGGCACGGAACAAGACAGCCGGCAGGCCGATGGGCGCGACCGCCTGCGCGACGCGTCCCTGAGCCTGCGTGCGGGCGAGATCGTGGCCATTGCCGGCGTCTCGGGCAACGGCCAGGTGGCGCTGGCCGAACTGCTGAGCGGCGTGCGCCGGGCCGCCAGGGGCACGGTTCAGTTCATGGGCCGACCGCTGCCCGCCGCGCCTGCGCGGCTGGTGGCCCGCGGCGTCGCCCGCATCCCGGAGGACCGGCATGCGGTGGGCGTGATCGGCGACTTGCCGGTCTGGGAGAACGTGGTGTCGGAGCGGCTTCGCACCGATGCCTTCTCGCGCAAGCTGCTGCCCGGCCTGCGCTGGGTCCGCCGTGCAGCGGCGCGCACGCAGGCGCAGCGTGTCGAGAAGGCCTTCGATGTACGCGGCGCTGGCCTGGATGCGCCGGCGCGTTCGCTCTCGGGCGGCAACATGCAGAAGCTGATCCTCGGCCGCTCGCTGCTCGCGCCGAAGACGACGCGCGAGGACAGCCCGGCTGCCCCCAGGCTCATCGTCGCGCACCAGCCCACCTGGGGCCTGGACATCGGCGCGGTGGCCTATGTGCAGCAGCAGCTGATCGCGGCGCGCGATGCGGGCGCGGCCGTGCTGCTCATCTCCGACGACCTCGACGAGGTGCTGGCCCTGGGCGACCGCGTGGCGGTGATGCATGGCGGCCACATCGGCGAGCCCCGCCCCGCCGCGGCCTGGACGCGCGAGGCGATCGGCCTGGCGATGGCGGGCACGCACCGGCCGGCGAAGGAGGCCGCGGCATGAGGCTGGAACGCCGCCAGGCCACCTCGCGCAGCGCCCTCGTGCTGGCGCCGATCTGCGCCGTGGCCTTCACCATGCTGGTGAGCGCGCTGCTGGTGCTGTGGGCCGGCGCGCCGCTGGGCCGTACCTATGCGCTGCTGGTGCAGGGCGGCTTCGGCTCGGTGTTCGCGTGGAGCGAGACGCTCACGCGCGCCATCCCGCTGATCCTCACCGGGCTCTCGGCCACGGTGGCCTTCAAGGCGCGCCTCTTCAACATCGGTGCCGAGGGGCAGCTCTACGCCGGCGCGCTGGCGGCAGTGGCGGTGGGCGGGCTGCATGGCGGCACCGGCTTCGAGCTGCCGCTGTGGCTGCTCTTTCCGCTGATGATGCTGGCGGCTGCGCTCGCCGGCGCCCTCCTCCTGCTCGGCCCTGCGCTGATGAAGGCCCGCCTGGGCGTGGACGAGGTCGTCACCACCCTGCTCATCAATTTCATCGTGCTGCTGGGCGTGTCGGCGCTGCTCGACGGCGCGATGAAGGACCCGACCGCCATGGGCTGGCCGCAAAGCGTCTCGCTGCAGGACGGGCTGGAGCTGGGCCGGCTGGTGGCGCAGACCCGCGTCCACACGGGCCTCCTCTGGGGCGTGGCGCTGGCGGTGCTGGTGTGGCTGCTGTTCAAGCACACGGTGCTGGGTTTCGACATCCGCGCACTGGGGGCAAACGCGCGCGCCGCCGCCTTCGCCGGCGTGCCGGTCACGCGCACGGTGGTGCTGGTGGCCCTGATCTCGGGCGCCCTGGCGGGGCTGGCCGGCGCCATCGAGGTGGCCGGGCGCACCAGCTACGTCACGCTCGACATGTCGCCGGGCTACGGCTACAGCGGCATCGTGATCGCCATGCTGGCGGGGCTGCATCCGCTGGGCGTGCTGGCTGCGAGCATCTTCGTGGCGGGCGTGCTGGTGGGAGCCGACACCATGAGCCGCGCGGTGGGCGTGCCGACCTACATCGCGGACGTGATCGTGGCGGCCTCGCTGATCTTGGTGCTGGTCGCGGCTCTCTTCACGCAGTTCCGGCTGCGGTGGAAGTGATGGCGGCATGAGCGAGATCACCGACATCCTCGGCAACGCCGCCTTCTGGGTCGCGGTGCTGCGCATTGCCACGCCGCTGATCCTGGGCACGCTGGGCGTGCTGCTGTGCGAGCGTGCCGGGGTGCTCAACCTGGGCATCGAGGGGATCATGGTGGCGGGCGCCTTCGCGGGCTGGCTGACGGTGTACGCGGGTGCACCGCTGTGGGCCGGTGTCGCGGTGGCGGCGCTGGTCGGGGCGATGTTCGGCCTGCTGCATGCACTGCTGACCGTGGCCCTGGCGCTGTCGCAGCATGTGTCGGGGCTGGGCATCACGCTGCTGGCCACGGCGCTGAGCTACTACGGCTACCGGGTGAGCTTTCCGAAGGTGAACACGCCGCCGACCATCACGCCCTTTGCGCCAATGGAGTGGCTGCCCGTTCCCATTCTCTCGGCGCAGACCGAGCTGACGCTGTTCGCGCTGCTGCTGGTGCCGGTGCTGGCCTATGTGCTGTACCGAACGCCGCTGGGCCTGGCCTTGCGCATGGTGGGCGAGAACCCCCAGGCCGCCGAAGGCCAGGGCGTATCGGTGGCGGGCATGCGCACCGGCGCCATCGTGGCAGGTTCGGCGCTGATGGGGGTGGCGGGCGCCTTCCTCACGCTGTCGGCCTTCAACGCCTTCTTCTTCAGCATGGTCAACGGCCGCGGCTGGATCTGCGTGGCGCTGGTGGTGTTCGCCTCGTGGCGGCCGGGCAAGGCCCTGCTGGGCGCGTTGCTCTTCGCCTTCTTCGACGCGCTGCAGCTGCGCCTGCAACAATCGGGCGACGCCCTGCTGCCCTACCAGCTCTACCTGATGCTGCCCTACCTGCTGTCGATCCTGGCGCTGGTGCTGGTGGCGCGCAAGGCCAGCTATCCGCAGGCCCTCATGAAGCCCTACAGAAAGGGAGAGCGCTGAGATGCTCGATCTGCTCGTACACAACGCCAGCCTGCCCGACGGACGCACGAACATGTCCGTCGCCGTGCAGGGCGGGCGCATCGCCGAAGTCACCGAGGGTCTCGACGCCCCGGCCCGCGAGAAGCTAGACGCCCAGGGCCTGCTGCTGAGCCCGCACTTCGTCGACCCGCACTTCCACATGGACGCCACGCTGAGCTACGGGCTGCCGCGCGTCAACCAGAGCGGCACGCTGCTGGAAGGCATCGCGCTGTGGGGCGAGCTCAAGCCGCTGCTGACCGCCGAGGCGCTGATCGAGCGCGCCCTCGCCTACTGCGACTGGGCGGTGGCCAAGGGGCTGCTGGCCATCCGCACGCACGTGGACACCAGCGATCCGAGCCTGCTGGCCGTCGATGCGCTGCTGGAAGTGAAGCGCCGCGTCGCGCCCTATCTGGACCTGCAACTGGTCGCGTTTCCGCAGGATGGCGTGCTGCGCACGCCCGGCGGCGTGGAGAACCTGAAGCGCGCGCTGGACAAGGGCGTCGATGTGGTGGGCGGCATTCCGCACTTCGAGCGCACCATGGCCGATGGCGCCGCCAGCGTGAAGCTGCTGTGCGAGATCGCGGCCGAGCGCGGCCTGCCGGTGGACATGCATTGCGACGAATCGGACGACCCGCTCTCGCGCCACATCGAGACCCTGGCCTTCGAGACCCAGCGCCTGGGCCTGCAGGGCCGCGTGACCGGCTCGCACTGCACCTCCATGCACAGCATGGACAACTACTACGTCAGCAAGCTGCTGCCGCTCATTGCCGAGGCGCAGGTGAGCGTGATTGCGAATCCGCTCATCAACATCACGCTGCAGGGCCGGCACGATACGTATCCGAAGCGGCGAGGCATGACGCGCGTGCCGGAGCTGATGGCTGCCGGCGTGAATGTCGGCTTCGGGCATGACTGCGTGATGGACCCGTGGTACGGCATGGGCTCGGGGGACATGCTGGAGGTGGCGCACATGGGGCTGCATGTGGCGCAGATGACTAGTCAAGCGGGGATTGGACAGTGTTTTGATGCGGTGACGGGGAATGCGGCGCGGATCTTCGGCATTGAGGGCTATGGGCTGGAAGCGGGCTGCAATGCGAGCTTCGTGCTGCTGCAGGCGCGAGATACTGTTGAAGCGATTCGGTTGCGTGCGACGCGCCTGAGAGTTTTTCGCAAGGGGACACTGCTAGCGGAAACACCTGCAACCACCGCCGCGCTGCATCTGCACGGACGGGCACAGGGCACGTCATTCATGCCGCGAAGACCCTAGCTAAAGAGGCGGCGCGCCCATTCTCCGCTGACGCGCTGAGCCATGAGCAATGACTCATGGTCCTGTTCTCGCCGTCTTCGTTGGTCGAGCTTAGAAGACCGACCCTATGAGACTTCGATTTCTGCCGGTTTGAGTGCTCAGAGAGGCGCGCTGGGCCAAATTTACGAGACGCATACAAGATCATCGGTTGACTCGCCGCAGTACCACGGACCTGTTCCTTTCAAGTGCTAAGAAGCGGACGGTAAGGCTCGCTTGTCGAATTTCCCCTTCGATTTCACCTTCGTACGAACAATCGGTCGAGTACTTCGCGCGAAAATGCCGATGGTTGATTTCCGCCTTGACTAGACATGGCGCCAAGGGAACCCCCTCGAACGACTGCAAGAGCATAAAGCCACCGGCATTTGTATGAATCACTTGAATTCGCCAACCTATTAGGTCTCCCTCTGTCTCAATCGACTGGATGTTCGCGTAAGCCGCATTTCCCCAATCGACGGCGTGGGCAGGCGCAATGAATGAGCATAGAGCCACGCTCAAGATGAATAGCTTCTTCACAATCCTATCTTCCGGTGAGGAAGCCATGAGCATCTTGCTGCGTCTGGATCAAGCTTGATCTACCGGGGCCGGGCTTTCCATATGGATCAATAAAGAAATGCACGTTGTCTGGTTTGGAGAAGTTTCCTCCCCATGCCAGCCCTGACAGTGACGCAGTGCGCCTCAGGATTTGCCTCTGCTGGTCAGCGGTCAATCCACCAGGAATATCAACTAACTTGTCATAGCGAATGTCCACTGCGAGCCCTGCGTTGTGAAGGCTACTATCTCCTGCAGGCGTGTAAACGGCGCCGTTGACCACGTGGCCCGATAGCCTGAACGCACTGTTGAATTTTATGTTCACACCCTCTGCTGAAGATAACTCAATCCATTTTTTTAGTGCGCTTGCCATTCGAGGATCTGCGTAGCTGTCGCCGAGTCCAGGAAGCGGGATGTCTTCCAATGTGTACCCGCTACGAGTCAATGCCGCAACCCGAGCGCCAGAATGGAGCAATTCGTTGCTACCTGCCGAGTTCGCGCCTGCCCAATTGGCCGTGTCGATCTGCTTCTGATCTCCACCTGACAGAGCTGCCACCAATCCACTTACTAGCCCGGCCAGATATATCTTGTCCTGATCACTGTACAAGGCAGTCATGTCCGGACTAAGGTCCATTAGCTGGGCCGTCAAATCCCCCACGGCGGCACCGATAGCCCCGCCGCCGCACCCGCTCAAGTCGCCCGCGTGAGCTGCCCCCAAGGCGCAGCCCGCAATGGCATGCGCGACCTTGTTGGTGAAGTCGTTGAGGGCCGCATCCGGTCCGTTCGACAGATCCCCAATCCCCTTGGCCGTTGTGGCTGCAATGGAGTTCACCAGCGCGGCCAGCAGCACATCCTTGAGCCCCTCTTCGAAGCTGCCGCCCTTGATTGCCGTGTTGATCAGCGTGCTGGTGCCCTGGATCTGCAGGTTGTTGATCAACTGCTGCCCGAACTGCTGCGCGCCCGAGCCAACGTTGGGCTGGTTGGGAAATGGCTGGAAGCCCATCCCCGCCAGGGCGCCGCCGGCGACGATGGCCGCTGCCAAGTTCTTCACGCTGTCGCTCTCGCCCAGCTGCACCTCGACCTCCACGTCATTGATGTCATTGCTGCTGGAACGCTGGAAGGCGCGCAAGGACGCGCTCGTCTTGCGCGAGGCATCCCGATACAGGACGCGCGAGGCGCGCAGCTCCAGGTTGCTCGTCTGGCCCGAGTACACGTAGTCCTGGTCGAGCCCGGCCACCGTCTGGTGGTAGTCCCCCGCGCTGCCGGTGGCGCTCAGTAGCCAATCGCCATAGGGCACCGAGTAGTGCGCGGTGTAGCCGCGCGTGCCTTGCCCGCTGTGGTTGAAGGCGTCGTGGTTGAGGCTGAGGTAGGCCAGGTCGTTCAGGCCTAGCGGCCGTCCCAGGCCACGGTGGCGCCGGCCTGGGTCTTGCCGGTGGCTTCGGTCCCGCTGTCGTCCAGGCTGAGCGTGGTGCGCAAGGGAAACTGGCGGCTGTACTTGACGACCAGGTCGCTTTCCCCCGGTCGGGCGCCCGGCCCCGCTGCTGGTTCGATCTGGATGTCGGCCTCGACCGTCGGCAGGCGCTTGAGGTTCTCCAGTCCCCGCTCGATGTCGCGCAGGTTGAGCAGATCGCCGGGCCGGATGGGAATGGCGCCGCGCAGGCTGGTCGTCGCCGCTGCAGGATCCGCGAAACGGATGGCGGCCACGCGGCCCGGCACCAGGCTGATGGCCAGCGACCCGCCGGAAAGATCCTGCGGTGCGGCGAGCACGCGAGTGGTGATCCAGCCCCGAGCAACGAGCGCCTGCTGAAGCCGCGCGAGAACCGTGTTGATGCCTTGCGTGCCCAGGCATCGGCCGATCGGCCCGTCGGCCAGCCCGACAGCGCGGCCGTCTGCCTCTTCCAGCAACCACTGGAAACGGGCCGACAGTTCACCGTCCAGCGTGAGGCGGTCGATGCGAAAGCAAGGCGACTCGCCCGGCGGCAGCTTCGCCGCGCCGTCCGGGCCTGGCCGGCCCGGCAGCCGCTCGTCGACCTCGGGCTCCTGCTGTTGACGGAGCGCCCGCTCCCGCTCCAGTTGCCGCTGCTCTTCCACGAAGGGGCGCGGCGCCGACGCGTTGGCCTGCCCCCAGACATTTCCGGCCCCGTTGCCGACCACCAGTGCCACGGGCACCATGCGCTGCAGCATCTGGCTGCAGCACGCGCGCACCGCACCGGCGCGCACCTGCTTCCACGACATCTCTTATCCATCCCTGAACTTCTTGTGGCTGGGGATTTTGAAAAGAGTCGCGACGCATGGTTGTCAATCAAAAGTCAACGAGGGTTATTCGTCCATATTCACCACGGATGCGCAGTTTTTTCACATTGCCGTCCTCGAAAGGAGAACCCCATGAGCACCGCCACCAACCTCCTGCTCAACGCCGACTACTAGCTGAAGATCGACTACCTCAGCGCCCACCTGGGCCGCATGTGGACGCACTTCACCTCTTCCTGGTGATCAGCGCCAGCCTCTTCGCGCATCGCACGCAACTTCTGGCAGCGCCGCTCCGAGTCGATCAGCGTCACCGAGCTGGGCGTGGTGTTCGCCTGCGTGTTCGCGCTGCTGTGGCTCGCACGCGGGCTGCTGTGGCTACAGCAGCTCCTTCAGGCTGGCGCGTAGGCGGCTGATGGCCTGGCTGTGCAGCTGGCACACGCGCGACTGGCTCACTTCCAGGATGGCACCGATCTCGCGCAGGTTCAGCTCCTCTTCGTAGTAGAGGTTCAGCAGCAGCTGGTCGCGCTCGGGCAGGTTGCGGATGGCTTCCACCAGCTCCGCCCGGAAGCCGCTCTCCATCAGGATGTGCATCGGGTCGTCGCCGCGCGCGTCCTGCGCGCGCAGCTCCAGCACCGGGTTGTCGCCCCCGTCGGGCGGTGCGAAGTCTTCCACGTAGAGCAGCTGCGCGCCCTGGATCTCCTGCAGCAGCTGCTGGTATTCCTGCAGGCCGAGCTTCAGCTCCTTGGCGATCTCCCCTTCGCTGGGCGAGCGGCCCAGCCGGTGCTCCAGCGCGCGGATCGCCTGCTCCACCTTGCGCGCCTGCTGGCGCAGGTTGCGCGAGCCCCAGTCGCTGGCGCGCAGCTCGTCGAGCATGGCGCCGCGGATGCGCTGGCTGGCGAAGGTCTCGAACTGAGCGCCACGGTTGTCCTCGTAGCGGCTCGATGCGTCCAGCAGGCCCATCATGCCGACCTGGATCAGGTCGTCGAGCTCGACGTTGGCGGGCAGCTTGGACATCATCTGCAAGGCGATGCGCCGCACCAGCGGCTGGTGCTGCGCCAGCAGATGTGATTTCTCGATGGTTCCCTGTGCGGTGTACACGGAGCTCCTTGTTCCTTGTCGTTGACTGGCTCAGGCGAGCGCGGCACTGCGAACGGTCGCCTGCCTGGGCGACATCGCGTGCATCGATGGCTGCTGCGGTTGCGGTTGCGGTGTTGCCGCGGCGGGACGCCAGGGCCATTGCCCCATGTCGTTCGCGATGCGCCGCAGGTCCTCGGCCGCGGGGCTGGCCGGAAAGGCCTCCACCACGGTCTGCTGCTGGCGCCGCGCGCCCGGAAGCCGCGCATCCGAATGCACCCAGCCGCCCGACTCCAGCGATACGCCCAGATAGCGGCTGCCGGTCTGCGCCATGTTGCTGGCGATGCGCTGCGCGTCCGCCTCGTCGGCGATGCCGTTGAGCACGAAGCGCAGCTGCTTCAACGCATGCGCGTAGTGCAGCCGCTTGATGCCCGCATACGTGGCGGTGATGGCGGTGGGGTCGGGGCGCAGCACCAGCACCAGCTCGCCGGCCATGCGCGCGAGCGGCGACAGGTTGCCGGCCGGATCGAGCCGCGCATCGATCAGCACCACCTGGTGCGGCTGCAGGCGCAGCGGGTCGAAGGCATGCACCGGCTGCAACGCCGACAGCACGCCCACGCCGCAGTCGGCCCGCGCGGCGGCCTCCTCGCAATCCATGCGCCCCGCCATCACGTCGGCCACGCTGCCGGCGGGCTCGCAGTTCCACACGCTGCAGACCGATTCGGCCGCGGGGTGGTGCTCGTCGAGCAGCAGCACCTGCCGCCCCTGCTGCGCCAGCGCCGCCGCCAGGTTCATGGCGACCGAGGTGACCCCCATGCCGCGCAGCAGGCCCGCGAAGGCCATCACGCGGACCGGCGCGCGCGCCAGCAGTCGGCGCAGGCCGTCGGCCTGGTCGGAAACGATCTTGCTCATGCCGACGCGCGCGTTCCTGCGTCCTGCGCCAACGCCACCGGCGCGGGCGCCGGTGCGGCCTGCTGCTGCTGCACGGCCTCGGGGCCCAGCGCCTCCAGCAGCGAGAAGAACTTGTCCATGCCCGCGAAGAGCGTGCTGGCCGACGGCGCCCGGCCCGGCCGCGCGGCCTTGCCGGTGAGCTGCACCAGCAGCGAACGGGTGCGCTCGGCCCACGCCTGGGTCGACACCTGGACGCGCCACACCGTGGTGGCGACCTGCGCCGCGATGAGCAGGCGCTTGAACATGTGCGCATCGCCCGGCTCGCCCATGCCGCCGCACAGGGCAAGGCCATGGCGCACCAGGCGCAGGCAGGACTCCGCCTCGGCGCCCCAGCCCAGCCATCGGGCGAGCTGGCTCGCGTCGACCTCGGCGCCGAGGTTGCTCAGGCCGTAGCCCTGCGCCAGCAGCTTGCCGGTGCGCGGATCCGTGAGGCGCGTGACCACGCAGCGCAGCGGCGCCGAGTCGTCGGCGCTGGCGCGCAGGCGCACCTGCACATGCGCCAGGGCCTGCAGCGCGGGCTTGCCCTTGTGCAGCACGCGCTCGGCCGGGCCGAAGTCCAGCGGCAGGCGCGACAGCACGGCGGAATAGCCGGTGCGCAGGTCGATGACCGAGGTGGAGCCCAGCGCGCGCGACACCCAGTGCACGCCCGCCAGCTGCGCCATCTGCTCGGCCGCGGGAAGGCGCGGCAGCAGGTGAACCATTGCCTTGCCGCCGAAGTCCTGCGCCTGCAGCCACTGCAGCTGGCGCAGGCCCGGCTTGCGCGCCGAGGCGGTCGACAGCCACTGCCGCGGCGCCGCCAGGGGATGGCCGTCGCGGTCGGACAGCAGCAGGCTGGCCTGGCACACGTAGCGGTCGCCGCTCTCGCTGGCCCGCAGGCCCAGCTGTCCGCTCAGGGCCAGCACATGGCGGCCGCAGCCCGCGGCGACTTCCTCGCGCGCCAGCGACATCAGCGTTTCCATCACGCTGCGCTGCTCGGCGCCGGCGTCGCCGGCCTGGCGCCACAGCTTGCGCGCGGCTTCGTAGCCCACGCCCGCGCCGCCCAGGGCCGCGGCCGCATCGGCCACCGCCTCGGCGTCGTGCGCCATGGCGCGGATGAGCTGCTGGTACTGCGCGCGCAGGCGGTCGGTCTCGGCCTGGGCCTGGGCGATCTCGGCCTCGGCACTCTTGTCCTGCCCGTCGTTGTCGCCGGCGGTGAAGAGCGCGGCATGGCGGCGCGGCTGGAACACGCCGTCGACCAGCGCGGCACGGTCGGGCAGCATCAGGTTCTCGGGCACCTTCTGCCCGCTGGAGACGTAGTGCACCGTCAGGCGATGGCGGATCACCGTGTCGATCAGCGCGCCGGTGTGGGTGGCCTCGTCCACCTTGGTGAAGATGCAGCCGGCCAGCTCGCCGCCGCCCGCGCCGTGGCGGTAGGCATGCACCACCTCGTTGAGCGTGTCGCCGTGGCTGGTGGCGTTGAGCAGCAGCAGGCGCTTGACCGGCCGGTCGCCGCTGCACAGCATGGCGATCTGGTTGGAGACGGCGCGGTCGCGCTGGCTCATGCCCACGGTGTCGATCAGCACCAGGTGCTTCTCGCGCAGGTCCTTGAGCACCAGGTGCAGGTCGGCGGCGTCCTTCACCGCGTACACCGGCACGTCCAGGATCTGGCCGTAGATGCGCAGTTGCTCGTAGGCGCCGATCCGGTAGCTGTCGGTGGTGACCAGGGCGATCTTGTCGGCGCCGAAGCGCATCACGCAGCGCGCGGCCAGCTTGGCGGTGGTGGTGGTCTTGCCCACGCCGGTGGGACCCATCAGGGCGTACACGCCACCTTCGGCGAGCAAGGCTTCCTCGTCCTCGCGCACCGACATCACGCGCATCAGCTCGCTGCGCACGTACTCCATGCCCTTGGCATAGCTCTGGCCGGTGGGCAGGCGATCCAGCATGGCGCGCGACAGGCCGGCGCTGAAACCCGCGCCCAGCAGCGTGCGCAGCAGGCGGCCGCGCACCGGGTCGCGGCGCTGCTGCTCGTTCCAGACCATGCTGGCCATCTGCTCCTCGAGCATGCCGCGCATGGAGTTCAGCTCGCTCATCACGGGGTCGACGGCCTGGGCCGCGTGGGCCGGTGCCGTGCCGGTGGGCGCCGCGGCGGGCGGAACGCGCGGCGCGGCAGGCGCAGCGATGGGCGCGGGCACAGGCGTGGCAGACACCGCGGGGGCCGCGGCGGGCGCGGGCACCGGCGAGGGCATCGGCGCAGGCGCGGGAATGGGTGCGGCACCGGGCGCTCGCGCAACCGGCGCGGCGGCCATCGGCGCAGGCATGACGCGCGCAGGCATCGCGGGTGCAGGCGCGGCCATGACGGGCGCTGCCACCGGCGCGGCGACAGGCGCCGCCTGCCCCACCGCCTCATCCACGTGGTCCGCGGCCATGGCCACGAGCTCCACGCCATCGGGCAGCACGCGGCTGCTCAGCACCATGGCTTCGGCACCGAGGGCTTCACGGGCCAGCCGCAGGGCCTCGCGGCTGCTGGCGGCGAAAAACTTGCGAGCGGCGCCGCTCGCGTCAAAGGCTTTGGTCAAACTCTTCCTCCAATGATCGCGGTGACCTTGATGGTGTGAACGTCAGAAATCTCGGCATGCGACAGCACCTTGAGCTGCGGCAGGCTGCGGCGCAGGAAGCGCGACAGCAGCGTGCGCAGCGGGTGCTGCACCAGCAGGACGGGTGGCAGTCCCATGGCTTCCTGGCGCTGCATCGCGCCCTGGGTCTGGCGCAGCAGGTTGTCCGCCAGTCCCGGCTCGATGCCGCTGTTGTTGCTCATGGCCTGGTGCAGCACGGTCTCCAGCTGGCTGTCCAGCCCGATGACCTGCAGCTGCGTGTCGCCGGGGAACAGCTGCTGCGTGATGGAGCGGCCCAGCGCCACGCGGGTGAGCGAGGTGAGCTCGGTCGCGTCCTTCACGGTGGGCGCGTGCTCGGCCATCACGTCGAGGATGGTGCGCATGTCGCGGATCGGCACTTCCTCGGCCAGCAGGTTCTGCAGCACCTTGTGCAGCGTGCTGAGCGTGAGCACCTTGGGCACCAGGTCCTCGGTGAGCTTGGGCTCGGTCTTGGCGATCTGGTCCAGCAGCTGCTGCACTTCCTGGCGGCCCAGCAGCTCGTCGGCGTGGCTCTGGATGAGGTGGTTCAGGTGCGTGGCCATCACCGTGCAGGCATCGACCACGGTGTAGCCGTAGATCTGCGCCTGCTGGCGCTGCGCGCTGTCGATCCACACGGCGGGCAGGCCGAAGGCCGGGTCCTTGGTGGCGGTGCCGGGCAGCGTGCCGCCCACCTGGCCGGGGTTGATGGCCATCCAGCGGTCGGGGTAGGACTCGCCGCGCCCGATCTCCACGCCCTTGAGGCGGATGATGTAGGTGTTGGGCGCGATCTCCAGGTTGTCGCGGATGTGCACCACCGGCACCAGGAAGCCCAGCTCCTGCGCGATCTTCTTGCGGATGCTCTTGATGCGGCCCAGCAGCTCGCCGTTCTGTGACTGGTCCACCAGCGGGATCAGGCGGTAGCCCACTTCCATGCCCAGGGGATCGACCAGCTGCACGTCGTCCCAGCTGGCCTCGGCCTGTTCGGCCGGCGGCGGCGCGATGGCGGTGCGCTCGGCCTGCGCCTTCTGCTCGGCCTCCTGCGGGGCGCGCTGGATCTTCTTGTGCGCGGCGTAGAACAGGCCACCGGCGATCGCCAGGAAGGCGAAGCTGGGCATGCCGGGGATCAGGCCCATCAGGCCGATGATGCCGGCCGTGAGCAGCAGCACCTGCGGGTTGGAGAACAGCTGGCTGGTGAGCTGGTTGCCCACGTCCTGGTCGGTGCTCACGCGCGAGACGATCACGCCGGCCGCGGTGGAAATGACCAGCGCCGGGATCTGCGCCACCAGGCCGTCGCCAATGGCCAGCAGCGTGTAGGTCTTTCCCGCATCGGCAAAGCTCAGGTCGTGCTGCACCACGCCCACCACCAGGCCGCCGATGATGTTGATCACCATGATCAGCAGGCCCGCCACCGCGTCGCCGCGCACGAACTTGCTGGCACCGTCCATGGAGCCGTAGAAGTCCGATTCCTGCGAGACTTCCTTGCGGCGCTGGCGGGCCGCCTTCTCGTCGATCAGGCCGGCGTTCAGGTCGGCGTCGATGGCCATCTGCTTGCCCGGCATGGCGTCGAGCATGAAGCGCGCGCCGACCTCGGCGATGCGGCCCGCACCCTTGGTGATCACCATGAAGTTGATCACCACCAGGATGATGAACACCATCACGCCCACCGCGAAGTTGCCGCCCACCAGGAAGTGGCCGAAGGACTCGATCACCTTGCCCGCGGCGTCCGGCCCCGAGTGGCCGTGCATCAGCACCACGCGCGTCGAGGCCACGTTCAGCGACAGGCGCAGCAGCGTGGAGAACAGCAGCACCGACGGAAAGGCCGCGAAGTCCAGCGGCTTCATGGTGTACATGCTGACCAGCAGCACCATGATCGACAGCGCGATGTTGAAGGTGAACAGCAGGTCCAGCAGCAGCGGCGGCAGCGGCAGCACCATCATGCTGAGGATCAGCACGATCAGGATCGGCCCGGTCAGCCCCTTGAACTGGCCGTTCTGGAAGATCTGCGCCGGCTGGCGCAGCAGGTTGGTCATGGCATTCATGAAAAGGTGGCTCAGTCGGCCTTCACGGAGTACTCGAGTTCAGGGGGAATGGGCAGGTCGGCGGGCTCGTTCGGCGCGTCGCCGCCCTCGCTCTTCCAGCGCTTGAGGCGATACACCCAGGCCAGCACCTCCGCCACCGCCGTGTAGAGGCCAGCCGGGATCTCCTGGCCCAGGCGCGTGTTCTTGTAGAGGGCACGGGTGAGCGGCGGCGCCTCGAGCACCGCGACCTTGTGCTCCCTGGCGATCTCGCGGATGCGCAGGGCCACCTCGTCCATGCCCTTGGCCACCACGCGCGGCGCGCCCATGGCGTTCTCGTCGTACTTCAGGGCGACGGCGAAGTGCGTCGGGTTGGTCACCACGATGTCCGCCTTGGGCACCTCGGCCATCATCCTGCGCCTGGCCATCTGCTGCTGCTGGCTGCGGATGCGGGCCTTGATGTGCGGGTCGCCTTCGCTTTCCTTGTGCTCCTGGCGCAGGTCTTCCTTGGACATGCGCAGCTTGCGGTAGTGGTTCCACAGCTGGTAGGGCACGTCGATCAGCGCGATGAGCAGCAGCGCCGAGACGATGATGGCGCAGTCGTGCGCCACCAGCGACACCATCTGCGGCAAGGCCGCGGTCGCGGGCTGCGCCAGCAGGGCCATCGCATGGTCGATGTCGCGCCGGATCACCAGCCAGGCCACCCCGCCGATGAGCAGCGACTTGGCCAGCGCCTTGACCAGCTCGGCCAGCGACTGGGTGGAGAACATGCGGCCGATGCCGGCCAGCGGATTGAGCTTGTTGAAGTCCGGCGCGAGCGACTTGGTGGAGATGAGCCAGCCGCCCAGCAGGATGGGCCCCACCAGAGCCGCCACCACCATCACGCCCAGCACGGGGACCACGGCGAGCAGCGCCTCGAACAGCATGTTGCCCACGTGGATCAGCATGCGCGAGCCGTCGAAGCCCACCGCCCGCTCGAAGTGCAGGCCGGTGCGCAGCGTCTGCTGCATGCTGGTGCCCATCGACCCGGCGCTGGACCACAGGCCCGCCACCGCGGCACCCAGCAGGACCAGCGTGCTCAGCTCCCGCGAGCGAGCGACCTGGCCTTCCTCGCGGGCCTTCTCCAGGCGCCGCTGGGAGGCTGGCTCGGTCTTCTCGAGATCGCTTTCCTCAGACATTCATGCTCCGAACGGGAGCCGCCACATGCGACTCGCTTCGGAACAATTATTCGAGGGAGGGCCTCGAATCAATCGCCCGATGAAGGTCGGCAAAAGCCTGCTTCTCGGGCAATGAGCGGAGCCTAGAAGCCCAGGCTCTCCAGCAGGTCGTCGACCTGCGACTGGTCCGCCACCGCGTCGGCCGCGCCAGGGTTGATCTGGGGGCCGTTGAGCATGCTGTTCTGGGCAGCGTTGCTGATTTCCTGGCGCTTCTCGGGCGGCGTGTTGTCGATCAGCACCTGCAGCAGCTGCGTCTCCACGTCGTTGACCACTTCCATCATCTTCTTGATGACCTGGCCGGTGAGGTCCTGGAAGTCCTGCGCCATCAGGATCTCCATCAGCTGGGTGTTGATGGCCTGCGCCGTCTTGGGCACGTCCTTCAGGTAGCTGCGCGTGTCCAGCACCAGCTCGCGGGCCTGGTTCAGCTCGATGGGGTTGGCGAACCACTCGTCCCAGCGCGCGTTGAGCGCGCCGGCGTCGGCCGACAGGCGCTCCTGCAGCGGCTGCGCCAGCTCGATGGCGTTGAGCGCGCGGTGTGCCGCCCGCTCGGTGGTGGTGGCCACGTAGTTGAGGCGGTCGCGCGCGTCCGGAATGGCCTGCGCGGCGCGCTCCACCTGCTTGTCCAGGCCCAGCTCGCGCAGGCCTTCGCGCAGCTGGCGCGTCAGCTGCCCGATGCGCGAGAGCAGCGCCTCGGCGGAATCACCCTGTTCCGCGGACTCGGGCGTGTGCTGTGCCATCTCAGGCGCCTTCCTTGGCCAGCTTCTCGAAGATCTTGGAGAGCTTCTCCTCGAGGGTCGCCGCGGTGAAGGGCTTGACGACGTAGCCGTTGGCCCCGGCCTGGGCGGCCGCGATGATGTTCTCCTTCTTGGCCTCGGCCGTCACCATCAGCACCGGCAGCTTGGCCAGCGCCGGGTCGGCGCGGATGGTCTTGAGCATGGTCAGCCCGTCCATGTTGGGCATGTTCCAGTCCGACACCACGAAGCCGAAGTCGCCGCCGCGCAGCTTCTCGTAGCCCGCGGCGCCGTCCTCCGCCTCGTCGACGTTGTGGAACTCCAGTTCCTTCAGCAGGTTGCGCACGATGCGGCGCATGGTCGGGAAGTCGTCCACGACCAGGATCTTGATGCTCTTGTCCATCAGGGTTGCTCCAACAAAATTCGAATGTCCTCAGACACGGTTCACGCGCTCGCCGAAGCTGCGCAGGTGGGCCAGCACGCGCCGGCTCATTTCGGACAGGGGCGCCACCTCGTCGGCGGCACCCAGGGCAATGGCCTCGCGCGGCATGCCGAACACGACGCAGCTCGCCTCGTCCTGTGCCAGGGTGTAGGCGCCGGCCTTCTTCATGCGAAGAAGGCCCTCGGCGCCGTCCTTGCCCATGCCGGTCAGGATCACGCCGATGGCGTTGCGGCCGGCGTGCTTCGCCACGGAGTCGAACAGCACGTCGATCGAGGGGCGGTGCCGGTTCACCGGCGGCTCCTGGTCGAGGTGCGCCACGTAGTTGGCGCCGCTGCGCGCCAGCGACAGGTGAAAGCCACCCGGCGCGATGTAGGCATAGCCCGGCAGCACCCGCTCGCCGTGCTCGGCTTCCTTGACGGTGATGCGGCACAGTCCGTCCAGGCGCTGCGCGAAGGACTTGGTGAAGCCGGGCGGCATGTGCTGCGCGATCATCACGGCGGGCGAATCGGAGGGCAGCGGCGTCAGCACGTCGCGGATGGCCTCGGTGCCGCCGGTGGATGCGCCGATGATGATCAGCTTCTCGGTGGACAGCAGCGGGCTGCGCAGCGGTGCCTCCACGGGCGCGCCTGCGGCCGGCTTGGCGGCGGCATTGCGCCGCGAAGGCAGCAGGCGCGCGGCGGCGGCGGCGCGGATCTTGGTGGCGATCAGCTCGGTGTAGTTCAGCAGGCCGTCGCGCACGCCCAGCTTGGGCTTGGTGACGAAGTCCACCGCGCCCAGCTCCAGCGCCGTGAGCGCGATCTCCGAGCCGCGCTCGGTGAGCGAGGACACCATCAGCACCGGCATCGGCCGCAGGCGCATGAGCTTCTCGAGGAACTCGAGGCCGTCCATGCGCGGCATTTCCACGTCGAGCGTGAGCACGTCCGGGTTGGTGGCCTTGATGAGCTCGCGCGCCACCAGCGGGTCGGCGGCGGTGCCCACCACCACCATGTCCGGCTGGCTGTTGATGATCTCGGTCATCACGCTGCGGATCAGCGCCGAGTCGTCGACGCACAGGACCTTGATCTTGTTCATAGGGGCTTGTTGGCAGGTTCGCCGGCGAGCCGGTGCATCAGCGCCTGCTCGTCGCGTTGGATCATCTGGACGCCGGCCTGTGTGCGCAGCTTGCGCACCACCGCCTTGCCGGTCGAGGGCATGAAGCACACGCGCCGCGCGTGCGGGCCGCGCAGGTCCTGCGCGGCCACGGCGATGCCTTCCTTGCGCAGGTACTGCAGCACGAAGTCCGCATTGCGGTCGCCGATGTTCAGGGTGGTCATGGTGGGCAGCACCGCGCCGCCGCCGAAGACCTTGGCGTGCAGGCGCTCGCGCCTGGCGCCGGCGCGCAGCAGCTCGCGCAGCAGCACGTCCATGGCGTACTCGCCGTAGCGCATGGCATCGGCGTGGGTGCGCGGCTGCTCCTCGGCCTCGGCCGGCAGCATGAAGTGGTTCATGCCGGCCACGCCGGCCTGCGGGTCGTGCAGGCACGCGGCCACGCACGAGCCCAGCACGGTGGTCAGCGCCAGGCCGTCCTCCGTCACGTAGTACTCCGAGGGCAGCAGCTTGACCGCCATGCAATTGATGTCGCGGTCGAAATAGTGGTGGCTGGCCATCTGGCCCGCCCCTGCCCTGGCGGCCACGCCGTTCATGCGGCCACCGCCCGCCTGGCGATCGCGCTGCCCACCGAGTACACCGTCTGGCCCAGCGGCTTGAAGACCGGGTTGACCAGCGAGGCGTTCTCCGAGTGGCCCGCGAACAGCAGGCCGCCCGGCTTGAGCAGCGGCGCGAAGCGCTCGAGGATCTCCTTCTGCGTGGGCTTGTCGAAGTAGATCATCACGTTGCGGCAGAAGATCGCGTCCACCGGCTCCTTGACCGCCCAGGCGCGGTCCAGCAGGTTCAGCTGCGAGAACTTCACCAGCGAGGCGACCTCGGGCCGGATGCGCACCTTGCCCGCGTTGGCGCCGGTGCCCTTGCTGAAGAAGCGCCTCAGGCGCGTCTCTCCCAGCCGGCTGGCCTGCTCCAGGCTGAACACGCCGGCCGCGGCCCGCGCCAGCACGGCGGTGTCGATGTCGGTGGCGATGATCCGCGCGCTCGCCGCAGCCGACGCGCCCAGCGCCTCGACCAGCGTCATGGCGATCGAATACGGCTCTTCACCGGTCGATGCCGCGGCGCACCAGATCTCCAGCGGCTGGCGGCGCGTCTTCACGAAGTCGGCCAGGGCCGGGAAGTGATGCGCCTCGCGGAAGAAGGAGGTCAGGTTGGTGGTCAGCGAATTGATGAAGGCCTGCCACTCGTCGCCGTCGGGCCGCGACTCCAGCATGGCCAGGTAGGTGGCGAACTCGGGCAGGCCCAGTTCGCGCAGTCGCCGCGACAGCCGGCTGTAGACCATCTGGCGCTTCTGCTCGCCCAGGGCGATGCCGGCGCGCCGGTGGATCAGTGTCCGTACACGCGCGAAGTCGTTGTCGGTGAAAAGGAATTCTGTGTTCACGGTCGCCCTGGGTACGAGGCTTCAATGTAGTGGCCGAGCGTCCGGTGCAATGAGTCGATGAGGCGTGCAAATGCCCGCCTCCTCGCCTCTTCAGTACGGTGACTCGGTGGCCCCCACTTCCTGCGACCACAGCAGCGCCGACAGCAGCGCGCCGTTGACCTGGCCGGGGCTCATGAAGAGGTCCTCGGCGAGGCGCGCGGTCTTTGCACCGTCCTGCTCGCAGCTCTCGGCCAACGCCAGGAAGGGGCCGTACACGCCGCCGCGGTGAAGGATGGCCTGCTGCACCGACTCGGCCAGCTGCACCTTGGCCAGCACCTGCTCCATCGGGACGCCCAGCAGTTCGTCGATGAGCGAGAACATGCCCACGACGAAGAGGTTGTCGGAGTCCGCCGGCGCGAGCATGCCCTTGCCCAGCAGTTCGACCGCACGGCCGCGCATGATGGCCTTGCGCGTCATGTAGGGCGAACTGGAGGCCGCGTTGCTGGTGGCCAGCAGCAGGGCCAGCCAGCGGAACAGCGGCGAATAGCCCAGCATGTTCACCGCGTGGCGCAGCGACTGGATCTCCACCCCCGGCCCGATGGCCGGCGAGTTGATGTAGCGCAGCAGACGGTAGGTCAGCACCGCGTCGTGCTTCAGGGCCGCCTCGATCTGGCGCACGTCCTCGTTGCGCTGGAGCATCTGCATCAGGCGCACGATCAGCGTGGACTCGGGCTGCATCTCGGCTTCGCCCTGCATGGGATTCTTCTGCTCGGCGGCGGGTGCCGTCAGGACCAGTCGCAGGGTCAGGCCGCCCTCCTCCTGCGCCTGCGCGAGGCGCTCGAGCAGTTCGGGTTCGCCGGCGCCCACGTCCAGGTGCGTGAGCAGGTCGCGCAGCGGGCCGGGATCCGGCACGCCGGGGGCGCGGCAGAGCATCAGGCCGAAGCCGTGCTCGCGCATGAACTGCAGGGCCGGCAGCGCATCGGGCGTCGCGTCTTCGGGGCCGACGCACAGCACCACGTTCTCGGGCGGCAGCGAGCGCAGGCTGGCCAGCAGCGAGAGGTCGGCCGAGACGTCGAAGAAGAGCGAGGCGCGGCCCAGCCGCCAGCCCGTGCGGCGCGGGTTCAGGTGCTCGGCCAGGTAGTCGGCCATCGAGCGCAGCGCCCATGCCCGGTCGGTCTTGCCGCGCGCGGCGGTCTCGTGCCAGGCCATGCGGTAGCCCATCACGCGCCGGCGCAGGTCCAGCATCAGCGTGTGGGTGAGGAAGCCGGTGGGTCCGGCCAGCATGCCGGCGATGTCATCGTGGGAGGCGGCGCCCGTCGGCGCGCCCCAGAGGCTTTCAATGGCCATGGCTTGTTCTCTGTTGGACGAACGAAGGCCCGCGCGGCTTGTGGCACGCGGAGCCGGCGGAAGGCACGCTCAGGCGGCGACGGCGTCAGGACGGGCGGCGGCGTCGGCCAGCGCGAGCGCGCTGGCGGCCTGCGCGCGGCGGATGCGTGGCATGGCGCCCACGTCGATGATGAAGGCCACGCTGCCGTCGCCCAGGATGGTCGCGGCGGAGATGCCGGGCACCTTGCGGTAGTTGGTCTCCAGGTTCTTCACCACCACCTGGTGCTGGCCCAGCAGCTCGTCCACCAGCAGGGCAAAGCGCGAGTTCTCGGCCTGCACGATCACCAGGATGCCGCGCGTCGCGTCGTCCAGCGCGCCGGCCACGTCGAACACGCGGTGCAGCTCGATGAGCGGCAGGTACTCGCCGCGCACCTTGATCACGCGGCCTTCGCCGGTGATGGAGTGCAGGTGCTCGGGCATCGGCTGCATCGACTCGATCACGTAGGACAGCGGCAGGATGTAGGCCTCCTCACCCACCTTCACCGACATGCCGTTGAGGATGGCCAGCGTCAGCGGCAGCACGATGCGGGTGGTGGTGCCCGCGCCTTCGCGCGAGATGATCTCCACGTGCCCGCCCATCTCCTGGATGTTGCGCTTGACCACGTCCATGCCCACGCCGCGGCCCGAGATGTCGGTGACCTGCTCGGCGGTGGAGAAGCCCGGCGCGAAGATCAGCTGCCACACCTCCTCGTCGGGCATGGTCTCGCTCACCGGCAGGCCCTTCTGCATGGCCTTGGCCAGGATCTTCTCGCGGTTCAGGCCGGCGCCGTCGTCGCTCACCTCGATCACGATGTTGCCGCCGTGGTGCTGCGCCGAGAGCAGCAGCTGGCCGGTGGCGTCCTTGCCCTTGGCGGTACGCTGCTCGGGCGTCTCGATGCCGTGGTCCAGGCTGTTGCGCACCAGGTGCGTGAGCGGATCGACGATGCGCTCGATCAGGCCCTTGTCCAGCTCGGTTTCCTTGCCGAAGGTGTCCAGGCGCACCTGCTTGCCCAGCTTGGCGCTCACGTCGCGGATCACGCGCGGGAAGCGGCTGAACACGTAGTCCATGGGCATCATGCGGATGGACATGACCGATTCCTGCAGGTCGCGCGCATTGCGCTCCAGGTGGCCCAGGCCGCTGAGGAACTGCTCGTAGGCCACCGGGTCCAGCTTGGTGGCGGCCTGCGTCAGCATCGACTGCGTGATCACCAGCTCGCCCACCAGGTTGATGAGCTGGTCGACCTTCTCCACGTCCACGCGGATGGAGCTGGATTCCTTCGAGGCACTGGCCGCGGCGGCGGCGGCGCCACCGCTCGCCTTGGCGGCGGGCGCCGCCTCGGCGGCCACGGGCACGGGCGCGGCGGGTGCGGCGACGACTGCCGGAGCTTGCGCTTCGACCTCCGCCTTCGCCTCTTCGCGCTCGATGCGGATCTGCGACTCGTCGATCAGGAAGCAGCACACGGCGATGATGTCGTCGGGCGAGCAGGTGGTGGACAGGCGCACTTCCAGCGAGTCCTTGCCCGGCTTGCTCGACAGCACCTGGCCCAGGTTGCCCAGCTCTTCCGACAGCAGGCCGGTTTCGCTTTCCGACAGGCCGCTGAAGCTGACCTTGAGCACGGCGCCCTCCTTCGCGGCGGCGGCTGGCGCGGGGGCCGGCGCAGGCGCGGCCACGGGTGCCGGGGCGGGCGCAGCGGCGGCCACGTCGCCGTTGCCATGCTCCAGCGCGAGCTTCTGCAACACGGCGCAGATGTGCGCCACCATCTCAGGCTCAGGTTCGTTGCCCGCCTGGTAGGCCGTCAGTTGTTCTTGCAAGGCGTCCTTCGTTTCCAGAAATGCGTCGACCATGGGCAGGCTCAGCTGAAGCTGGCCATGGCGGGCGCGGTCCAACAGGGTTTCGAGCAGGTGCGTGGTGTCGGTCAGCGCGGTGAAGCCGAAGGTGGCCGCCCCGCCCTTGATCGAGTGCGCCGCCCGGAAGATGGCGTTGAGCTGCTCGGCGTCGGGCGCGGCCACGTCGAGATCGAGCAGCAGGTGCTCCATCTCGCCCAGAAGCTCGACGGCCTCGACGAAAAAGGCTTGTGTGAATTGGCTGAGATCCATTGTCTTGATGCTCCGTCGCCGGCCGACCGGCCAGGCTTAGTTGTCTCTTGCGGCTTACGACGACTTGCCGGGCAGCTTGCCCTGCAGGACCATCGTGGTGTCGACGCTGTTCTCGCGCTCGATCCGCTCCTGGGTTCGGTGGTTGAGCACGATGATGCTGATGCGCCGGTTGATCGGGTTCTTGGGGTCGGCCCGGTCCAGGTGCATGCTGTCGGCCAGGCCGACCACGCGCATCACCTTGGTGTCGAGCATGCCGCCCACCAGAAGCTCGCGGCGCGAGGCGTTGGCACGGTCGGCCGAGAGTTCCCAGTTGCCGTAGCTGCGGTCGTTGGAATAGACGATGGCGTCGGTGTGGCCCGACACGGTGATCTTGTTGGGCAACTCGTTGAGGAAGGGCCCCAGCTCGTGCAGGATGGTGCGCATGTGCGGCACCACGCGGGCACTGGCCAGCTCGAACATCGGACGCCTGTCGTTGTCCACGATCTGCAGGCGCAGGCCCTCGGTCGTGATGTCGATCAGGATCTGGTGCTGGAACTGCTTGAAGGTGGGGCTGTTGGCGATCAGCTCCTCCAGCTTGCGCTTCATCAGGTCGAGGCGGTTGGCGTCCTCGTCGTCGTCCTTCTCGGCCTGCTTCACCTCGCCCTCGACCTGCTGGATGTCGGCGCCGCCGCCGGGCAGCACGCTGCTGCTCATGGCGACCTTCTCGCCGCCGTTGAGGGCCACCTTCAGCGGCATGCGGAAGTGCTCGGCAATGCCCTCGCGCTGCTTCGGGCTGGAGATGGACAGCAGCCACATCACCAGGAAGAAGGCCATCATGGCCGTCATGAAGTCGGCGTAGGCGATCTTCCAGCCGCCGCCGTGATGGCCGCCGCCATGGCCGCCGCTCACGCGCTTGATGACGATCTTCTTCTCTTCTTTCATGGCGCCCGCACCGCTTTTCTCTTGATCAGCGTGCCTTGACTTCGCGCACGTGCTCGTCGAGCTCGGTGAACGAGGGGCGCTCGGTGGAGAACAGCACCTTGCGGCCGAATTCCACCGCCAGCTGCGGCGCGTAGCCGTTCAGGCTGGCCAGCAGCGTGACCTTGGCGCACTGGTAGACCTTCATGCCACCGGCCACGCGCTGCTCGATGAGCGAGGCCAGCGGCGTCACGAAGCCGTAGGCCAGCAGCACGCCCAGGAAGGTGCCCACCATGGCGTGGGCGATCAGCGCGCCCATCTCGGCGGGCGGCAGGTCGGCCGATGCCAGTGCGTGGACCACGCCCAGCACGGCGGCCACGATGCCCAGGGCAGGCAGTGCGTCGGCGACGCGGGCGATGCTGTGCGAAGGCACCAGCGCCTCGTGCTCGATGGTCTCGATGTCGTGGTCCATCAGCGCCTCGATCTCGAAGGCGTCGGTGTTGCCGCTGATCATCAGGCGCAGGTAGTCGCGCAGGAACTCCATCACGCCCTCGTCGGCCAGGATGCTCGGGTAGCGCTGGAAGATGGCGCTTTCCTCGGGCTTGTCCACGTCCGACTCGAGCTTCATCATGCCCTCCTTGCGCGCCTTGGCCAGCAGCTCGTAGAGCAGCGCCAGAAGGTCCATGTAGAGCTCGCGGTCGAGCTTGGGGCTGCGCAACAGCCTGGGCAGCTCCTTGAAGGTGGCCTTGATGGTCTTGCCCTTGTTGCCCGCGATGAAGGCACCCAGGGCCGCGCCGCCGATCATCAGCAGCTCCACCGGCTGGAAGAGCACGCCGAAGTGCCCTCCCATGAGGCCGTAGCCTCCGAGCACGGTGCCGAGCACCACGAGATAACCGACCAAAACGAGCACGAGCTTCCCCTTCGACCTTCAGGCCCCTATTGAATAAATTGAACTCAGCCCACGGCCGCCGCACAGCCCAGGGCCACGCCTGCAAGACCTGCCGTCAGGCCTGGACGGCCCAGCGCACGGCGCGCGGTGCGGCGCGGCTGCGCCGGCTTGTCGCTGTTGCGGACCTTGCCGGCACGCGAGGGCGGACGGCACAGCACGCACACGTAGTCGTGCTTGTCGTCGTAGGCATGCGCCACGAATTCGCCGTTGCAGCGGCAGCAGCTGTTGAGCTGCAGCATGCCGCTGTCGAAGAAGCGGACCATGGTGTAGGCGCGGGTGAAGTCGAGCACCACGTTGCCCTCGGGCAGGTCCGCCTGCTCCAGGTAGAGGCGGTAGCTCTTGATGAGCGCCTGCAGGTCGCCGCCGTCGTCGTGGGTGCGCATGAAGCAGTAGATGTTGTAGAACATCGACGAGTGGATGTTGGCCAGCCAGGTCATGTACCAGTCGGCCGAGAAAGGCAGCAGGCCCTTGGGCGGCGAGGCGCCCTTGATTTCCTTGTACAGGCGGATCAGGCGCTCGCGGCTGAGGCCGACTTCGGCCTCGAGGAACTGCAGGCGGGCACCCAGGAGGATCAGCTCCACCGCCAGCTGGACCTGCTTCACCTCGGCCAATACGCTTTTCTGGCTCATTTGCTTCTCTTCGCGCTCAATTTTTGGCCGCGCTATTGCGGCCGGTCATCAAAATGGACATGTGGGCACGCTGCAATGCGGAATCCTTGTCTTCATTGCCGACGGCATGAATTGAGGCTTCATCATTAAGACGCGGGCTGAAAATAAGGAATTTGGAATTCGACAGCTTGATGATTTGCGAGATCGACATGTTGGCCAACATATCGGCCAATTTGGTGCCAATTCCCAGGCGGATCATCGAAGCGGCCTTGTCCTGCTTCACCATCTTCTGCGCGAGCAGGATATAGGCAAGATTGATATCGCTGATTTCGCGCGCAATTTCGTCGTTCAACGCAAAAGAATTCTCGTTAATTTCCACACCGCACTCCAATCCAATAGACGCAAGTTTTTTAGCTGAAGAAACTGTATCACAGTGTTTCAAATTTCTGTACGCCACTTCGGTGACGGAGATCACAGTTCTTAACATTGCGCCAAAATTTGCGGAATAATTCCACACCTGATTCGTCTATGAAAAGTAATAAGTTCGTGTATTACGATTAAAGTATTGGCCCGATTTGTAGTCATTGCGCATTACTCAATCGGTCTTGCGCGTTGTTCGCGGGCATTTCGCCCTGCTCGATGCGCCACAGCCAGGCCAGGACCTCGGCCACCGCGGCGTACAGCGCCGGTGGAATCTGCTGGTCCAGCCTCACCTGCATGAGCATCTGGTTGAGCTCGGGCGAGGCGTGCACGTACAGGCCGTGCTCGCGCGCCGCGCGCATGATCTGCTCCGCCATCGCGCCGTACCCCTTGGCCACGACCACGGGCGCGCTGTTCGGGTCCCGGTACGCCAGGGCCACGGCACTCGAGCGCGGGCTTGCTGCCGGATTCGTCATGCCGCCAGCTCCGTGTCCAGTTGCAGCGCGCGCAGTTCGAAGCCCGCAGCCGCCAGCCGCTGCGACAGTCCCGAGCGATGCACGCGCAGTTGTGTCAGCGCATCGCGCTGCGGCGCGGCCAGCTGCGCACGAACACTCGTGCCGTCCAGCTTCATGCGCAGGTCCACGCGGCCCAGCCGCGGCAGCTCGAGGCTGAGCGCGGTCGACCATTGCGGCTGCGCCGGCGGCTCATCCGTCTCGCGCGGGGCGCGGCCGCCCTCCTCCTGCACCGTCCACTCCATCGGCACGCCGGGCCAGGCCTCGCCGCGCCAGCGGAACATCGCGCTGGCCAGCAGGTCCAGCTGCTGGTGAACCAGGGGCGCCGCCTGCGGATGCACCACGGCGCCCGTGGGCGAATCGGGCAGGGTCGGCGTGGCGCTCGCGCGCTCGGCGACCGGCACGGCGTCCGCCTGTTGCGCGATGACCGAAGCGACGTTCGCATGCGGCATCGCTTGCGCACCGGCCGCGCGGGCCAGCGGCTGCGCCGCGGCGGCGGCGTCATGACGAGGCGCCGACTGCGCCGCTTCGCCACCGGCGGATCCGGCGGGTGCGTGCTGCATGGGCGTCGGTGCCGGCGCTACCACGGGCGCCGCAGGGGCCGGGGGCACGGCAGCGGCCTGCGCCTGCGCCGCGGCCACGGGCAGCAGTTGCGCCGGCAGCGCACGCTGCAGTTGCTGCTGCTGCGTCACCCCATCCTGCGCTTGCTGCGTGCCGCGGCCGTCCACCGGCTGGCGCGCCAGGGCGGCCTGCGGTTCGCGCTGCATCTGGGCGAGGTTGCGCGTGCCCGCAGCGAACTGCGCCAGGTGCGACTCATAGAACAGGCCCGAATCCGCCACCTGCTGCGACAGTGCAGCGGCGAGCGCGGGCGCGGCGGGAACCTGCCGCGTGGCAGGCCACACCGGCGACTGGCCGCGCACCGGGCCGGCTTCACCTTCGCGCATTTCCGAGAGCAGGCCCTGGATGACGCGCGCGGCCGTCGACAGGTCGGTGCTGCTGGCGCCGCGTACCAGCGTGGCCGGCAGCGCTGCGCGCGGCGGCTCGCCGGCGGGTGCGGGCTGCGGACGCAGCGCGTTTCCGTGGGGCAGCAGGACATCGTTGTCGACGGGCGAGGCATTCAGGACGGCCGGCGTCTGACCGGCACCCGCGGGCGCCTTGGGCGACAGCAGGTCCACCCACGGCGCGGTGCGCGCGGCGAGCAGTGCGTCGGCAGCCTTGGCAACAGGTGCGGTCATGAGGCTTCTTCAGTGCGAGGTGCCGTAGGCCTTCTTCAGGCTGTCCTGGTGCTGCAGGCTCGCGATGCTCGTCAGCAGGATGCGCAGCTGCGGCTTCACCAGCCGGCACACTTCCTCCTGGTCGGCCCGCACGCGCGAAAGCGAGCGGCGCACTTCATCGCGCTGGAAGCTGTCCAGCGTGGTCTCGGGCTCGATCTCCTTGAGCCGCGCGACGAGCGCGGAGCACAGGGTCTCGATGCCGGGGAGTTCCCCCCATTCCTCCTGGCGCGACAGCTCCAGCATGCGCGCGGTGAGGGAGGCAAGGCGGTCGTAGCAATAGACGACCTCGCTGTTGACGGACATGGTGTGTCTCTTTCTTTCCTGGATCTATTCGTTGTTCGGCGCACGCGTGCCGCCGATCTCCCGCCATGCCGATGCAATGCTCTCGAGCAGGGTGTCGGCCTCGTCGAGCGCGGCCGCGTCGTTGCGCAGGTTGGCCTGCAGCAGGCGCTGCACGATGTAGACGTACAGCGCGCCGAGGTTCTCCACCAGCCTGGCGCCCTCGGGGCCGGCCGCGCTGGCGTCCAGGCTGGCGCGCAGGCCGTTCTCCACGATGCCGATCGCCTTGGAGATGGCGCCGCCCCGGGCCTGGATGTCGCCCTGGGCCATGTGGTGGCGCGCCATGCCGATGGCGGCCTTGGCGCCGTCGAACAGCATCACGATCAGCTGGTGCGGCGAGGCGCTCATGGCGCTCGACTCGACGCCCACGCGCGCATAGGCGCCGGCGCCGCTGCGATAGCTGTGGTGTGTGTACATGGCGGTGCCCTCTTCTTCCGTATTACTTGGCGGCGGCCGAGGCGTTCATCGCCTCGAACTGCTGCGACAGGTAGCTCAGCGTGCTGTTCATGCTGCTCATCATCACGTCCAGCTGCGTGAACTGGGCCTTGTAGCGGGCCATGGTCGCGTCCACGCGCGACTGCATGGCGTCGTACTGCTTGTCCAGGTCCTTGATGGTCGCGGTCACGCCGTCGCTGGCGACACGCAGGCTGCCGCCGGTCTTGGTGAGCGAGTCGACCAGCGAGTCGATCTGTTTGCCGTAGCCGGTGCTGCTGCCGGTGCCGCTGGCGAAGAGCTTGGACACGCCGGCCAGGTTGCTTTCGAGCGACTTTCCCAGCTTCGTGCTGTCCACCGACAAAGTGCCGTCCTTCTGGAAGCTCACTCCGATCTCGTTGAGCACCTTCAGCTCGTTGGCGCCGCTGGCCTGCGGCGAGCTGAGCACCTGGCGCACGCGGTTCATCAGGTTGCGCACGGTGGTGTCACCGCTGAGCGCGGAGCCCGTCTCGGTGTCGGCGTCGAAGGCGGTCAGCGTCTTGGCCGTGCCCTGCAGGCTGTTGTAGGCCTTCACGAAGTCGTTGATCGCCGTGGTCATGGCGGTCGTGTTGGCCTTCATCGACAGGCCCGTGGTGCCGGTCTGCACCAGCGTGAGCGTGGTGCCCTGGATGGCTTCCTTGACCGTGTTGGTGGCGCTGGTGATGGCGATGCCGTTGACGTTGAGCTTGGCGTTCTGCGCCGCCTGCGTCTGCTGCAGGTTCTGCGCGCCGGCCGGGTCATTGTTCAGCAGCCCTTGCAGGGCCGCGTCGCCGTCCACGGAGATGCGCATGGTCGAGGCCTCGCCCGTGGTCTTGGACTGCAGCACCAGGCGGTAGGGCGTGCCGCTGCCGTCGTTGACGATGCTGGCGGAGACACCCAGGTCGGCCGCGTTGATCGCGTCGCGGATGCCGCTGAGCGTGTTGTTCTTGCTGTCGATGGTGATCGACTTGGCCACGCGCGTCGCATCGGAGGTGAAGGTGGCGCCGCTGTAGGTGCCGGTGGCCGGGTCCAGCGTGCCGCCGCTGACAGTGCCGAAGTCGATCGTGACCTTGCCGTTGCCGATGGCCGTGGACGAGGTCGCCTGGCCCTTGGAGATGGCCGACTGGGCCTGCGCGAGCTGCGACACGGTGATGTTGTAGTTGCCCGCCGCGCTGGCGTCGGTGGATGTGGCCGACAGGATGCCGCTGACGGTGGGCGTGCCGGTCACGCCCTGGAACAGGGCCGGATCGCCGAGCTTCTTGGCCGCCGTCTGCAGCGACTCCAGCGCGCTCTGGATCTGGCCGTAGGCCGACAGCTTGCTGGTGTAGCTCTTGGCCTTGGTCTGGAGGGCGGCGAGCGGCACGTTCTCGGCCTGCTGGAGCTGGGTAAGCAGGGCGCTCAGGTCCAGGTTGGAGCCCACACCCACGCTGCTGATGGAAGCCATGTTTCTTGAAGTCCTCGGGTTCGTTGATGTTCTTGTTGCAGCCGGAAGATTCGCTGTCCCCTGGGGCCGCGGCGGCGGCCATGGCCCCAGAGGGCAGCGCAGGCCTTGGGGCCTGCGGCGGCCGGGCCCTCCCCTTTCGGGGGGGGATCCGGCACTTCCTTTCCTTTCGTTGGCTCGTTGATTAACGCAGGAGGGACAGCACGCCTTGCGTGGTCTGGTTGGCCTGCGACAGCACGGAAGTACCAGCTTGCTGCAGGATCTGCGCACGGGTCATGTTCGACACTTCCACCGCGTAGTCGGCGTCTTCGATGCGCGAACGCGACGAGGACAGGTTGGTGATGGTGGTGCCCAGGTTGGCGATCACCGAGTCGAAGCGGTTCTGCACCGCACCCAGCGAGCCGCGCAGCTCGTCGACCTTGGCCAGGGCCGCGTCGATGGCCTTGAGCGGGTCTTCGGTCTTCTCGCCCTTGCTGGTCGTGTCCGTCGTCAGCTGGCCCTTGCTGTTGACATAGGCGGTCGCGCCGACCTTGTCTTCGTACTTGGTGCCTGCGATGGCGGCGTCGGTGCTCTTCACGGTGGCTTCGCCGGTGTCCGGGTCCACGGTGTAGACCGTGTCGTAGGTCTGGGTCGTGGTGAACTCGCCGTCGCTGTCGACGTACGTGTCGGTGGACTCGCCGCTGTCGAAGGCCATCGTGGCGGTCAGCAGGCCGCTCTTGAGCTGGACGTTCGCGGTCACGCCGGTGGCGGCAGCGAAGTCAGCCTTCAGCGCGTCGGCTGCGATGGTGTCCTTGTAGCTCAGGTCGGTGCCGTCGCTGGTGTACTTGGTGTCACCCACGGTCACCGTGCTGCCGGCTTCGCCAGCTGCCCAGGTCATCACCTCGTCGAGGGTGGCTTGCGCGCCCGATCCCGGGTCGTTCGTGCTCAGCTCGCCGGTGGCGGCCAGGTAGGCCTTCTGGCCACCGATCGTGACGGCGCCCAGGGCGTCGACTTCGAAGTTGGCCGTGGCACCCGTGCCGCCGTTGTCGTACACGCCCGACACCTTGCCGGTGGACGGGGTGAGCTTGGTGGCTTCGGCCGTGACGTCGGCAGCCAGGACGGCGTGCGTGAAGGAGAAGCTCTTCGAGGCAGCGTCGTAGGTGTAGTCGATGTCCGAGGTGCCGTCGTTCAGCGTGACGACGTCGCCGGTGCTCAGCTTGGCGAAGGCCTGGTCGGCCGTCACGGCTTCGTGGGTGGTCGTGACCGTGTAGTCGTTGCCTGCAGCGACGCCGCCGGCGGCCAGCAGGTTCGTGACCGTTGCCTTGGCATTGGCGGACTCGCCCTTGCCGTTCACGTTGAAGCCGTCCAGGCCCAGCGTCTTGGCGGTGATTTCCTTCAGGTCGATGTCGATGGTCTGGCCGTCGTTCGCACCCACTTGCACCGTCAGCTTGCCAGCGTCGGCCGACAGGACCTTCACGCCGTTGAACTGGGTCTGCTCGGAGACGCGGTTGATTTCTTCCAGGCGCTGCGAGATTTCAGCCTGGATCGAATCCAGGTCGCTGGCCGAGTTCGTGCCGTTGGCGGCCTGCACCGACAGTTCGCGGACGCGCTGCAGGTTGTTGTTGACTTCCGTCAGGGCGCCTTCGGTCGTCTGGGCGATCGAGATGCCGTCGTTGGCGTTGCGGGTGGCTTGCGTCAGGCCCTTGATGTTGGCCGTGAAGCGGTTGGCGATGGCCTGGCCGGCGGCGTCGTCCTTGGCGCTGTTGATGCGCATGCCGGACGACAGTCGCTCGATCGCCGTGTTGAGCGACGACTGCGACTTGTTCAGGTTGTTCTGCGTGAGCAGAGAGAGACTGTTGGTGTTGATGACTTGCGCCATGCTCGACTCCTATTGACTAAGGTTGGTTGACCGGCCTGGGGCCGTAACGCTGTGCCTTTGTCCCACCGTGGGACCCAAGCCATCGTTGGTTTGGTTATCGGCAGGCCACTTCAAAGCTTTAGGGGCGTCTCGCAAAATTTCTGCGTGCCGACGGAAAACCAGGTCCACCTTCATCAACCCGTCGATCAGGCCGGCAGGCTCATCACTTCCTGATAGGCGGCCACCAGGCGGTTGCGCACCTGCAGGCCGGTCTGGAATGCGACGTTGGCCTTCTGCAGGTCCACCATCACGTCGTTGAGCGCCACGCCGGGCTTGCCCATTTCAAAGTCCTCCGCCTTGCCGTAGGCCTGCTGCTGGGCATCGTTGATGCGCAGGAGCGAGCGCTGCAGCTCGCCGGCGAAGCCGCCGCCGCCCTGCACGGCTTCGGATGCACCCGCATCCATGCGCGGGGCGAAGCCGCCCTGGAGCGCGGTGGTGCGCATCTGCTGCAACACGGACTCGATGGCCGCGATCGACATGGTGTAAACCTTTCTGCTGAAGTTGCTGGAGGCGATGCCGTGAACCGGCTCGCTGCAGACGCACGAGGGCGCGCCTGCGACCGGGCAAGCGTAGCGACGCACCCTCGTTTCGCATGGGCCCAAGTAAGGGGAAAAGCCCGGGCTGTTCGATCAATCGAATCGAGGGGGTGGTGCCGAGAATCCATCGCACACCACAAAGCCGCCTGGTGACAGCACCCGGCCCCAAGGGCATGAACTCTCTTCGAGAACGACGACTTTCTTCTTCGTGCGTGGCGACAAGCCCCGCGCGCATTCATCACGTCATGAGTCAAGCCGAATGAGCGCCGCCACCACCGCGGCGCCCGTGCCTGCGCTGCCGACCGGCACGCCCCCTTCTTCCTCCGTCCTGCCGGCGGCCCTTCCCTTCGTGGAGCGCCTGCGCGCGCAGCCCAAGCTGCCGATGATCATCGGCGGCGCCGCCCTCGTGGCCGCCGCGGCGGCCTTCGTGCTGTGGAATCGCGCGCCCGACTACAAGGTGCTGTATGCCAACGTGACCGAGCGCGATGGCGGCGCCATCATCGCGTCGCTGTCGCAGATGAACGTGCCCTACAAGTTCGCCGAAGGCAGCGGCGCGATCCTGGTGCCCGGCGACAAGGTGCCCGAGCTGCGCCTGAAGCTCGCACAGCAGGGCCTGCCCAAGGGCGGCGGCGTGGGCTTCGAGCTGATGGACAACCAGAAGTTCGGCACCAGCCAGTTCACCGAACAGGTCAACTACCAGCGCGCGCTGGAAGGCGAGCTGGTGCGCTCCATCGAATCCATCGGCACGGTGGAAGCGGCGCGCGTGCACCTGGCGCTGCCCAAGCCCTCGCTGTTCGTGCGCGAGCAGAAGAAGCCCTCGGCCTCGGTGGTGCTCACGCTGCAGCGCGGCCGCAGCATCGACGAAGGCCAGGTCAGCGCCATCGTGCACATGATCTCCAGCAGCGTGCCCGACCTGGACGCCAAGAACGTGACGGTGGTGGACCAGCGCGGCAACCTGCTCTCGGCCGCCGGCAGCAGCGCGCGTGGCCTGGACGTGAGCCAGCTCAAGTACACGCAGGAGGTCGAGCAGAACTACGTGCGCCGCATCGAGTCGATCCTGCAGCCCATCCTGGGCGCGGGCAACGTGCGCGCACAGGTCACGGCCGACGTCGACTTCGCGGTGGTGGAGCACACCGACGAGAAGTACCGGCCCAACAGCGACCCCAACAACAAGGCGGTGCGCAGCCAGCAGTCCAGCGAGTCGGACCAGCGCGGCGGCACGCCGCCCGGCGGCGTGCCCGGCGCGCTGTCGAACCAGCCGCCCACCAACCCGAACGCGCCCATCACCAACCCGCAGGCCGCGGCGGCGCCCAACGCGGCGGCCAAGCCCGGCGCGCCCGGTGCGCCCGCGCCCGCCGCGCAGGCCGCCACCACGACGGCCAGCAGCGGCCCGATGAGCTCGCGCAAGGACGTCACCACCAACTACGAGCTGGACCGCAGCATCCGCCACGTGCAGCAGAACGCCGGCGGCGTGAAGCGCCTGTCGGTGGCCGTGGTGGTGAACAACCGCGAAGGCGCCGGCACCGACGGCAAGCCGGCGTCGACGGCCCTCACGGCCGCCGAGCTGGACCAGGTCCGCAACCTGGTGAAGGAAGCCATGGGCTTCAGCCAGGAGCGCGGCGACTCGCTGAACGTGGTCAACAGCTCCTTCGTGCAGGAACGCGAGCCGGTGGCGCCGCAGCTGCCGCTGTGGAAGGACCCGCAGGCCATCGAGCTGGGCAAGAGCATCGGCCAGTACGTGCTGATCGCGATCTTCGCCCTGGTGTTGTGGCTGGGCTTCCTGCGGCCGCGCAAGCGCAAGCAGGACGCCCTGCTGACCGCCGCCGAGGCCCCGCCCGCCCTGCCCTCGGCAGCCGAAGCGGCGGCCGCGGAAGAAGAGTTGGAGAACGGCCGCGAGCAGCTGCGCCTGCGCGAGGCCGAGCGCCAGCGCGCCGACCTGGACTATGCGATGCAAGTCGCGCAGGACGACCCGCGCCTGGTGGCCGCATTGATCAAGCACTGGATGACCCCCGATGAATGAACTGGGAAGCCGCAAGGCCGCCATCTTGCTGATGGCTCTGGGTGAGGACCGCGCCGCCGCGGCCCTCTCGCACATGCCCACCACGCTGGTGCAGTCCGTGGGCGTGGCGATGTCGCAGCTCAACCATGTGTCCAACGACGAGCTGTCGCGGGTGCTGGCCGAGTTCCGCGCCGAGACCGAGCAGCTCTCGGCCCTGCACCTGGGCTCGGGCGGCTACATCCGCGCCGTGCTCAGCAAGGCGCTGGGCGACGAGCGCGCCAGCAACCTGCTGGAAGACATCCTGCAGCCGGACGCGCCGCGCGGCGGCATCGAGCGCCTCAACGAGCTGGAGGCCGGCGAGGTGGCCGAGCTCATCCGCGACGAGCATCCGCAGATCCTGGCCACCCTGCTGGTGCACCTGGACCGCGCCAAGGCCTCGGAAGTGCTGGAGAAGCTGCCCGCGCGCCTGCGCCACGACGTGATCATGCGCGTGGCCACCTTCGGCGGCGTGCAGCCCGCGGCGCTGGCCGAGCTCACCGAGGTGCTGTCGGACATGCTCTCGGGCGAAGGCCTCAAGCGCAGCCGCCTGGGCGGCGTGCGCACCGCGGCGGAGATCGTCAACCTGATGAACACGCAGCAGGAGCAGGAGGCCATCGCCCACGTGCGGGCTCACGACGAGGGGCTGGCGCAGCGCATCGAGGACGAGATGTTCGTGTTCGAGAACCTCATGGGCCTGGACGACCGCAGCATCCAGCGCGTGCTCAAGGACATCGAGGCCGAGTCGCTCATCATCGCCCTCAAGGGCGCGCCGCAGGAGCTGCGCGAGAAGTTCCTCAAGAACATGTCGCAGCGTGCCGCCGAGACGCTGCGCGAGGACATGGAGCTGCGCGGCCCGGTGCGGGTCTCGCAGGTCGAGGCCGAGCAGAAGGCCATCCTGCAGGTGGTGCGGCGCCTGGCCGACGCCGGCGAAGTCCTGATTGCCAACCCCGGTACCGATGACTTCATCTAACAAGCAAGCCACGCCCTCGCTCGCCGCCACCTACGCGGCGATGAAGCAGCAGCAGCGCGCCGCCGCCGCCGGCAGCGCCGCGGCGGCTGCTGCACCGGTCGAATCGGCCTGGCAGCGCTGGGAGATGCAATCCATCGCAACGCCCGCGGCGCGTCGCGCCGGCGCGGCCCTGCGCCCCGCGCCCGAGGCTGCGCCCACCGCGCCACCCAAGCCGGCCGCCCCCTCCCTGGACGAGAAGCTGCTGGCCCGCCTGCGCATCGACGCCCGCGCCATCGGCGAGGCCGAGGGCCGCCGCGAAGGCCTGGCCCAGGGCCACGCCGAGGGCCTGGCCGCCGGCCGCGCCGAAGGCCTGGCCCTGGCCAGCGCGCATGCGCAGCACCTGCTCGGCCTGGCCCAGACCCTGCCCGCCGCGCTGCGCCGCGCCGAGCACGAGATGTCGGATTCGCTGGTCGGCCTGGCGCTGCAGGTCGCGCGGCAGGTGATCCATCACAGCCTCAACGTGGAGCCGGGCTGGATCGTCACGCTGGTGCGCCAGATGCTGGCCAACGAACCGACGCTGCAGGGCGAGCCGCGCCTGCTGCTGCACCCGGACGACGTCGCGCTGGTGCGCAGCAGCCTGGGCGCCGAGCTGCAGGAATCCGGCTGGCAGATCCGCGCCGACGAGAACATCTCGCGCGGCGGCTGCCGCGTGCAGTGCGCCGGCAGCGAAATCGACGCCACGCTGGAGACGCGCTGGGAGCGCGTGACCGCCGCACTGGCAGGCGATGTAAAGGTACCCGCCCATGCTTGAAACGATCCCGCAACAGCAGACCGCCAACCCGCACCTGCAGGCCTGGCAGGCCGCGCTCGCGCAGGCCCGCCAGGACGTGGGCCGCCGCGTGCCGACCGCAGTCTCCGGCCGCCTCACGCGTGCCGTCGGCCTGGTGCTGGAGGCCGTGGGGCTGCAGCTGCCGGTGGGCAGCGACTGCCTGATCGAACTGCCGCCCGGCTATCCGCAGCGCCATGCCGAGGCCGAGGTGGTCGGCTTCGCCGGCGACCGCCTCTACCTGATGCCGCAGACCGAAGTGGCCGGCCTGCTGCCAGGCGCCCGCGTGTTCGCGCGCCCCGGCGCGGCCGACGCCAGCAACCCGGCCGGCGCGGTGCAGACCAAGCGCCTGCCGGTGGGCGAAGGCATGCTCGGCCGCGTGGTCGACGCGGTCGGCCGCCCGCTGGACGGGCGCGGTCCGCTGCTGTTCGACAAGCAGGTGACGCTCTCGACCGCCCCCATCAACCCGCTGCAGCGCGCGCCCATCGACTCGGTGCTGGACACCGGCGTGCGCGCCATCAACGGCATGCTCACCGTGGGCCGCGGCCAGCGCATGGGCCTGTTCGCCGGCTCCGGCGTCGGCAAGAGCGTGCTGCTGGGCATGATGGCCCGCTACACCAGCGCCGAAGTCATCGTGGTCGGCCTGATCGGCGAACGCGGCCGCGAGGTGAAGGACTTCATCGACCACACGCTGGGCGAGGAAGGCCTGGCCCGCGCGGTGGTGGTCGCGGCGCCGGCCGACAACTCGCCGCTCCTGCGCCTGCAGGGCGCGGCCTATGCGACCTGCCTGGCGGAATACTTCCGCGACCTGGGCAAGGACGTGCTGCTGATCATGGATTCGCTCACCCGCTACGCCATGGCGCAGCGCGAGATCGCGCTGGCGGTGGGCGAGCCGCCGGCCACCAAGGGCTATCCGCCCTCGGTATTCGCCAAGCTGCCCGCCCTGGTGGAGCGCGCCGGCAACGGCGCGCGCGACGAGCACGGCCGCGGCGGCTCGATCACCGCCTTCTACACCGTGCTGTCCGAGGGCGACGACCAGCAGGACCCGATCGCCGACTCGGCGCGCGCCATCCTGGACGGCCACGTGGTGCTCTCGCGCAACCTGGCCGAGGCGGGCCACTACCCCGCCATCGACATCGAGGCCTCGATCAGCCGGGCCATGACCGCGCTCATCACGCCCGAGCAGTTCGACGTGGTGCGCCGCTTCAAGCAGAACCTGTCGCGCTACCAGCGCAACCGCGACCTGATCAGCGTCGGCGCCTATGCCGCCGGCCACGACCCGCAGCTGGACAAGGCCATCGCGCTCTATCCGCGCCTGGAGGCCTACCTGCAGCAGGGCATGCACGAGCGCAGCGACTACGAGACCTCCATCGCCCAGATGGAACGCCTGTTCGACCATCAAGGAGCCTGATTCCCATGCCACAGAAACTCCCCCTGGACACCCTCATCGAGCTGGCCCGCGGCAAGACCGACGACGCCGCCCGGCGCCTGGGCGCCCTGCAGAGCGCGCAGCTGGACGCCAAGCAGAAGCTGGGCATCCTGCTGCAATACCGGCTGGACTACCTGGCGCAGCTGCAGGTGCAGATGCAGCAGGGCGTCTCCACCTCGCAGTGGCTCAACTACCAGGACTTCCTGGCCACGCTGGACGGCGCCATCGCCCAGCAGCGCGGCATGGTGCAGCAGGCCGATGTGCGACTGGAGCATGGCCGCAACGACTGGCAGCAGAACAAGCGCCGCCTGAACTCCTTCGACACCCTGGCCGAGCGCGCCCGGGTGCAGGCGCAGATGGTGCAGAACAAGCGCGAGCAGCGCGACAGCGACGAGCGGGCGGCCCGCCAGTTCTTCGCGCGCCAGGCCGCATCGGCCTCCTGACACACAAGGTCCAGCCCATGAGTTCCCTCGTCTTCTCGATTCCCTCGGCGGCACCGGCCTCCACGTCCGGCGCAGCGCCCGCCCCTGCGGCATCCACCGCCGCCGCCCGCGGCCGCGATGCGAAGCCCGCCGCCGATGCCGACGGCTTCGGCGCCGCCCTGGCCCGCATGCGCGACGCACGCACGCGCCAGTCCGACGACAAGTCCGATGCCCCCGCCACCACGCCCCTGGCACGCCGCCGCGCGCTCGCCGCGGACGCACGGCAGAAGGACAGCACGCCTGCCGAACTGCTGGCCATGGCCATGCTGACGCCCGCCTTCAGCGCGCAGGCCGCGCAGAAGCGCCAGGCCGGCGAAGCGGCGGCCTCCGGCGCCGACGCTGCGCTCCCCTCCGCCCTCGAAGGCGGCGCGGCCGCAGCCAGCGCCCTGCCGCTGGCCGGCGAGGCCGCCGAGATGGCAGCAGCCGACGCCCGACCGGCCACCGATGACAAGCCGGCGAAGACCGCCCGCGCCGCCGACGGCGATGCGCCGGCCGAAGCCGCGGCAGACCCCAAGGCCGCCAAGCAGGACACGGCCACGCCCCTGCCCGAACCGAAGACCACCGCCGCGGCAGCCGGCGCCGCCGCGGTCGCCGCGCAGGCAGCGCCCGCGGCACCGGCAGCAGCCGGCGGCGCCGCCAAGGATGGCAAGGACGGCAAGAACGCCGGCGCCTCGCCCGCGCTGGCCGCACTCGACGCAAAGACCGCCCCCGAGTCCACCTCGGCCCAGGTGCAGGGCAAGGAGCCCTCCGTGGCCGAGCAGATCGAGGGCAGCAGCGCCTCCGACACACACGCCAGCCTGCCCGCGCAGCTGGCCTTCAAGACCGCCCTCGCGCAGGCTGGCGGCAGCACCGGCAATGCCGCGCCTGCCCCGTCCCTGCCCCGCTTCGACGTGCACGCCGCGGTGGGCAGCGAGAACTGGGGCGCCGACGTCGGCCGCCAGATGATCCGCATGGGCAGCGACGGCCACCACGTCGCCGAGCTCAACCTCAACCCGGCCGGCCTCGGCCCGCTGAAGGTCACGCTCTCGATGGGCGACGGCCAGGCCCAGGCCCTGTTCGTCTCGGCCCACGAGAGCGTGCGCCGCGCCGTCGAAGCCGCGCTGCCGCAGCTGCGCGACACGCTGGCCGGCCAGGGCATCCAGCTCGGCCAGGCCTCGGTGGATGCAGGCGCGCAGCAGCAACAGCAGCAGGCCTTCGGGCAGCAGGACCGCGCCTTCGAGGGTACCCTGCGCACGAACGGCCGGGGCGCCCCCCGCGCGGCCGCCGAACTCGAGGCCGCCGCACCGGTGCGGGCCGCCAGCAGCGGCCGGCCCAGCGGCATCGACACTTTCGCCTGACAGCCGCGCGGCACCCAGCCGTCACGCAAGGCACCGGCATGCGGCCGGGCAATGGGGGATCTGAGCCTCTTTTTCCCCCTTGTTCGGACCTTCGCATCCGGCGCCTTGCGAAAAAAATACTTCAACTTTCATTGAGTGACATCCATGGCCACCAGCCCTACCCCTGCGACCGGCGCCGCACCCGCGGCGCCCGCCCGATCGACGAAGCTGCTGATTGCGGCGATGTTCGCCATGAGCCTGTGCGCCCTGGCGGTCGCCGCCTATGCCATGACGCGCACCCAGCACTCCGAAGGCAGCGCGCCCAAGGAAGTGGTGGCCGAGAAGCCGATCTTCGTCACGCTGGAGCCCATCACCGTCAACCTGCAGTCCGAGGGCCGCAACCGCTTCCTGCACGTGGGCATGTCGCTGCGCGTGCGCGACGAGAAGGCCAAGGCGCAGATCGCCGAATTCATGCCCGAGCTGCGCAGCCGGGCGCTGCTGCTGCTGTCCAACCGCCAGCCGGAGACACTTCAGAGCACCGAGGACAAGTCCAAGCTGGCCGGCGAGATCCTGGCCGAGCTGAACCGCCCGCTGAGCGACTCGCTGCCGCCGCAAGGCGTCACCGGCGTGTCCTTCAACGCCTTCGTCGTCCAGTAAGCGAGGCGGGACACCAGATCCATGGCCTATGAACAGGTCCTCTCGCAGGACGAGGTCGATGCCCTGCTGCGCGGCGTCACCGGCGGCGCGGTCGACCAGTCGGCCCTGCCCGCGGCGCCCAAGGACGGCCTGCCCGCCTATGACCTGGGCGCGCCGGACCGCGTGGTGCGCGGACGCATGCACACGCTGGAGGTCATCAACGAGCGCTTCGCACGCAACCTGCGCGGCGGCTTGCTGAACTTCATGCGCCGCAGCCCCGACATCTCGGTGGGGCCGGTGCAGATCCAGCAGTACGGCGAGTTCGTGCGGCACCTGCCGGTGCCCGCGAACATCAACATGATGCACTTCAAGCCGCTGCGTGGCACGGCCTTGTTCGTGTTCGACCCGAAGCTGGTCTTCCTGGTGGTGGACAACCTCTTCGGCAGCGACGGCCGCTACCACGTTCGCGTGGAAGGCCGCGACTTCACCCGCACCGAGCAGCGCATCATCCGCCGCCTGCTGGACCTGGCCCTGGGCTGCTACGGCCAGGCCTGGCAGCCGGTGTACCCGCTGGACTTCGACTACGTGCGCGCCGAGATGCACGGCAAGCTGGCCAACATCGTGGCGCCCAACGAGGTGGTGGTGAACACCACGCTGCAGATCGAGTTCGGCCCGGTGGGCGGCTTCCTGCACGTGTGCATCCCCTACTCGATGATCGAGCCGATCCGCGACCTGCTGTCCAACCCGATGCAGGACCAGGTCGAGGTGGACAAGCGCTGGATCAAGACCATGTCGCAGCAGATGCAGAGTGCCGACGTGGAGCTGGTGGCCGAGTTCCTCACCATGCCTTCCAGCGTGGGCGAGGTGCTGGGCATGGAGGTGGGCGACGTGCTGCCCATCGACCTGCCCGCCACGGTGATCGCCAAGGTCGACGGCATTCCGGTGATGGAGTGCGGCTACGGCGTCAGCAACGAGCACTACGCCCTGCGCGTGGAACAGATGATCTCCCACCAAGACAGCGATTCGAAGAAAGACCATGACTGACAACACTTCTCCCTCCGCCGTCGAGGACGACTGGGCCAGCGCCCTGGCCGAGCAGACCAGCGCGGCCACGGTGACCCCCGTGGCCGAGGCGCCCGCGCCCGCCGCGGCCGCACCGGCAGGCAACCAGGTCTTCCAGCAGCTGGAGAACCGCTCGGCCTCGCCGGCGACTTCGCTGGACATCTCGCGCGTGCTCGACGTGCCGGTGCAGCTCACCGCCGAGATCGGCCGCACCCGCATCACGATCAAGAACCTGCTGCAGCTGTCGCAAGGCTCGGTGGTGGAGCTGGACGGCCTGGCCGGCCAGCCGCTGGACGTGCTGATCAACGGCTACCTCATCGCCCAGGGCGAAGTGGTGGTGGTCAACGAGAAGTACGGCATCCGCCTGACGGACATCATCACGCCGTCCGAACGCATGCAGAAGCTGGCACGCGCATGAGCCTCGCCTTGTGCCGCCGCGCGGCCGGCCTCCTCTTCGCCCTGGTGGCCACGGCCGCCCACGCCAACCTGCCGACGGTGCCCAGCGCGCCCCCGCCCGTCCCGGCAGCTGCCGGCGTGGGCGCGGGCGGCCTGCTGCAGGCGGTCTTCGGCATGGCGTGCGTGCTGGGCCTGATCCTGCTGTGCGCCTGGATGGCGCGCCGCTTCGGCCTGCAGCGCTTCGGCGGCGGCAACGTGGTGAAGGTGGTGTCGAGCACCTCGGTCGGCCAGCGCGAGCGCGTGGTGGTGGTCGAGGTGGCCGACCAGTGGCTGGTGCTGGGCGTGACGCCGCACAACGTCAGCACGCTGCACAGCCTGCCGGCGCAGGCCGCGGCCGCATCGGCGTCCGCCCCGGTTTCGCAGCTGCGCGCGCCCGAGCCGCTGGCCCACGCCACGCAGGCCTTCTCGCATCTCCTGCGCCAGTCGCTGGGCATGAAGCCGCGCACGACCCGCCCATGACCCATCGCTTCTTCACGCTGCGCCGGCTGCGCGCCGGCGCCCTGCTGCTGGGCTGCCTGCTGCTGCCCGCCGGCGTCTTCGCGCAGGCCGGCCTGCCGGGCCTGACCAGCACGCCCGGCCCGGGCGGCAGCCAGACCTGGTCGCTGAGCATCCAGACGCTGCTGCTGCTCACCTCGCTGTCCTTCCTGCCGGCGCTGCTGCTGTGCATGACCAGCTTCACGCGCATCCTGATCGTGCTGGGCCTGCTGCGCACCGCCATCGGCACGCCGTCCTCGCCGCCCAACCAGGTGCTGGTGGGCCTGTCGCTGTTCCTGACCTTCTTCGTGATGGCGCCGGTGTTCGACAAGGTGTATGCCGAGGCCTACCAGCCCTTCTCGGCCAACAAGATCAGCGCCGAGAAGGCGCTGGAGCGCGGCATCGAGCCCTTCAAGACCTTCATGCTCAAGCAGACGCGCGAGAACGACCTGGCCCTGTTCGCGCGCCTGGCCAAGGTGCCGGAGATGCAGGGCCCCGAGGAAGTGCCGCTGCGCATCCTGCTGCCGGCCTTCGTCATCAGCGAGCTGAAGACGGCCTTCCAGATCGGCTTCACCATCTTCATCCCCTTCCTGATCATCGACCTGGTGGTGGCCAGCGTGCTCATGTCCATGGGCATGATGATGGTGCCGCCCGCCGGCATCGCCCTGCCCTTCAAGCTGATGCTCTTCGTGCTGGCCGACGGCTGGCAGCTCCTGATCGCCGCGCTGGCGGAAAGCTTCTTCACATGACCCCCGAATCCGTCATGACCATCGGCAGCCACGCGATCCAGGTGTCGCTGCTGCTGGGCGCGCCGCTGCTGCTGGTGGCGCTGGTGGTGGGCCTGGTCATCAGCATCTTCCAGGCCGCCACGCAGATCAACGAGGCGACGCTGTCCTTCATTCCCAAGCTGCTGGCGGTGTTCGCCACGCTGGTGGTGGCCGGTCCCTGGATGCTCGCGCAGATGCTGGACTACATGCGCCAGCTGTTCTCCAGCATCCCGCAGCTGGTGGGCTGAGGCCTCTGCGCTTTTCCGCCGAATGCAGCCGGTCTTCACGGTCAACTCGGTGCAGTGGGCGGCCTGGATGGCGGCCTTCCTGTGGCCCTTCGTGCGCATGCTGGCGCTGGTGAGCACCGCGCCGATCTTCGGCGAGTCGTGGGTGCCGCGCCGCGTCAAGGTGGCGATCGCGGCGATCCTGGCGGTGGTGCTGGGGCCCACGCTGGGCCCGATGCCTTCCACGCCGGTGGTGTCCGCGGGCGGGCTGTGGATCATGATCCAGCAGGTGCTGATCGGCGGGGCCATGGGCTTCGTGATGCGCATGATCTTCGCGGCGGTGATGGCCGCGGGCGAATACATCAGCCTGCAGATGGGCCTGTCCTTCGCCTCCTTCTTCGACCCCATGGGCGGCGGCGGCAGCACGACGGTGGTATCGCGCCTCCTGAACATGCTGGCCCTGCTGATCTTCCTGGCGGTGGACGGCCACCTGCTGCTGGTCACGGCGCTGGTGGAGAGCTTCCACAGCCTGCCCGTGGCGGATGCGCCGCTCTCGGCCGGCGGCTGGATGTTCCTGGTGCAGGCCGGCGGCCAGGTGTTCTCGACCGGCCTCATGCTGGCGCTGCCGCTGGTCACCGCCCTGCTCACGCTGAACCTGGCCATGGGCATCCTCAACCGGGCCTCGCCGCAGTTCAGCATCTTCGCGGTGGGCTTCCCGCTCACGCTGCTGGCCGGGATCGTGATGCTGGAGCTGCTGATGCCGCGCCTGGGCGCCTTCCTGGAGCCGCGCTTCGGGGCGGGGCTGGTGAGCGTGTCCGACTTCGTTCGGGCGCTTCGGCCCTAGCGGCCTGTAGGAACCCGCCGACACACACGGCGCGGCCTTCCCGGCATGATCCGGGCCTGCAACTTTGGTTGTCATCTTCCGCTCCGTGAAGGTCGCCACCTTCGCTCATGCCCGATCCCATTTCTGCGCCCTCCGAGACCGTCTCGACAACCGACCTTTCTTCCTGCGACCTGGAACCCATCCGCGTTCCGGGCGCGGTGCAGCCGCACGGCCGCCTGCTGGTGCTGGACCCGGCGACGCGCCGGCCCGCGGCCTTCAGCGACAACTGGCCGCCCGGTGCGTTGGAGGCGGCCCTCGCCGCCTTCGAGGCCCGGCCGCTGCCCGAGCTGACGCCGGGTGCGGCGCCCGTGTCGCTCGGGGCCTGGCCGCTCGGTGCAGAAAGCTGGGACGTGTCGGTCCATCGCTCCGACCGGCACGTGTTCCTCGAACTGGAGCCGGCCGAGCCCGCCCAGGGCAACGAGGCCCCGATCTACTCCCTCACCCGCGTCTTCCTGCCCCGGCTGCATGACGCCGATTCCGTCGAGCGGCTGGCGGAACTGGCGGCAGTGGAGATGAAGCGGCTCACCGGCTTCGGCCGCTGCCTGGTGTACCGCTTCGACGACGAAGGCCACGGCGAGGTGCTGGCCGAGGCCCTCGACGCGGGCTACGACAGCTACGCCGGCCACCACTTCCCGGCCAGCGACATCCCGCAGCAGGCGCGCGCCCTGTACCTGCTCAACCGCTTCCGGCTGATCGTCGACGCCACCTACACGCCGGTGCCCCTGCGCATCGAGGACCGGAGCCTGGGCCGGGCCGACATCGACCTGTCGCAGGCGCAGCTGCGCAGCGTCTCGCCGATCCACCTGGAATACATGCGCAACATGGGCACGCTGGCCTCCATGTCGGTGTCGATCGTGATCGGCGGCCGGCTGTGGGGGCTGGTGTCCTGCCATGACCATGCGCCGCGCTTCATCGGCACCGCCACGCGCCTGGCCTGCGAGCACCTGGGCCAGCTGCTCGCGCTGCAGATCCAGTCCAAGGAGTCGACCCGCCTGGTCGCCGAGCGCCTGGCCCTGCGGCAGCTGACCCTGCAGATCGTGGCTCACCTGGCCGACAGCGACGCCACCCTGCAGCGCCTGGTGCGCGAGCCCGCGCTGATGCTGCGCATGGCGCGCGCCACCGGCGCCGCTGTGGTGCTGGACGACGAGGTCTGGAGCGTGGGCGACTGCCCGCCCGACGCCGACGTGCAGGCCCTCGCCCAATGGATCGTGGGGCTGGGCGACGAGGTCTACTCGAGCGCCACGCTGGCGGCGCACTACGCGCCGGCGCACGCGTTCCAGGCCGTGGCGGCGGGCGTGCTGGCGGTGTCGATCTCGCAGGTGCACCGGCACGTCATCCTGTGGTTCCGCCCCGAGATCGTGAGGACCGTGACCTGGGCCGGCAGCCCGGCGAAGAACACCATCGCCGCCGACGGCCGCATCCATCCGCGCCTGAGCTTCGAGAGCTGGCGCGAGCGCATCCGCGGCAGCTCCGCGACCTGGTCCGATGCCGAGGTCGGCGCGGCCGGCGAGCTGCGCCAGGCGCTGATCGGCATCGTGCTGCGGCGGGCCGAGGAACTGGCAGAGGTCGCCCACGAGCTCACGCGCGTGAACCGCGAACTGGAAGCCTTCTCCTATACCGTCTCGCACGACCTGCGCGCGCCCATGCGGCACATCGCGGGCTATGTCGACCTGGTGGTCGACCTGGAAGGCAAGGTGCTGTCGCCGCGCGCCCACCGCTACCTGGACAACGCGAAGGAGGCGGCGTCCTTCGCCGGCCAGCTGGTCGATGCGCTGCTGGACTTCTCGCGCATGGGCCGCGCATCGCTCAAGCGGCGCGCGGTCGACACGCAGGTCATGGTCGACGACCTGGTGCGCGAGCTGTCGCGCCAGGAGCCCGGGCGCCGCATCGAATGGACGCGCGAGGACGACTACCCCGCCATCTACGCCGACCCCCTGCTGCTGCAGGTGGCCACGCGCAACCTGCTGGGCAATGCGCTGAAATACTCGCGCGGCCGCGAACCGGCCCGCATCGCCATTCGCGCCGTGCGCGCCGCCGACGGCGACGGCCTGGAAGTGGAGGACAACGGCGTCGGCTTCGAGATGAAGTACCTCGGCAAGCTGTGGGGCGTGTTCCAGCGCCTGCACCGCGCCGAGGAGTTCGAGGGCACCGGCATCGGCCTGGCCAATGTGAAGCGCATCGTCGAGCGCCACGGCGGCCGGGTCTGGGCCGAAGGCCAGCGGGACCGGGGCGCGCGCTTCGGCTTCGTGCTGCCGCGCTTCGACCCGGCAGGCGTGCCGTCCGAGCCTGATGCATTCCCATCCTCGACCTTTGGAGATCCCGATGCTTAAGCCGATCCTGCTCGTGGAGGACGACAAGCGCGACCTCGAGCTCACCCTGATCGCACTGGAACGCAGCCAGCTGGCCAACGAGGTCGTCGTGCTGCGTGACGGCGCGCAGGCGCTGGACTACCTTCGGCGCGAAGGCGAGCACGCCCGGCGCAGCCCGGGCAACCCGGCGGTGATCCTGCTGGACCTGAAGCTGCCCAAGGTCACCGGCCTGGAAGTCCTGGAAGCCGTGCGCGCGGACCCGGCGCTGCAGCGCGTCCCGGTCGTGATGCTGACCTCGTCGCAGGAAGAGGCCGACGTGCTGCGCAGCTACGAGCTGGGCGTCAACGCCTACGTGGTCAAGCCGGTCGCCTTCGAGCAATTCGTGAGCGCCATCGGCGATCTCGGCATCTTCTGGGCCGTGCTGAACGAGCCCCCGCCCGGCTCCTCGAAGGCGGCGCGGCGCGATGTCTAGGCACGGGCGCAGCACCGAAGCCGACGCGCAGGCGCCGCTGCGGGTGCTCGTGCTCGAGGACTCGCGCTTCGACGCGGAGCTGCTGACCGAAGCGCTGGCCGAGTACCGGCCCGGCGCCGGCCTGGTCCTGGTGCGCGACGAGGCGGGCTTCCGCGGTGCCCTGGCGCAGGAGCGCTTCGACGTGATCCTGTCGGACTTCGAGCTGCCCGGTTTCTCCGGCGCGCTCGCGCTGGAGATCGCGCGCATGCTGTCGCCCGACGTGCCCTTCGTCTTCGTGTCGGGCGTGATCGGCGAGGACAACGCCGTCGAGCTGCTCAAGCGCGGCGCCACCGACTACGTGAGCAAGAGCCGCCTGGCGCGCCTGCCCGTGGTGCTCGACCGGGCGCTGCGGCAGGCAGCCGACCGCCGCACCCTCAGCGCCGCCGAGAGCCGCCTGCGCGCCGCCGATGCCGCCGTGGGGCGCGTGGAGGCGCGCAGGCTCGCGCTGATCGAGCTGAGCGACCGCATCCGCGACGAGGACGACCTGGTGCGGATCGCCTACACGGCCGCGGAGACGCTGGCACTGCAGCTGGGCGTGGACCGCGCCGGCTACGGCATCGTCGACAAGGGCGCGGAGACCATCACGATCGAGCGCGACTGGAACGCGCCGGGCGTGGGCAGCCTGGCGGGCGTGCTGCACTTTCGCGACTACGGCTCCTACATCGAGGACCTCAAGCGCGGCGTGACGGTGACCTTCGCCGACGCGCGCAAGGACCCGCGCACCCGCGAGACGGCGGCGGCACTGGAAGGCATCAACGCGCGCGCCGTGCTCAACATGCCGCTGACCGACCGCGACGGCCTGGTCGGACTGCTCTACCTCAACCATGGCACGCCGCGCCCCTGGCCCGACGACGAGCTGGACTTCGTGCGCGACGTCGGCGACCGGCTGCGCTCGGTCATCGTGCGGCGCGAGTCGCAGATCGCGCTGCAGGCCTTTGCCGCCTCGCTGGAGCGCCAGGTGGAAGAGCGCGCCGCCGAACTCGAGGCGGCCCGCGAGCAGCTGCGCCAGAGCCAGAAGCTGGAAGCCGTCGGACAGCTCACCGGCGGGCTCGCGCACGACTTCAACAACCTGCTGGCGGCCATCTCCGGCAGCCTGGAGCTGATCCGCCGCCGCGGCCACCAGGCCCGGCCTTCCGAGCTGGAGCGGTACGTCGCCGTGGCGCAGGGAGCCACGCAGCGCGCCGCGGCGCTGACGCATCGCCTGCTGGCCTTCTCCCGCCGCCAGACGCTGGAGCCCCGGCGGCTGGACGTGAACCGCCTGATCCATGGCATGGAAGACCTCATCCGGCGCACCGTCGGGCCGGCGATCGAGGTCGAGGTGCGCGCGGCGCCCGGGCTGTGGAGCGTCCACGCCGACGCCAGCCAGTTCGAGAACACCCTGCTCAACCTGTGCATCAACTCGCGCGACGCCATGCCGGACGGCGGGCACCTGGTGATCGAGACGGCCAACACCCTGCTGGACGCACAGGCGGCCAAGGCCTCGGAACTGCAGCCGGGCGACTTTGTGTCGATGTGCGTGCACGACAGCGGCGTCGGCATGAGCCCCGACGTGCTGGCGCGCGCCTTCGACCCCTTCTTCACCACCAAGCCGCTGGGCATGGGCACGGGCCTGGGCCTGTCGATGATCTACGGCTTCGCCAAGCAGTCGGGCGGCCGGGTCGCCATGCAGTCGAAGCCCGGCCAGGGTACGACCGTGTGCATCGAGCTGCCCCGCAGCGAGGCCGGGCCCGAAGAGGCAGCCGAGCCCGAGTCGGTGGCCGCCGCGCCCCGTGCCCGCAGCGGCGAGACGGTGCTGGTCGTGGACGACGAGGCGTCGCTGCGCATGCTGATCGTCGAGGTGCTTCAGGAGTACGGCTACGAGACGCTGGAGGCCGGCGACGGCGCCGAGGCCCTGCGCTGGCTGCGCGAGGGCCGGCGCATCGACCTGCTGGTCACCGACGTCGGGCTGCCCGGCGGCATGAACGGGCGGCAGGTGGCCGACGCGGCGCGCGGCGAGCTGCCCGACCTCCAGGTGCTGTTCATCACGGGCTATGCGGAAAGCGCCCTGCTGGGCAACGGCACGCTGGACACGGGCATGCACATCATGGCCAAGCCCTTCGAGATCGATGCGCTGGCCCGGCGGGTCAAGGACCTGATCGAAGGCGAATGACGAATCCCGCGACGCACCCCGCTCCGCCCGAAGTGCGGGCCGCGCTCCGGCGCGCGACCTCGCACCTGCACGAGCAGGTGGATGCGGCCATGCCGCTGTCGCGCGCGGCGCCGGGCCTCGCGGACTACCGCGCGCACTTGCAGCTGCTCGCGCCCTGGGTCGAGTCGCTGGCCACGCTCGGCGTCGAGCGCTCGCGCCTGCAGGCCGAGGCGCAGGCCATCGACGCCGACATCCGCGAGTGCGCACGGCTGCTGGGCACGGACGCACCGGCCACGCGTCGAATGGCAGCGTCGCCCGTGCGATCGGCCGGCGCCGCTTTCGGCCTGGGCGCGCGCTACGTGCTGGAAGGCTCGAGGCTGGGCGCCACCTTCCTGCACCGCCGGCTGGCCGACGCGCTGGCACCCCACCCGCTGGCCTACCTCAGCGGCGCAGGCTGGGCGCGCGAAGGCGCGTGGCGCGACTTCCTCGCGCAGCTGCAGCGGCAGGTGGTCAGCGGCGAGGACATCGACCAGGCCTGCGAAGGCGCCGACGCGGCCTTCCACCTCCTGCTGGAGCACTGCAGCGCCGCTTGAGCGCGGTGCCGTCAGTGCATCGCGTCCAGCACCTGCCGGGCCGCCCGCAGGTCGTTCGTGCCGAAGCCCTCCGAGAAGGCGTCGTACACCGGCCGCAGCAGGGCCCGCGCATCGCCGGTCCGGCCCTGGCCCGTCCACATGCGCGCCAGGCTGGTCGCGCAGCGCAGCCGCCAGGCGAGCGCCTCGTGCTGCCGCGAAATCTCCACGGCTTCCACCAGCACAGGCTCGGCCAGGTGGCGGGTCTCGGGTCGCCGGTCCATGAGTTCGGCCTGCACCCGCAGCAGCTCCGACAGCGAGCACCGGTCCTTGAAGCGGCGCGCACGCTCGACGCCCGCGGCGGCCAGCTCGATGCCCTCCGCCTCGCGGCCCAGGCGGCCCAGCGCCTCGCACACGGCCGAGACGAAGCCGGTGTAGTGCAGCACGTACAGGGCCTCGCCGATCTCGTCGAAGGCCGGGCGCAGGTCGCGCTCGTAGGCCAGGCCATCGCCGGCGCCCAGGGCCTGCAGGCCGCTCCACATGCGGCCGCGCGCCTTCCAGGTCGAGATGCCGTGGCGGCGCGTGGCCGCGAGTGCCGCCGCGGCCGGATCGCCGAGCGCCACGGTGCCGCCGGTCAGGACGCTGATCGCGCACAGCCCCTCGGTGAGGGCATAGCAGATGGAGGGCGCATGATCCAGCGCCCGCGCACATTCCACCGCCTCGCGCGCGGCGCGCGCCGCCTGGTCGGCGAAGCCCAGCAGCCACAGGGTATGCGCCAGCGAGGTCAGCGCAATCATCTTCTGCTCGTAGATGAAGCGCGCCTGGTGGGAGCGGTACACCGGCGCCTCGTAGGACTCGGCCACGCGCTGCAGGCCGCCGCGCGCCTCGCCCAGGCGGCCCATGCACAGCATGGACATGCCCGTCATGCGGTGGCCGATCAGCCGGTCGGCCTTGTGCGGGCGCGCATCCGAGAGCGCCGAGAAGCGCCGCGCGAAGTCCAGGGCGACCGCATAGTTGCCGTTGAGGTAGGTCACGCTCCACAGGCCCCAGACGGCCCGCAGCTGGTACTCGGCATCGTCCAGGCCCTGCGCGTAGTCCAGCGCGCGCCGGAAGGCGGCGCCGGTCTCCGCGCCCACGCCCTGGTAGAGCAGGGCCGCGCCCCTGGCCGCGTACAGCTTCATGCGCGCGCGGCGGTCGGGCACCTCGTCCTCGTCGAGCCGGGCCAGCGCCTGGTCCGCGCGCGCCAGGCATTCCTCCAGCAGGCCCGACTGCATCCACAGCGGGACGGCGCTCGCGGCCAGCGCGACACCCAGGGTCGGGTCGCCTTCCGGTGAGAAGCTCCAGTTGATCGCCGCGCGCAGCCCTTCGAGATGGACCGCATACCGGGCGACCCACTCGGCCGTGGGCACCGTCTCCCATTCCAGCTCGGCGCGCTCGAAGACCTCGCGCATGTGCTGCGCATGCCGCAGCGAATACTCGCGCAGGACGCCGCGCGACTGCATCTTCTCGCGCGCATACACCTGCGTGGTCTCCAGCAGCCGGTAGCGCGCGCGGGCCGCGCCGTCCACGCTGATGAGCGACTTCTCCACCAGCTGCGACAGGCATTCGAGCACCGTGCCGGGGGCGAGGTCCGGCCCGGAGGCCACGGCCGCCGCCGATTCCATGGAGAAGGCGCCGGAGAACACGCCCAGCCGCGCCAGCACCTCGCGCTCCTGCGCCGACAGCAGCTCGTAGCTCCAGTCCAGCGTGGCGCGCAAGGTCTTCTGCCGCGGCAGCGCGGTGCGCGCGCCGCCGGTGAGCAGGTTGAAGCGATCGTCGATGCGCTCGGCCACGCCCTCCAGGCCGAAGATGCGCACGCGCGCCGCGGCCAGCTCGATGGCCAGCGGAATGCCGTCGAGCCGCCGGCAGATGCGCGCCTTGAGATGCGCGGCCTGCTCCCGGCCGGGCGCCGGCTCGCCGTCGGCGAAGGCACCGGCGCGGGCCTCGAAGAGCTGCATCGCGCCGCAGGCCTGCATCGCGTCGACGTCGCGCAGCTCCTCGCCCGGCACGTCGAGCGAAGCCACGCGGTAGACGTACTCGCCTTCCACGTTGAGCGCCTCGCGGCTGGTGGCGATGACGCTGGCGAAGGACCCGGCGCGCAGCAGCTTCTCGGTGATCTGCGCCGCGGCGTCGATCAGGTGCTCGCAGTTGTCCAGCACCAGCAGCACGCGCCGCTGGCTGATCGCCGCGGCGATGCGGTCCAGCGAAGGCGTGCCGGCTCCCGGCGGGAAGCCCAGTGCCTCGGCCACGGTGGCAGGCAGGAATTCGGCCGACCCCAGCGGCCCCAGCTCGGCGATCGACACGCCGTCGGGAAAGCCGGGCGCCAGGATGCGGGCGGCCTCGACGGCCAGCCGCGTCTTGCCCACACCGCCGGTGCCCACGAGGGTGATCAGGCGGCTGCCCGCGGCCAGCTCGACGATCTCGCGCAGCGTGTCGTCGCGGCCGATCAGCGGCGTCATGGCCAGCGGCAGCTGGCGCACCGCCAGGGCGACGGGCGGCGGGGCCCCGCCAGCGGCACCGGGCGCTGCATCGGGCTCGTCCGCGATCTCGGCGACGAACTGGTAGCCGCGGCCCGCGACGGTCCGGATCACCGCGCGGTCCTCGCCCAGCGCACGGCGCAGCGCGGAGATCTGCGCCTCCAGCGTGTTCTCCTCGACGATGCGGCCGGGCCAGGCGCGCAGGATGAGATCGTCCTTGGACACCACCGCGCCTCGCCCCTCGACCAGCGCCAGCAGCAGGTCGAAGGCCCGGCCCCCCAGGCTGATGGGAAGACCGCCGCGCAGCAGCTCGCGCCGCTGGACGGACACCTGGCAGCTGCCGAAGGCGAAGGACGGGCTGGAGGACGCGGCGAGTTTCATCCTGGAAGGGACCTGCGCAACCGAAGGGAGGTCGGAGTGTACGTGCCGATCCGCCGCAGGCTTTCAGGAGATTTCAGCTTTCCCCAGTGCCCGTCCGGGACACCCCGCCGCCCGCCCTCTACCTTTGCGCCATCGGACAGGAGCAGCGCATGGGCCATGTCAGCGCCAGTGACGGCACGAGGATCTTCTACAAGGACTGGGGCACCGGCCGGCCGGTGGTGTTCTGCCATGGCTGGCCCCTCGATGCGGACGCCTGGGACGCGCAGATGCTCTTCCTGCTGCACAACGGCTACCGGGTGATCGCGCACGACCGGCGCGGGCACGGGCGCTCCGGCCAGACGGCCACGGGCAACGACATGAACACATTCGCCGACGACCTCGCGACCCTGCTGGACACCCTGGACCTGAAGGCGGCCGCACTGGTCGGCCACTCCACCGGCGGCGGCGAGGTGGCGCGCTATGTAGGCCGCCACGGCACGCGGCGTATCGACCGGATCGTCTTCATCTCCGCGGTGCCGCCCCTGATGCTCAAGACGCCCGCGAACCCCCAGGGGCTGCCGGTCGAGGCCTTCGACCGCATCCGCGCCGGCGTCGCGGCCGACCGGGCGCAGTACTTCCGCCAGCTGGCGGTGGCATTCCATGGCTACGACCGGCCCGGCGCGCAGGCTTCGCCCGGCGTGGTGGACTGGTTCTGCCTGCTGGGCATGCGTGGCGGCGCCGCGCCGCAGTACGACTGCATCGAGGCGTTCTCGGAGACCGACTTCAACGAGGACCTGAGGAAGTTCAACGTCCCCACGCTGTTCATCCACGGCGACGACGACCGGATCGTGCCCCTCGCCTCGGCCGCCGCCCTGGCATGCAAGCGCGTGCGCAACGCGACGCTCAAGGTCTACGCGGGCGGCTCGCACGGCATCTGCACCACCCACGCGGACCGGGTCAATGCCGACCTGCTGTCCTTTCTCGACGACTGACATCCAAGCCAAGAAGGAGAACGCCATGACCGGCCTCACACCCCTCGGGATCGTCCACACCGCCATCAGCCTCGTCGCGCTGGCGGCGGGCGTGCTCGCGATCGCGCGCCACCTGGAAATCTCGCCCGCCACGCGGTCCGGACGCGTCTACGTCTGGGCCACGGTGCTGACCTGCCTCACCGGCTTCGGCATCTTCCAGCACGGCGGCTTCGGCAAGCCGCACGCCCTGGGCGTGCTCACGCTGCTGGTACTGGCCATGGCGGCGCTGGCGAGCCGGCGGCGCCTCTTCGGCGAAGCCTCGGCCTACGTGGCCACCGTGGGCTACAGCGCCACGCTGTTCTTCCACATGATCCCCGGGCTGACCGAAACCTTCACCCGCCTGCCGCTGGATGCGCCGCTGTTCTCCAGCCCCGAGGATCCAGCCCTGCAGCAAGCCGTCGGCGCCTGCTTCATCGTGTTCCTCGCGGGCGCGGCCCTGCAGGTGTGGCGCATCCGGGGACGGCGGCGCGCGCAAGCCGCGCGGCCCGCAGGCCAAGGGGCGCGGCCATGAGCCCGCTGCGCCTGGCGCTTGCGTCCGCGCTGATGTGGATGGGCCTGGCCGGCGCCGCGCAGGCGGCCGATCCGGGCCCGGTCCGCGTCAAGGTGGAGCCCTACATCACGCTTCCGCAGGACGTTCGCCATCCGGAGGGGCTGGCGTCGAACCCGGCGAGCGGCGAGATCTACGTCGGCACCTTCGACGCCCGCATGCCCGAATCGGCCCGCAACAACCAGCTGCTGCGCTACTCGCCCGACGGCCGGCTGCTGGCCCGCAAGAGTTTCGGGCCCACGCCGCTGACGGGCATCGAATATGCCGACGGCAAGGTCTACATCTTGAACTTCGGCGCGTCGAAGCTGCAGCGCATCGACGCCGCCTTCACCGAGGCCTCCCCCGTCGAGGACCTGGCCGCCTTCGCGGCACTGACGTCGCCCGCGCCGGCGCCGCGGAAAGTCGCGAACCCCGACGGCAGCCAGGACCTCGTCACCTTCGGGTCCAGCGGCTTCGCCGCCCCCAACGGCATGGTCTTCGACAAGGCGCGCAACCTCTACATCTCCGACTCGTTCCAGGGCGCGATCTACCGGATCGACGGCGCGACCCGCTGCGCGGCGCCCTGCGCGCTGCGGGTGCTGTCGCGCGATCCGCTGCTGGCCACCGCGGGCGCCCTGCCCTTCGGCGCCAACGGCCTGGCATTCAATGCCGACGAGAGCATGCTCTACGTCAACAACGCCGGGGACGGCCGGCTGCTGCGCATGGCGCCTTCCACCGGCGCGGTGGAGATCGTCGCGGAAAGCGTGTTCGGCGCGGACGGCCTGCTGTTCCACCAGGGACTGCTGTGGATCGCCTCCAACCAGGCGGACGTGGTCCTCGGCGTCAACGAGAAGGGCCGCACCGTGGTGCGCGCCGGCGAGTTCGAGGGCATCGGCAGCGACGGCGCGCCGCGCGGGCTGCTGTTCCCGGCCACCACCGCCGTGCAGGGCGACTGGATGGTCGTCACCAACCTGGCCCTGCCGCTGACTGCCGCCGAAGGCGACGAGTGGGAGGAGCAGGTGACCCGCTGGAACCTGGTGCGCTTCAGGATCCCGGCCGTCACACGCTGAACTCGCCGCCTGGGCACGCTTCGACTCCCCGCACGGGCCGCCGATTCCGCGCCGGCGACCCGGAAGGCTTCTTGCTTCGGACACTGCGCGGCCACCGATTCACCCACCCAAAGGAACCATCATGAGCACCATCACGACCAAGGACGGCACCGAGATCTTCTACAAGGACTGGGGCACGGGCCAGCCCATCGTGTTCTCGCATGGCTGGCCGCTGTCCGCCGACGACTGGGACAACCAGATGCTGTTCTTCCTGGCCCAGGGCTTCCGCGTGATCGCGCACGACCGCCGCGGCCACGGGCGCTCTTCCCAGACCTGGACCGGCAACGAGATGGACACCTACGCCGACGACCTGGCCGCGCTCACCGCCGCGCTGGACCTGAAGGACGCGGTCCACGTCGGCCACTCCACCGGCGGCGGCGAGGTGGCGCGCTACCTGGGGCGCCACGGCACGAAGCGCGTGGCCAAGGCCGTGCTGATCGGCGCCGTGCCGCCGCTGATGCTGAAGACGGCCGCCAACCCCGGCGGCCTGCCGATCGACGTGTTCGACGGCATCCGCGCCGGCGTGGCGGGCAACCGCGCCGAGTTCTACCGCGACATCACCCTGCCCTTCTACGGCTACAACCGCCCGGGCGCGCAGATCTCCGAGGGCATCCGCCAGCACTGGTGGCTGCAGGGCATGATGGGCGGCATCAAGGCGCACTACGACTGCGTCAAGGCCTTCTCGGAAACCGACTTCACCGAGGACCTGAAGAAGATCGACGTGCCCACGCTGGTGATGCACGGCGACGACGACCAGATCGTGCCGATCGGCGCCTCGGCGCGCATGTCGGCGGAGCTGGTGAAGGGAGCGCAGCTCAAGGTCTACCCGGGCCTGCCGCACGGCATGTGCGCGACGCACCCGGAGATCATCAACGCCGACCTGCTGGCCTTCATCAAGGGCTGAGGCTGCCATGAACGCCATCGTGCTTTCCGAGAGGCCCACGGCGGCCGGTGCCGGCGCCACCAGCACCGCGCCCACGCTGCGCATGGACATCGACGGGCAGGAGATCGCCTACCGCGTCATCGGCAGCGGGGCCGGCGTGCCCCTGCTGCTGCTCAACCGCTTCCGCGGAACGATGGACCACTGGGATCCGGCGCTGATCGACCGCATCGCCGCGCGGCGCCGGGTCATCCTGTTCGACCAGCCCGGCTTTGCGCGCTCCCCCGGCACGCCGGCCGAGTCGCTGTCGGACTTCGCGGCCGTGGCGGCGCAGGTCGCGGACGCGCTGGGCCATGCGCAGGTCGACGTGCTGGGCTTCTCGATGGGCGGCACGGTGGCCCTGCAGTTCGCGCTCGACCATCCGCAGCGCCTGCGCCGCCTCGTGATCGCCGGATCGGGCCCCGGCCACGTGGCGAACGCGCCGCCCGATGTCCATCCGGCCGACGCGTCGGTGTGGCAGGTCGCGACCAAGCCCGTCAACGACGATGCGGACTTCCTGTTCCTGTTCTTCGAGCCGACGGCGAGCAGCCGCGCCGCCGGGCAGGCCTACCTCTCGCGCCTGCATGCGCGCGCGGATGCCTTCGAGAAGCAGGTGGCGCCGCCGGCCTGGCAAGGCCAGCTGAAGTCCGCCCGCTCGGTGGGCACGGAAGACAGCTCGCTGCTGCCGCGCTTGGGCCAGGTGCGCCATCCGGTGCTGGTGGCCAACGGCCGCCACGACATCATGGTGCCGACCTACGCCTCCTTCGCGATGGCGCAGGCGCTGCCCGACGCAAGGCTGGTGGTCTATCCGGACTCGGGCCACGGCTTCCTGTTCCAGTACCCGGAGGGCTTCGCGGACGAGGTGCTCAGGTTCCTCGAATGAGGGGACGCGCGTAGCATGCGCGCTCATGAGCGTCCTGCCACCCGCACCCAAGCCACCCGCCGTCCCCGAGGTCCTCGACCTGTGCAACCACCTGGTCGGGGAGCTCCTGGGGCTCAAGGCCTTCTGCTCGGCACTCGCCGCGACGCACCCCGACCCGGCCGCGCTGCGCGCCGAGTTCCAGAGACAGACCGAGGCGATGACGACCGGCTTGCTGGCGCATCCGGCCATTCCCGAGCGCACGCGCGCGGGCATGCAGGCCATCGTGGATGAGCTGGACAGCCAGCTGGCCGGGGAAGACTAGCCAGCCATCGCGGGCCGCGGCGCCTGCGCGCCGAGCAGATGCGACTGCACGCCGCGGCGCGGCGCAGGGCCCACGGCGGGTCCGTAGCCCAGGCGCGCCCACATCTGGACCGTCCCGCCCGGCTGCCGTGCGCCCAGCAGGCGATGGATCTGCGCGCGCGGTTGATCCTGCTCCGGGTACTCCTGCAAGGCCTGCTGCAGCGGGTGCATCGAGAGGCCGTTCGCCGTGGCGGCCAGCTGCGCGCGCACATAGGCCCGCCCCGCGAGCAGCTGCGTGACGCGCTCGTTGTCCTGCGTCGTCATCCAGAAGAATGCCGGCGTCGAGTCGATGGCCGCGGCGAACTTCCTGATCTGCCCCTGGATGGCCTGGCTGTCGGGCGCCGAGGCGCGCGTGCGGTCGAACAGGCCCACGGCCGTCAGCAGCCGCACCATGGGATCGTTCAGCGACAGACCGTCGCGGTGCTGCGCGATCTCGCCCGGCCCCACCCGCAGCACCTTGTAGGACTCCAGCAGGGTGCGCGGCGTGCCCAGTTCGATGGCCCATGCCTGCTTGGCGATCGCGCGGTGGGTGTCCAGGACGGTGGCCTGCGCAGGGTCGGTCACGCCCACCGTCACCGGGAACCCCGCCACCGACTCGCGGATGGCCTGCAGGGCCTGCGCGTCGGGCAGCCGCATCTCGTAGGGCAGGCGGTTGGTGCGGCGCCGCAGTACCTGGGCGAACAGCGGATCGGGAACGACGGCCGCGTCCTGCACCAGGCGGATGCGCGCGGTGGGCCGTGCGTCCGGGCCCCGGGCGTCGAAGGCGCCGAGGGGAAAGAGCTGCATCTCGGTGCGCAAGCCGCGTTGGCGCGCCGCCTGGTCCAGCAACTCCAGGAAGGTGCCCTGGCTCATCACCATCTGGCGCGAGAAGGGGTCGGTCTCGGGCAGCGTCCGCGCCAGGTCCATGTGGAGCGAGATGACATCAGGTTCGCGCAAGTCCACCAGCCACGACTGGAGGTTGTGCGAATGCGGCGCCAGGATGGCGTACGACAGGACCCAGCGCCGCAGGTCGGTCTCGCCGCCGCCCGGGCCCTGCCAGGCCGCCACCGCTTCGGCAGGCATCTCGCTGCTGCAGCCCGCCACGCCGGCCGTGGCCGCCGCGATCATGGCCCCGCCCATGACGCGCAAGGCATTGCGCCGATTCGTCTGCATGTGTGCTCCCGTGGTGGTGATCGATGGCCGAATTGTGGAAGCGGGTTTGCGGCCGCACAATTCACGAACGTTCACACCAGCTATGCGTTCATGAATATCCCCCACTTCGACTGGTCGCTGGTTCGATCCTTCCTGGCGGCCATGGACCACGGCAGCCTGCTGGGCGCCGCGCGCGCCATCGGGGCCAGCCAGCCGACCCTGGGCCGCCACATCGCGCAGCTGGAGCGGCAGCTGTCCGTCGTGCTTTTCGAGCGCACCGGCCGCGGCTTGGTGCCCACCGCGCAGGCGCTGCGGCTGGCCGAGACGGCGCGGGCACTGGAGGGCAGCGCCGACCGGCTGTGGCGCCTGGCCCAGGGCGCCGAGGAAGACGCCGGGGGCATCGTGCGCGTGAGCGCCAGTCAGCCGGTGGCCTGCGTGCTGCTGCCGCCCCTGCTCGCACGCATGCGCGAGGCCCTGCCCCAGGTGACGGTGGAACTGGTCGTCAGCAACGCGGTCAGCAACCTCCTGCGGCGCGAGGCCGACATCGCCTTGCGCATGGTGCGGCCGCGGCAGGCCTCGCTGGTCACGCGGCGCATCGCGCAGGTGAACATCGGCGCCTGCGCGCACCGCGACTACCTGCGCCGCAACGGCACGCCTAGAAGTCCGCAGGACCTTGGCGCCCACCTCCTGGTGGGCGGCGCGCAGGGCGAGGACGTCCGCGAGCATGCCCAGGCCCTGGGCATCGCCGCGCAGGCGCTGCGCTTCGGCCTGTGCAGCGACGACCTGCTGGCGCAGTGGGCCGCCGTGCGCGCCGGCCTGGGCATCGGCTTCGTCAGCGAGTACCTCATGCGGACCGACCCGAAGGTGCGGCCCCTGCTGCCCGCGCTGAAGCTGCCGCGCTTTCCCATCTGGCTCACCGTGCACCGCGAGATCCGCACCAGCCCGCGCATCCGGGCGGTGTACGACTTCCTCGCCGACGCGGTGCCCGAGGCGCTGTCCCCGGCTAGCAGCCCCGCGCCGCCTCCTTGAGGGCCGGCACCGGCCCTTGCGCCTGGCCGCGCGGCTGCGGCTGCCTGGCCAGCAGCAGGCGCGACAGCGCCGGGATCAGCACCAGCGCGCCCACCATGTTCCAGACGAACATGAAGGTCAGCAGGATGCCCATGTCGGCCTGGAACTTGATCGGCGACCACGCCCAGGTGACCACGCCCGCCGCCAGCGTCACGCCCACCAGCGCTACCACCTTGCCGGTGAAGCGCAGCGCATGGCGGTACGCCTCGGCCAGCGAGTCGCCCGCGCGCTGGCGCGCCAGCTGGATGCTCAGCAGGTACAGCGCATAGTCCACGCCGATGCCCACGCCCAGCGCGATCACCGGCAGCGTCGCCACCTTCACGCCCATGCCCAGCACCACCATCAGCGCCTCGCACAGGATGGAGGTGATCGCCAGCGGCACCACTGCCACCACCACCGCGCGCCAGCTGCGGAAGGTGATGAAGCACAGCACGATCACGCCCAGGTAGACGTAGGCCAGCATCATCACGTTGGCCTGCCTGACCACGATGTTGGTGGCGGCCTCGATGCCGGCGCTGCCCGCCGCCAGCAGGAACTGGCGCTCGGGCGTGCTGTGCGCCTGGGCAAAGTCGGCGGCGGCCTTCACCACGCGGTCCAGCGTCTCTGCCTTGTGATCGGCCAGGTAGGCGATCACCGGCATCAGCGAGCATTCGTTGTTGAACAGCTCCGGGTTGCTCACGCTGGCGGTGCGCGCGGCATAGTTCAGCACGTCCTGGTTGGGCGAGATGGTCAGCCACTTGGGGCTGCCCTCGAAGGAGCCGGCGGTGATGCGGCGCACCGCGTCGGGCAGCGCCACCGTCGCCTGCACGCCGGGCACCTGCTGCAGCGTCCAGGCCAGGCGGTCGGCCTCCACCAGGGTGGCGTATTCCAGGCAGCCCTCGGGGGCGGTCTTGACCATCACCGCGAACTGGTCGCTCGACAGCGCGTACTTGTCGGTGATGTAGGCGTTGTCGACGTTGTAGCGGGCCTGCGGCTTGAGCTCGGACACGCCGGCATCCAGGTCGCCCGTCTTCAGGCGCGACCCCACCGCCAGGCCGCCGGCCGACAGCAGCGTCGCCACCGCCACCGCAGCGATGGCCCAGCGCCGCTGCGTGAAGCGCTCCAGCAGGCGCCACACGGCGCCCGCCTCGCCCTGCTCCGCACGCACGCTGCGCGCGGCGGCGCGGGCGCTGACGCCGGTGTAGCTGAGCATCACCGGCAGCAGCACGAGGTTGGTGAACACCAGCAGCGCCACGCCCAGGCTGGCGGTGACGGCCAGCTCGCGGATCACCGGGATGTCGATCAGCATCAGCACCGCGAAGCCCACCGCGTCGGCGGCCAGCGCGGTGAGGCCGGCGAGGAACAGGCGGCGGAAGGTGAAGCGCGCCGCCACCAGCCGCGGCATGCCGCGCCCGATGTCCTGCATGATGCCGTTCATCTTCTGCGCGCCGTGGCTCACGCCGATCGCGAACACCAGGAAGGGCACGAGGATGGAATACGGATCGAGCTCGTGGCCCAGCAGCGTGACCAGCCCCAGCTGCCACACCACCGCCACCAGCGAGCAGCCCACCACCAGCACCGTGCTGCGCAGGCAGCGCGTCCAGGCCAGGATGATGGCCGCAGCCACCGCGGCGGCCACGGCGAAGTAGCCCATCATCTGCTTCAGGCCCGCGAGCAGCTCGCCCACCACCTTGGCGAAGCCGACGATGCGGATCTCCAGCATCGGCTGGCCGTCCGGCCCCATCGCGTACCTGGCGCGGATGTCCTCCAGCCGGCGCGACAGCTCCCAGTAGTCCAGCGGCTGGCCGGTGCGCACGTCCTTGTCCAGCAGGGGCACGAAGATCATGCTGGAGCGATAGTCCTTGCCCACCAGGCTGCCCACGATCTGGGCGCGCGCGATGTTCAGTCGCAGCTGCTCGGTGCTGCGCGCCGAGCCGTCGTAGCGGTCGGGCATCACCGGGCCGCCGGTCAGGCCCTCCTCGGTCACCTCGTTCCAGCGCACCACCGGCATCCACAGCGACTTCACGTTGGGACGGTCCACGCCGGGCATGAGGAAGAGCTCGTCGTTGATCTTCCGGAGGGCCTGCACGTAGGCCGGGTCGAAGATGTCGCCGCGCCGGTTCTCCACCACCACGCGCACCGCGTTGCCCAGGCCGCGCAGCTCGCCGCGGTTGTCCAGGAAGTTGCGGATGTAGGGCTGGTGGTGCGGGATGGTCTTGTCGAAGGCCGCGTTGAGGCTCACCCGCGTGGCCTGCCAGCCCAGCAGCAGCGTGGCCAGCGCGCAGGCCAGCAGCACCCACAGGCGGTGGTTGAAGATGAGGCGCTCCAGGCGGCTGCCGGAGCGGCGGTCGAAGTCCTGCGCCGCGGCCTCGTGCGGGTGGCTCGTCATCATGGCTGCGCCTCCATGCGCACGCCGCCGATGCCGGCCAGCGCGATGCCCGAGGCGCCCGCGCCCGCGAGCGCGAACACCGGGGCGGCGCCCTGGCGCTGCACGCGGCTGAAACTGGCGCCCTGGTCCTTGCTGACCAGCAGGTGCCCGGCCTGGCTGGCCAGCAGCACCGTGCCGTCGCCCTGCACCGCGCCGGCCGCGATGCCGGCGCCGATGCCCGTGTCGACCTGCGTCCAGCTCGCACCGGCGTCGGTGCTGCGCCAGGCGTTGCCGCGCAGGCCGTAGGCCAGCACCATGCCCGGCGTCCCGACCACGCCGAAGAGCGTGCCCTGGTAGGGCAGGCCCAGCGCGGCGAAGCGCCTGCCGTCGCGGTCGAGCCGCAGCACCAGCCCCTGCTCGCCGACGATGAACACGGCCCCGCCCGCCGGGCGGATGGCGTAGAGGTGCAGCGACCTCGGGTTGTCCACCTGATCGAAGGCGGACCAGTGCGCGCCGCCGTCCTGCGTGCGCAGCAGCAGGCCGAAGGCGCCGATGGCCCAGCCCTTCTTCTCGTCCTCGAACCACACGTCGAGGAAGGCGCGATCACCCTCGCCCGCCGCGATGGCCTGGCGCACCCAGGTGGCGCCGCCATCGCTCGTGTGCAGCACCACGCCCTCGTGGCCCACGGCCCAGCCCTGCTTCGGGCCGGCGAAGCTCAGGGCGGTGAGGTCCGAGCTCACCGGCACGGCGGCCTGCGTCCAGCGCTTGCCGCCGTCGTCGGAATAGAGGATGTGGCCGCGCTGGCCGGCCGCCACGATGCGCGTGCCGGCCAGGGCCAGTGCGTTGTATGGCGCGCGCAGCGCCAGCGGCGTCTTCTGCGCGGGAAGGTTCGGCGGGGCCTGGAAGGCGGCCTGCGCGGCGGCGGGGTCGGCCGCCAGCGCGGACCACGCGACGGCGCCCCACAGCAGGGCTCGGTGCAGCATGTCTCTTGTCTCCTTGGAAAAGCACGCCCGCCCCGCTCGGGGCGCGCTCCGGTGGTCGAAGCGGCCCGAGGGGGCGGCGGCCAGTGCGGGCAGGAAGGCGCTGCGCCTCAGCGCACGCCCTGCCCCGCGAGGCTTTCCGGCGTCCAGACGGCGTCGGTCTGAAGCTCGTTCATGATCTTCACGCCGCCGGCGCCGGGCCAGATGTTGATGTAGTAGCTGCCCGAGATCAGGTCGTAGTGGCCGGCGGTGCTGATGGGCGTGCCGGCGTCGTAGGCCTGGTTCAGGTAGGCGAAGCCGGCGCGCCAGAGCTGGCCGCGGCCGTCGTACTGGTCGCTGGCCAGCACGGTCCAGCTGTCCTCGTCGACGTAGAAGGTGCGGCGCGAGTAGATGTGGCGCGCGCCTTCCTTCAGCGTGGCGTCCACCACCCACACGCGGTGCAGTTCCCAGCGCACCACCGCGGGGTTGATGAACTTGGCCTGGAACACGTCCTCGGGCTTGTCGTTGTACGAGAAGCGGTAGGTGTTGTAGGGAACCAGGAGTTCCTTCTTGCCCACCAGCTTGAAGTCGTACCGGTCCATCTTGCCGTTGTACAGGTTCACGTCGTCGTACGTGGACATGCCGTTGGTGCCCGGGTTGGGCGTGTCGTAGGCCACGTCGGGCGCCAGGCGCACGCGGCGCTGGCCGGGCATGTACTGCCAGGCGCGGCGGCCCTTGTCGGCGTAGTTGATGGGGTCCATGGCCAGCAGCGCCTCGCCGGCGCGGCGCGCCGGGCCGGTGTAGTTGGCGCGGGCGCGGTTGAGCACGCCGGTGGCGTCCCCTTCGCGCGACTCGTCGTAGTAGGGGTACTCCATGGTCCACGAGCCCTGCGTCGACAGCACCAGCTTGCCGTTGCTGTCCACGTTGTAGGCCGAGAACTTCGGCACCTGGTAGGCCACGCCCTGGTAGCGCGCCTGGTAGTTCAGCATGACCTCGTTGCCGTTCTTGGGGATCGGGAAGGGAATGCCGGCGCGCGCGCCGGTCATGCCCAGGCCGTCCTCGGTGAGCTTGGCGCGGGTCGCGTTCTTCAGCGTGTTGTCCAGGACCGACTTCGGATAGGCCACGGTACGGTGCGTGGGGTACACGTCGATGCGGAAGTCCGCGTGCAGCTTCATCAAGCCCTTGGCGCCTTCGCTGAGCTTGTCGGCGTACTGGGCCATGTTCTTCGCGTCGACCGAGTACAGGGGTTTCTCGCTGGCGAAGGGGTCGGGGCGCACGGCGCCGCGGCTCTTGTCGTAGCCGGCCGGCGGGGTGGCCAGGCCGCCGGTGTAGGCGGGAATGGTGCCCTCCCTGTTGCCGGCCTTCTCGGCGCCCACGGCGGTGAGCTCGTTGCCCAGGCGCTTGGCCTCCTCGGGCGTGGCGGTGGCGTGCGCGCCGGCGAGCGGCAGGAGCAGCGCGCCCGCGCAGAACATGGCTGATGCTGGAATCTTCATGAGGTGGTGTCTCCGCTGGATGTCGGCGGTGGTGTTCAAAGCGTGGTCTTGAAGGTGAAGAAGACGGCGCCGCGGTCCTTCAGCAGCGCGGTGCTGCCGTTGGGCGTGACGACCGCACCGGTGGGGCCGGTGACGTACTCGCCGAAGTAGCCGACGTACTTCAGCTCGAAGCGGTACTTGCTGTACAGGTCCATGGCCAGGCCCAGGGCCCAGCTGCCGGCGTCCTCGTTGCCGCCGAAGACGACGGCCGAGTTGCCCGAGAGGCCGCGCGAGTAGCTCATGGGCATCGACAGGTCCGCGCCCGGGAAGACCTGGTACCAGGTGGGCGTGAAGTTGATTGCCAGGCCGAAGTAGTCCTTGCTGACCTTGTCGATGGCGGTGTAGCTGTCGCGGCCCTTGAAGTACTGGGCGCCCTGCGTGACCGAGTTCCAGCGGTTCCAGGTCAGCTCCGTGGCCCAGGAGGCGGCCTCGAACAGCGGCGTCGAGCCGATGGTGCCCAGCGCGTTGAGCACGCCGTGCGTGGTGTTGCCGCGCGCGCCCAGCAGCTCGCCCTGCTTGGGCAGCTGCGACAGCGAGGTGATGGCGACCGCGTCGCTCACCAGGGGCATGTTGCGGCGGTAGTTCAGGTCCAGGCCGAAGCTGACACCGGCGATCTGCTTGGCCAGGCTGAAGCCGTACAGGTCGACGTCGCTGCCGTAGGTCATGAAGTACTGGCGCGGCGCGGTGCCCTTGACCACCACCTGGGGCAGGCGGTCGGAGAAGTTGCGCAGGTAGAAGCCCATGGTGCCGTCCAGCCACTGCGGGCTCCAGCGCGTGGCCAGGCCCCAGTCGCCGCTGTCCTTGGGCCGGATGTCCGGACCGCGCAGCGCGCGCACGCCCGGCGCCACGAAGAGCGACTCGCCGCCGAACTGCAGCGCGTCGTTGAAGCCCAGGTAGGTGCCGGCTTCCGGCGCGCGGGTGGCCTGCCAGTCGAAGAAGTACTGGCCGGCGAAGGACAGCTCGGGCGTGACCTGCAGCGTGCTGGAGACCTGCGTGAGCGGACGGTACAGCTCCTTGGCCTCGATGCCCGGGCTGGCGAAGGCCTTGGCCTGGTCCAGCGCGGCCTGTGCGTAGGTCACGCCGTGGATGGCGCCGCCGCCCAGCAGCGCCTCGCCCCAGTTGACTGTGTGCTGGCCCGCGCGCACGCCCAGCGCGGTGGAGCCGATCTCGACGTTGCCGAAGATGAAGGCATCCAGGATTTCGCCCGAGGGTCCGTGGTAGTAGCGGTCGGCGTAGTTGCTGATGCCGTAGGCCGGCTGGCCGTTGACCAGGTGGTTGGAGGTGGCCAGGCTGGTGTTGTCGAAGCCGCCCGAGTAGGCCTGGTCGTACCAGCCCGCCGCGCTCAGGCGGCCGCCGAATTTCTTCTTGTAGACCACGTCGAACTCGCTGAGCAGGTCGATGCGGTTGTTGACGATGCTGTGGTTGCCGAAGTTGCGGTCGCCGTCGTCGGCGCCGATGTTCTTGAGGATGGCCGGGTCCTGCGACTGCACGCGCTGGCCGAGGTTGTAGCGAATGGTGTTGTCCCACCGCATCTCGATGTCGTCGTTGCCAGTGTTGATCTCGAACGCGGTGGCGTTGGAGGCCAGCATCGCGCACAGCGTGGCGGCCGCCGCACCGAGTGCATGCCGGCGCATCGCGCGGTGTTGTTGTTGTCGTTGGAAGCCTGACATGACCCGGATATCTCCTCGTTTCGTTGGTGGGGTTTTGCTTGTCTCGGCCGATACGGTAGGAGCGGGCGTGGTGGCGGCCACCACCTGAGGCGGGTGGCAGGGTTAGCCCCTGCGCACAGACCCTGAGAAGAAGACGAGACGCGCTCCCCGAATCGGGTGGAGACGACGCGGGTGCCGCGCGGCTTTACTTGCAGCCGGATGGGTGCGCGCATGCCGCATCCCCACACAGCTTCTGGAGACACAGTGACGGACCCGTACGACTACATCATCGTGGGCGCAGGCTCGGCGGGCTGCGCCCTGGCCGGGCGCCTGGCCGACGGCGGCACCCACAGCGTGGCGCTGCTGGAGGCCGGCCCGCACGATCGCAGCCCGATGGTGACCACGCCGGTGGCGGTGGCCTACACGGCCGCGCAGCGCGGCACGCGCAACTACGCCTACCGCACCGAGCGGCAGTCCACCCTCAACGCGCGCCGCGGCTTCCAGCCGCGCGGGCGCGGGCTGGGCGGCAGCTCGTCCATCAACGGCATGGTCTACATCCGCGGCACGCCCGGCGACTACGACGCCTGGGCCGACCTCGGCTGCGAGGGCTGGGGCTGGCAGGACGTGCTGCCCTACTTCCGGCGCTCCGAGCGCAACGAGCGCCTGGGCACTGATCCGCTGCACGGCGGCGAGGGCCCGCTCAACGTGGCCGACCTGCGCACGCCCAATCCCTTCTCGAAGTCCTTCATCGAGGCGGCGAAGGCGGCGGGCCATCCGGCCAACGACGACTTCAACGGCGCAGTGCAGGAAGGCGTGGGCCTGTTCCAGGTGACGCAGAAGAACGGCGAACGCTGGAACGCGGCGCGCGCCTACCTGCACGGCGACCGCGACCCGGACACGGGCCTGGCCGGCGGCCGCGCCAACCTGGAGGTGCTGCCCGGCTGCCAGGTGCAGCGCATCGTGTTCGACGGCCGCCGCGCGGTGGGCGTGGCCATCGTGCGCGATGGCCAGGAGCAGGTGCTGCGCGCGCGGCGCGAGGTGATCCTCAGTGCCGGCGCCTTCGGCTCGCCGCAGCTGCTGATGCTCTCGGGCATCGGCCCGGCGGAGCACCTGCAGGACATGGGCATCGCGCCCATCCACGACAGCCCCGACGTGGGCGGCAACCTGCAGGAGCATGTGGACGTGGTGCTGGCCGAGCGCCTGAGCACCGCCGACCTGTTCGGCGTGTCGGTGCGCGGCGGCCTGCGCATGACGCTGGAGATGGCGCGCTACCTGCGCAGCCGCAAGGGCATGTGGTCCAGCAACCTGGCCGAGGCCGGCGCCTTTCTCAAGAGCCGGCCCGGCCTGGCCGAGCCCGACCTCCAGTTGCATTTCATTCCCGCGCTGGTGGACCGCAAGGAGCGCTTCGGCCACGGCTACTCCTGCCACGTGTGCGTGCTGCGGCCCAGGAGCCGAGGCCAGTTGCGCCTGGGCTCCGCGGACCCGGCGCGCGCGCCCGCCATCGACCTGAACATGCTCTCCGATCCCGAGGACATGGAGACGCTGGTGGCCGGCACCCGCATCGTGAAGAACATCCTGGCGCAACTGCCCCTGGCGCGCTTCGGTGCCCGGCCGATGCACCACGGCCAGCTGCGCGGCGACGGCAGCGACGACGAGGCCATCCGCGAGCTCATCCGCGCCCGGGCCGACACCGCCTACCACCCGGTGGGCACCTGCCGCATGGGCGGCGACGTGGATTCGGTGGTCGATCCGCAACTGCGCGTGCGCGGCGTGGAAAGGCTGCGGGTAGTGGACGCGTCCGTCATGCCGCTGCTGGTGGGCGGCAACACCAACGCGCCGACCATCATGATTGCCGAGAAGGCGGCGGACCTGATCCTGGGGCGCGCCGCGGCCTGAGTTGCGGGCGGCGACAATGCGCGGGTCGCCATCAGCCGAGGACTGCCCGCCATGCCTGCGTGGAGAACGAAGCCTTCCCTTGCCGCCCTGCTCCTTGCCCTGGCCTGTGGCGCCGTGGCCGGCGAGCCGGCGCCGGACGTGGTCTATACGCGCGCCGAGGTCCGCTCCTTCTTCCAGGAAGCCGACGGCCGCTACTACGTGCGCCTGAAGCTGCTGCCCCGGGCCAAGATCCCCTTCACCACGCAGGCCTTCCGTGTCACCGACCGCGCGATGCTGTCGGGCATCGAGGAAGGCGCGTCGGTGAGGTTCACGTCGAAGCACCTGGGGGGCGAGAACACCCTCACCTCGATCCAGCCGGCCGCGCCGTGCCAGCGCTTCCGGCCGTGCGAGTGACGCCGGCCCGCCTCAGGGCTCGACGACGTTGAACATCACCTCGAACTCCTCCAGCATGCCCAGGAGGCGCTGGACGCTGGCGGCATCGCCCTCGACGCCGATGGCGCCCTGCCCCGCAAGCCGCTCGAAGGCGGCGGGGAGGCCCGCGCGGTCCATCTGCATCTCGGTGAGGGCCGCGCGGCCGATGGACACGCGCGCCGTGGCCTCGCCGCGGCAGGGGCCCGGCAGGTAGGTCATGGTCGCGTTCTCGATGTGCATGGCCCAGCGCTCGTGCGTCTCGGGGTTGAACCATTCCACGTCCATCCGCAGCTCGCGCGCCTGCTCGGCGTCGAGGCGCACGGCGAAGGAATCGAGCAGCAGCTCCAGCGGCAGCACCGACACCAGGTCGCGGCTGACGTGGCTGCGGCGGATCCTGGGCACACCCTGGCGAAGCTCCTGCGCGCCCAGCAGGTAGGCATTGCGCCAGGTGGACGACTCAGCGGCGAAGCCCAGCTGCTCCAGCGCATCGGCGCACAGCGCGCGCGCCGCCTGGTTCGACGGATCGGCGAACACCACATGGTTCGTGACCTCGGCCACCCAGCGGTACTCGCCCCGCGCGAAGTCCTCGCGTGCCTTCGCCAGCACCGCGTCGGCGCCGCCCATGTACTCCACGTAGCGCGGGCCGGACTTCTCCGGCGGCAGCAGGTGCAGGTGCGCCGGGTTGCCGTCGTACCAGCCCAGGTAGCGCTGCACGATGGCCTTCACGTTGTGCGAGATGGTGCCGTAGAAGCCCTTGTTGGCCCAGGTGTCGGCCAGCGAGGACGGCAGCTTCATGACCTCGGCCACCTCGATGCCGGTCATGCCGCGGTTCATCAGCCGCACCGTCTGGTCGTGCAGGTGCTTGTACAGGTCGCGCTGCTGGCGCAGGAAGAGGCGGATGTTCTCGTTGCCCCAGGTCGGCCAGTTGTGCTGGGCGAACACCACGTCGGCGGTGGGCGCGTAGCGGTCCAGCGCCTCGTCCAGGTAGCGCGACCACAGGCGTGCATCGCGCACCTGCGCGCCGCGCAGCGGGCACAGGTTGTGCAGGGTCTGCACGCCGATCTCCGCGGTGTTGAGCGCGCGCAGGCCGGGGAAGTGCATGAACATCTCGGAGGGCGCCTCGCTCTCCAGCGCCAGGTGGAAGATGATCTCCACGCCGTCGATGACGTGCGTCTCGACTTCCTTCTCGATGGTCTTCGTGGGCGGGATCAGCGTCATGGTGCCCATGGGCCCGCCCTTGCCGATGCCGCAGTCCACCTGCCCGCAGGCATTGCGCGGCAGCGTGGCGCCGGCCTGGAACATGCCCCGGCGCAGCATGGCGTTGCCGCCCAGCACGTTCTCGGCCACCGTGTGCCACATGAAGCCGTGCGGCGCGATGATGGGCACGCGCCGGGCGATGGCGTCCTGTTCATCGAGCACGCCACGCGCGCCGCCGAAGTGGTCGGCGTGGCTGTGGGTATAGATGAGCGCGGTCACCGGGCGGTTGCCGCGGTGCTCGCGGTACAGCTTGAGCGCGGCTTCTGCCGTCTCGGACACGGTGAGCGGATCGATCACGATCACGCCGGTGTCGCCTTCGATGAAGCTCACGTTGGCGATGTCGAAGCCGCGCACCTGATAGATGCGCTCGCTCACCTTGAACAGGCCGTGCGCGTTGTTCAGGCGGCCCTGGCGCCACAGGTTGGGATGCACCGTGGGGGCGGGCTCGTCCTGGTCGAGGAAGGCGTAGTCCTTCATCGTCCACACCACGTGGCCCTTGGCGCCGCGGATCTCCGCGTCGGGGATGGTGCCGATGAATCCGCGCCAGGCGTTGGCGAAGTCGGGGTCGCCGGCCGTGTCGTTCGCGGCCGGGAGCTTGTCGATGGCGTTCATGGGAAAGAGGCCTGAATAGGCGAATGGAAAGACCGGCTCACTCGAGCTTGATGCCGGAGGACTTGATCATCTTCTCGATGACCGGGGCCATGGTGTCCACCTCGCGGCGGAAGTCGGCCGAGCTGCCGCCCACGGGGTCGGCGCCGAAGACCTGGACGCGGGCCTTCATCGCGGTGGTCTGCATGGCCGCGCGCGCTTCCTTCTCGATGCGCGCCAGCACCGGCGCGGGCACGTTGGCCGGGCCGAGCAGGCCGATCCAGCCGAAGGACTTGAACTCGCGCTCGGTGAAGCCGGCCTCGATCAGGGTGGGCACGTTGGGCAGGTTCTGCGGGCGGCGGTCGGCGATGGAGGCCAGCGCGACGAGCTTGCCGTTCTCCAGGAAGGGCGCCATGGCGCCCAGCGAGCCGATGCCCCAGGCGACCTGGCCGCCCATGAGGTCCTGCAGCATCTGCGCCTCGCCCTTGTAGGCGGCATGCACCATGTCCAGGTCGCGCGACTGCGACAGGTAGGCGCTGTACAGGTGGCCGGCGCTGCCCAGGCCGTAGGAGCCGTAGCTGACCTTGCCCTTGTTCTTCTCGGCCCAGGCCACGAACTCCTTCATGCTCTTGGCCGGCACCATCTTCGGGTTGACCGCCACCACCAGCTGGCCGTTGCAGATCTGCGAGATGTAGCTCAGGTCCCGCCTGGGGTCGTAGGGCACCTTGGGCAGCAGGTAGGGCACGTTGAGGATGGGCGCCGAATGCGTCACCAGCAGCGTGTAGCCGTCGGGGTTGGCACGCGCCACCGCGCCGGTGGCCAGCACGCCGGAGGCGCCGGGCTTGTTGTCGATGACGATGGGCTGGCCCAGGCGCTTGCCCATCTCGTCGGCCAGCGCGCGGGCGATGCCGTCCACCGCGCCGCCGGGCGGGGCGGGCACGATGAAGGTGATGGGGCGCGTGGGGTAGTCCTGCGCCAGGCCGAGGCCGGCCCAGGCAAGGGTGGCCGCGGCCACCAGGGTCTTGATCAGTTTCATGGCGATCCTTGGAAAGAGGCGATCAGCGGGCGCGGGCCACGTGGGCGCCGGGCAGTGCGTGGAACAGCTCGGGCAGCAGGTGCGCGCGGCGCGCGCGGGTGCTGGACTGGTTCACGTAGCCCTTGTCGGAGACCTCGTTGGCGTCGATGGAGGGCGGCTCGCTCATCAGCATGAGGCGCTGCACGGCCAGGCTGGAGGTGCCGCCGTTGCGGCGCAGGCGCTCGGCCAGCGCGCCGATCACCACCGGGTGCTGGGCCAGCGCAGCCGCGTCCAGGCCGGCCAGCTCCGGGGCCAGGCGCTGGCATTCAGCCACGTTGGGCCAGGCGAGCGCGGCGATGTAGTCGTGGTCGTGGCCGCAGATCACCGCATCGGTGATGAGCGGCGCGCACTGGTCCACCAGCCCCAGGCGCACGGCGCCGGTGCGCACCCAGGTGCCGTTGATGAGCTTGAAGTCCTCCACCACGCGGCCGGCGAAGCGCAGGCCCTTGGCCGGGTCCTGCGGGTCGGCCAGGAAGGCGGCGTCGCCCAGCAGGAAGTAGCCTTCCTCGTCGAAGGCGGCGGCGGTGAGGTCCGGGCGCTGCACGTAGCCGGCGAAGGGAAAGCCCGAGTGCACGCGGATCTCGTAGCGGCCGTCGCCGCCTTCCAGCGGCACCAGCTTGATCTTCGCGCCGGGGCGCGGCACGCCCACGTTGCCCAGGTCGTCGCCCTCGCCGTCGTAGAAGCAGCCGGCGCCGGCGGTCTCGGTGGCGGCCAGGCCGGAGTGGAAGGGAATGCGGCGGCCGGCGGTCCTGGCGGCCACGCGCTGCACGCGCTGCCACACCTCGCGCGGCAGGCTGGCGCCGCCGTAGCCGAAGCTGTGGATGCGGGCGCAGAAGCTGCGCGCCAGCTCCGGGTCGCGCTCCAGCTCGGCGGCCAGCATGGCCCAGGCCGAGGGCACGCTGCTGAACATGCTGGGCGAGACCTCGCGCAGGTTGCGCACCGTCTTGTCGAACAGGCCCGGCAGCGGGCGGCCGTCGTCGATGTGGTGGGTGGCACCGTTGAGCATGGAGCGGTTGAAGTTCACCATCAGGCCGAAGGCGTGGTGCCAGGGCAGCCAGTCGAGGTAGACCGGCTGCTGCTCGGTCAGCTCGCCGAACACGTTGTCCAGGTAGCGCGTCATGAAGGCCAGCGCGCCGAAGCTGGTGGCCACGCCCTTGGGCACGCCGGTGGAGCCGGATGTGAACAGCACGCGGGCGATGTGATCCGGCCGGATGGCCGCATGCGCCGCCGCGACGGCGGCGCAGCGCTCGGCCGTCATCTCGGTGCCAACCAGGCTCGCCCAGCCGTGCTGGCCTTCGGCGGCACCCTGCACCGCGATCACCTGCGCGCCGTGGCCGGCCAACGCGACCAGCGCCGGGCCGAAGGCCTGGCCCGACTGCACGAAGATCGCCGCCGGCGGCACCAGCTCGGCCACGCCCTTCAGGCGGGCGAAGTCGCGGCTCATGAGCGAATAGGCGGGCGAGACCGGCGCGGTGGGAATGCCCACGTACTCGGCCGCCATGAACAGCACCGCCTGCTCGATGGAATTGCCCGACAGCAGCACCAGCGGGCGGTCCTGGCCCAGCTTCATCTCCAGCAGCGCCGCGGCCACGGCCTGCGTCTGGTCCCAGAACTCGCGCCAGGTGATGCGGCGCCAGCCGCCGGCCGCATCGCGCTCGCACAGCGCGTAGATGCCGCCGCGCTGTTCCGCCCAGTGGGGCAGGAAGTCCGCGAAGCTGCCGTGCGTGCCGGCGGGCAGCGGCTGCGTCGGGATGAGGATCAAGCTGCCGTCCTCGCGCCGTTCGACGCGGATCGCAGGGTCAGCCTTGGCGTGGGTCATTTATCTCTGTCTCCTGGTCTGGGCCCTGCGGTCCGCGGGCGGGCGCAAGGCATCTTGTACGTCATCTTGGAGGCGGCGCGGCCTGCCATCACCACCCAGGCCGGGTGGCAGGGTTTACCGCGGGCCGCCCCCGGCCCCGTTCAGAAGGCCGTGTCGCCGGCCAGCAGGCGCTTGGCGATGGTGCGGCGCTGGATCTCGGAGGTGCCGTCCGGAATGCGCAGGGTGCGCACGTAGCGGTAGCCCTCCTCCAGGCGCAGCTCGTTGGTCACGCCCATGCCGCCGTGCACCTGGATGCAGCGGTCGAACACCCGGCCGGCCGCCTCGGTGGCTGCGGCCTTGACGATGGACACCTCCTTGGTGGCCGCCTGCCCCTGGTCCACCAGCCAGGCGCAGTGCTGGATCATGGCCTTGGTGGCGTAGATGTCCATGGCGCATTCGGCCAGCATGATCTGCACCGCCTGGTGCTCGGCGATGGGCTGGCCGAAGGTCTTGCGCACCTTCGAATACTCGATGGCCTGGTCCAGCGCCCAGCGCGACAGGCCCAGGCAGGAAGCCGCCATGCCCAGGCGCCCGGCGTTCACGCCGTCCAGTGCCACCGCCAGCCCCCGGTCCACCGGCCCGATGCGGTGCGAGTCCGGCACGCGCACGTTCTCCATCGACACGATGCCGATGTCGGCGCCCAGGTGGCCCATGATCGGGATCACGCTGGGCACCGAGAAGCCCGGCGTGCTCGTGGGCAGGAAGAAGCCGGTGATGCCGCCCTTGTTCGCCCGCGCCTTCTCCTCGTCGGTGACGGCGAAGACCATCGCGTAGTCGGCGTAGGGTGCGTTGGTGATCCACTGCTTGGTGCCGTTGATGACCCAGTCGTCGCCGTCGCGCACCGCGCGGCTGCGCATGCCCATCACGTCGGAGCCGGCGTCGGGCTCGGAGAGCGCGAAGCACAGCGTCTTCTCGCCGCTGGCGATCTGCGCCTGGTACTTGTCCAGCACGCCCGGGTCCAGGTGGCGCAGCACCGGCGTCAGGCCGTTGGTGAAGGGCGAAGGCAGCACCACCGTCTGCACCAGGTGGCGCGTGGGGCCCACGTGCGCGTTCATGCGCTCCTGCAGGTAGGCCGTGGCCTGTGCGCCCAGTCCGCCGCCGCCGATGGATTCCGGCGCCAGCGCGGTGTAGAAGCCCAGCTCGGCCGAGCGCTGGCGCACCTGCGCGCGCAGCGCCAGCACCGGCGGCGTGAAGCAGCCGCGCTCGTCGTAGAGCTTGCGCTCGTTGTGCAGCAGGCCGCGGTGCTCGTGCTCCAGAGGCAGCACCTCGCGGTCGATGAAGCGGATCAGCGAATCGCCGATCTCCACCCAGTCGCTGGGGATGGTGAAGTCCATGCCGGTCTCCAGCGCGCGTTCAGATCGGGTCCCAGGCGAAGACCTGGCCCGACACTTCCACCGGGAAGAAGGACGGCGCCAGCGCCGGGGCCATGTGCTCGGCCAGCGTCTGCGGCGTCCAGCCCTCGGAGCGCTGCACCGAGCGCACCGGGCGCGGCTGGCTCATCAGGAAGATCTCGTTGCGGCGCACCGTGAAGATCTGGCCGTTCACCTGCCTGGCCGCGTCGCTGCCCAGGAACACCGCCAGCGGGGCGATGTCGGTGGGCTTCATGCTCATGGCGCGGGCCACGCGCTCGGCCTGCTCGGGCGTGTCGGTGGGCACGGCGCCGGCCATGCGGCTCCAGGCGAAGGGCGAGATGCAGTTGGAGCGCACGTTGTAGCGCGAGGCGTCCAGCGCGATGGATTTCGACAGGCCGGCGATGCCCATCTTGGCCGCCGCGTAGTTGGCCTGGCCGATGTTTCCGATCAGGCCCGAGGTGGAGGTCATGTGCACGAAGGCGCCCGACTTCTGCTCGCGGAAGTGCGTGATGGCCGCGCGGCTCATGTTGAAGCTGCCCTTGAGGTGCACCGCGATCACCGCGTCCCACTCGTCGGGCGACATCTGGTGGAAGATGCGGTCGCGCAGGATGCCGGCGTTGTTCACCACGCAGTCGATGCGGCCGAAGCTCTCCACCGCCTGGGTGACGATGCGGTTGGCGGCGTTCCAGTCGGCCACGCTGTCGCGGTTGACCAGCGCCTGGCCGCCTTCGGCCTTGATGAGGTCCACCACCTCCTGGCCCGGGTCCTCGGCGCTGTTCTCGCCGGTGACGGACACGCCCACGTCGTTGACCACCACGCGTGCGCCGTGGCGCGCCATCAAGAGCGCGATCTCGCGGCCGATGCCGCGGCCCGCGCCCGTCACCACCACGACCTTGTCCTGCATGGTCTTGCTGTTCTCGTTGCTCATTTCGTTCATCTCCTGTGTTCGGGGTGGGGCTCAGCGGAAGGCGCTGGTGCCGGTGAGTTCGCGGGCCTGGATCAGGGCCAGGATGCCGTTGGTGCCGTCGGGCACCTGGATCATTCGGGCGTCGCGCCACATGCGCTCCACGCCCATCTCGGCGCTGATGCCCATGCCGCCAAGCACCTGCATCGCCGTGTGCAGCGCGCGTTCGCAGGCCTGCGTGGCGAAGCGCTTGGCCATGGCCGAGGTGCCGTTGGCGCGCAGGCCGCGGTCCACGCAGTCCAGCGCGTGGTAGCACATGAGGCGCGAGGCGACGATGGCCGTCTCGATGTCCGCCAAGTCCTGCTGCACCAGCTGGTGCGCGGCCAGGGCCTTGCCGAACTGCTTGCGCGAGCGGGCATGCTCCAGCGCCAGATCCAGGCCCTTCTGCGCCAGGTGCACGCACATCAGGCCCAGCAGCGGCCGGTTGCCGTTCCAGCCCACGGTGAGCGTCTTGGCCGCGTCACCGGGCTCGCCGATAACGTGGCTGGCGGGAATGCGCGTGTCCTCGAACACCAGTTCGCTCAGGTGGCCCTGCTGCAGGCCGGTGACCGCGATCTCGCGCACCTCGAACTCGCACTGGCTGCGGTCCACCAGGATGCGGCGCACGATGGGGCGGCCCTGCTCGTCCTTGCCCACGGTGCACGAGACGTTGATGACGTCGGCCACCGAGGCATTGGTGATCCACATCTTGCGGCCGGTGAGGTACGCCCAATCGCCCTCGATGCGCAGCTTCGCGGTGACCGCGCCGGAGTCGGAGCCGGCGCCGGCCTCGCTGTTGGCGGTGCAGGCGATCTTGCGGCCGGCGATCAGGTCGGGCAGGTAGCGCGCCAGCAGCTCGGGGCTGCCGCCGGAGCGGATGCGGGCGATGCTGCCCTCGTGCGAAGCCAGCGACATGGCCACCACCGGCGGCAGCTGCTCCAGCATCAGGCCGTAGTCCAGCAGCGAGAATCCTCCCCCGCCCGCCTCCACCGGCAGGCGCGGGGCGGTGATGCCCAGCTCGGCCAGCAGGGCGTAGATCTCCAGCATCGCCGCCTTGGGCAGCGGCTTGTCGGCAGGATGGCGGGCCAGGATGGGCTCGATGCGATCGCGCGAGATGCGCCGCGCCGCATCGACCATCATCTGCTGGTCTTCGCTCAGCGTGAAGTTCATGGGTCGTGTCTCTGGTGTTCAGACGCCGCGGTAGTTCGGCGGGCGCTTCTCGGCGAAGGCCTTGCGGCCCTCGATTCGGTCCTCGCTGTCGCGCAGCAGGCCCCAGGCCAGGTTGGCCTGCGCCACGAAGTCGCGCGGCGCCAGGTGGGTGGTCTGCACCGCCAGCTTCTTGATGGCCTGCACGGCCAGCGGGCCGTTGGCCGCGATGCGCTGGGCGATGGCCATCGCCGTGTCCATGAGCGCGCCAGCGGGCACCACGTCGCTCACCAGGCCGATGCGCGCGGCTTCCTGCGCGTCGATGCGCTCGCCGGTCATGGCCATCTTCATGGCGTGGGCCGCGGGCACCGCGCGCAGCAGATATTGCACACCGCCCACGGCGGGAATGCTGGCCACCTTGGATTCGGGCAGCGCGAAGCTGGCCTTCTCCGAGGCCACGCGCAGGTCGCACTGCAGCGCCAGTTCCAGGCCGCCGCCCAGGCAGTAGCCGTTCACCGCGGCGATCATGGGCTTCCACACCTCCAGGTCGCTCAGGTCCAGCAGGCGCGTGTAGCCGCCCAGCGCCATCTCGGCCGCGCGGCTCTTGAGCGCGCCGCTGGCGAAGGAGGTCGAAGGCGGCAGCGTGGCCTTGAGGTTGGCGCCGGTGCAGAAGGCCCGCTCGCCCGCGCCGGTGATGACGATGGCGCGCACGGCGTCGTCGTCCTGGCAGGTGGCGAGCTTCTCGCGCAGCTCGGTCAGCTCGCCGATGGTCAGCGCGTTCAGCGACTCGGGCGCGTCGAGCGTGAGGACGGCCACGTGGCCGTCGAGGCGGTACTGGATGGTCATGCCGCTTCCCTCACACCGACGGGCTGGACAGCGACCGGCCGCCGCACACGTAGATGGTCTGGCCGGTGATGTAGGAGGCCTCGGTACTCGCGAACATCTTCACCACCTGGGCGATGTCCTGCGGCTTGCCGATGCGGCCCACCGGCACGCTGGCCTTCAGGCGATCCTTCTGCTCCTCGGTGTAGCCGACGAACAGGGGCGTCTCCACGATGCCGGGGGCGATGGCGTTGGCGGTGATGCCGTGCTTGGCCAGCTCGATGGCCAGCGAGCGGGTGAAGCTCACCACCCCGCCCTTGGCGGCCGAGTAGTTGGCCTGCCCGAAGCCGCCCAGCCAGGCGCGCGAGGAGATGTTGACGATGCGTCCGTGGCCCTGGTCGATCATCCCGGGGATGACTTCGCGTGCGCACAGGAACTGCGACTTCAGGTTGACGTTGATGACGAAGTCCCAGTCTTCCTCGCTGAGCTTGGTGATGCGCTTGTCGCGGGTGATGCCGGCGTTGTTCACCAGCACGTCGGGCGTCTTCCACTGGTGGGCAATGCGGGCGACGGCGTCGCGGATCTGCGCGGCGTCGGTCACGTCGACCTTGTGGCCCTGCAGCCATTCGGCAGCGTCGGGGCCCGCCTGCTCGATGGCCGCGTTCATCGCGTCCTGGTTGAGGTCGAACATGGCGACCGCATAGCCCGCGGCCAGCAGGCCCTGCGTGATGCCCAGGCCGATGCCCTGGCCGCCGCCGGTGACGATGGCGACGCGCTTGTCGAAGGTGTTGTGAGTCATGAAGCTGGGGAATCAGGTTGCAAGGATGTGGACGGCTGATGCGGCGTGGTCCACGCCGGCGATGCCGCCGCCGGTGCACTGGGTGAGCGCCACGCGTGCGCCCTTGACCTGCCGGTCGCCGGCGCGGCCTTCGAGCTGCCACACGGCCTCGACCATCTGCGCGACGCCGGTGGCGCCCAGGGGGTGGCCCTTGGCCAGCAGGCCGCCGCTGGGATTGACCGGCACGCGGCCGCCCAGCGTGGTGGCGCCGCTCTTGAGCAGCGCATGCGCCTCGCCGCGCTGGCACAGGCCCAGCGCGTCGTAGTAGATGAGTTCGGCGATGGTGAAGGCGTCATGCAGCTCGATGACGTTGACGTCGCTGGGTTCCACGCCGGCCTGCGCATAGGCCTTGCGGGCCGCACGCGCGGTGATCTCCGCGGCCAGGATGTCGTCGCAGCCCGTCTCCAGCTTGCCCGCCTGCACCGCCGAGCCCAGCACGCGGACCGGCGAGGCGGTGCGCGTGGGCTTCTTCGTGGTCAGGACCAAGGCCGCGGCGCCGTCCACCGCCGAGGGACAGCACTGCAGCAGCGTGAGCGGGTCGAACACCATGCGCGAGCTCATCACCTCGTCGATGGTGACGGGCGTTCGGCTCTGCGCCAGCGGGTTGAGCGCGCCGTGGCAGCGGTTCTTCACCGCCACCTCGCCCAGCGTCTGCGCGTCGATGCCGAACTCGTGCAGGTAGCGCTGCGCGCGCATCGCGTACACCGCGGGCAGCGCGAGGCCGGCGCGGGTGAAGAGCTCGGTCATGTAGTCGTTGCGCTGCATGGGCAGCGCGCCGCCGCCCAGCGCCGTGAGCTTCTCGGCTCCGAGCACGACCACGGTGTCGTACACGCCGGCGGCCAGCGCATGGCAGGCCAGGTGCACGCCGGTGGCGCCGCTGGCGCAGGCGTTTTCCACGTTGTAGATGGGCAGGCCCGGCAGGCCCAGGTCGCGCAGCAGCACCTGGCCCAGCACCATGCCGCCGAACACGTTGGCGGTGTAGAAGGCCTGCGCGTCGGCCAGCTCGATGCCGGCGTCCGCCGCCGCGTCGATCACGGCCTGCTGCGCCAGTTCGGGCATGCCGGCCTCGTGGCGGCCGAAGCGCGTCATGGCGACGCCGGCGATGTAGATGGGGGTCTTCGTCATGCTCATGCTTCGTCGCTCCGCAGTTCGAAGGCGTAGACCGGGCCGTCGTCAGCCTGGGTCACGCACGGCCTCAGTTCATCGCCGATGCGCGGCGTGCGGCCTTCCGGATACACCAGGCGGCCGAACACGCGCAGGCCCTCCGGGAAGTCGGCCAGGCCCAGCGGCATGGGCGGCTTGCCGGCCTTGGGGTTGGAATGCACGACGGTGAAGCTGTAGAGCTTGGGCGTCGAGTCGATCTCCACGATCTCGCCGCCGGCCAGCAGCGGCGAGGTGGGCGGCAGTGGCGGGAAGTGCAGGCCGTGCCGGCCCGCCAGGCGCGCGGCCAGCAGCACGGTGCGGCCGTCGCGTTCGCGCCAGGGTTGTTGCGTTTCGTCGGGGGTGCTCATGTCTTTTGTCTCCTGGTGGCGTCAGGCGCGCTCGAACACCGCTGCCAAGCCCTGGCCACCGCCGATGCACATGGTCTCCAGCGCGTAGCGGGCATTGCGGCGCTTCAGCTCGTGCAGCATCGAAGTCAGGATGCGGACGCCCGTCGCGCCGATCGGGTGGCCCAGCGAGATGCCCGAGCCGTTGACATTGACCCGCTCGTCGTTCTCCAGCTTCCATTCGCGCAGGCAGCACAGGAGCTGGCCAGCGAAGGCTTCGTTGACTTCGATCAGGTCCATGTCGGCCAGCGAGAGGCCGGTGCGCTGCATCAGCTTGGCCACCGCCGGCACCGGGCCCAGGCCGAAGCGCATCGGGTGCACCGCAGCGCCGGCCCAGCCCACCAGGCGGGCCATCGGCTCCAGCTTGAATTCCTTCACGTAGCGCTCGGAGACCACCAGGCAGCCGGCGGCCGCGTCGTTCTGCTGGCTGGCGTTGCCGGCGGTGACCGTGCCGCCCTTCATCAGCGGGCGTAGCGCGCTCATGGCTTCGTAGTCGGCTTCTTCGCGAATGCCTTCGTCGCGGGCGAAGGGCTTGGGCTCGCCCTTCTTCTGGGGCACCGGGACCGGCACCACTTCGTCCTTGAAGCGGCCTTCGTTCCACGCCTTCGTGGCGCGCTGGTGGCTGCGCACGGCCCAGCGGTCCGATTCCTCGCGGGTGATGCCGTACTCGCGCACGATCATCTCGGTGGATTCGGCGGCGCCCGAGCTTTCTCCGTAGCGGCTCACCGGCTGGGAGTTGGCACGGCCACGGTCCAGGCGGTCGTGCAGCTTCACGTCGCCCAGGCGGGCGCCCCAGCGCATGTTGGTCGAGTAGTACTCGATGTTGCTCATGCTCTCCACGCCGGTGACCAGGATCGCGTCGGCATTGCCGGTCTGCACCTGCATGGAGGCATCGATCACCGCCTGCAGGCCGGAGCCGCAGCGGCGGTCCACCGTGTAGCCAGGCACTTCATCGGGCAGCCCCGCCACACCGGCGGCGTAGCGGCCGATACACGGCGCCTCGCTGGACTGGTAGGACTGCGAGACGATCACTTCGTCGATGCGTTCCTGCGGCAGGCCGCTCTTTTCAAGGACGGCGCGCATCACATGCGCGGCCAGGTCAGCCGCGGGAATCGATGACAGGCTGCCGCCGAACTTGCCGATGGGCGTGCGCAGCGGAGAGACGATGTAGGCGTGGGAGGAAGTCATGGTCGATCAGATGAGCTGGTGGATCACGGCCTTGCTGAGCACGCGCAGGTTGCGCGCCGCGCTGCGCGGCAAGGCGGCGGACGACGCGCGGGCGGGGCGTTCCTGGGGCAAATCGCGCCCGTTGATCGGCAGCGGCTCCAGGGGCCCGCGGCCGGCGGCGGCACGCACTTCGAACAGGCATTGACGCAGCAGGGCCATGTCAGCCCTCCTCGGCAAAGCCCAGGCCCTGCGTGCGCAGCCGCTCGATGGCCGGGTCATCGAAGCCCCAGTCCCGCAGGGCGGCGGCGCCGCGCTCGCCGCGTTGCGGCGCGGGGGTACCCAGCGCGGAGGGCGTGCCCGAGAAGCGCGGAGCGGGCGCGGGCTGTAGCACGCCGTCGAGTTCGACGAAGCTGCCGCGTGCGCGGTTATGCGGATGCGCCGGTGCTTCGGCCAAGCTCAGCACGGGGGCCACGCAGGCATCGCTGCCCGCGAACACGGTGGCCCACTCGTCGCGGCTGCGGCCGGCGAAGGCGGCCGCGAACGCTTCGCGCAATTGCGGCCAGTTCTTCCGGTCGTGCTGCTTCGGCAACCCGGAGTCCGACAGGCCCAGCTTCTGCACCAGCTCGGCGTAGAACTGCGGCTCCACCGCACCCACCGCCATGTGCTGGCCGTCGCTGGTGCGGTAGGTGTCGTACCAGGGTGCGCCACCATCGAGCAGGTTGCTGCCGCGGCCTTCCTTCCAGTGGCCGGCGGCCAGCAGGCCCCACATCAGTGAGCCCAGCTGCGCCGCGCCCTCGACCATGGCGGCGTCCACCACCTGGCCGGCGCCGCCGCGCTGCACGTGCAGCAGCGCCGACACCACGCCCAGCGCCAGCAGCATGCCGCCACCGCCGTAGTCGCCCACCAGGTTCAGCGGCGCCAGCGGCTTGTCGGCGGTGCCGATGGCCGAGAGCACGCCCGACAGGGCGATGTAGTTCATGTCGTGGCCTGCGCTGTGCGCCAGCGGGCCGTCCTGGCCCCAGCCGGTCATGCGGCCGTAGACCAGCTTCGGGTTGCGGGCCAGCGCGGCCTCGGGGCCCAGGCCCAGCCGCTCCATGGTGCCGGGGCGGAAGCCCTCGATCACCACGTCGGCGCGCTCCATCAACGTGAGCGCGGCGGCCACGCCTTCGGGGCTCTTGAGGTCCAGCGTGACCGAGCGGCGGCCACGGCCGACCACGTCGATTCGGGCGGCATTGGCGCCGCGGGGAACCAGGTCGGCGGGGGCGGCCGGACGGTCCACGCGCACCACGTCGGCGCCCATGTCGGCCAGCAGCATGGCGCCGAAGGGGCCGGGGCCGATCGCCTCGAACTCCAGGACCCGAATGCCGGAAAGAACGCCCATCTGCCTGTCCCCATCGTTGTAGTGAGAAGGCGTCGTGCGCCTCGATGGATGGCAGTAGACCAGCGGGGTGGGTGGCAAGGCGCCACCCGAATCCGGTGGCGGTCCGCTTTCTGGACCCGGGGCCGTATTGCACAATGCCCCCTCGAACGGGGACAACACAGCAGGATGACACGGAGCTTGACGACGCGGGATGCATCCCAGGCGGGTAGCGCAGTTGGCAGCCGGCTGGCACCGCCGCGCAGCACCCAGCGCTTCATCGCCCGCGAGCCGCTGATGTCGCGCCTGGCGGATGCGCGCCGGCGCCGCTGCATCGTCATCTCCGGCCCGGCCGGCTCGGGCAAGACCACGCTGCTGGCGGCCTGGCGGCAGGTGCTGGTGCCGCTGGGCTTCGACCTGGCCTGGCTGTCCATCACGCCCGAGGACAACGAACCGGCCCGATTCCTGGACGCCCTGGTGGCCAGCCTGGCGCTGGTGGATCCGGCCATCGTGCGCGAGGCCACGCTGCTGGGCAGCTACCGCCTCGATGCCGACGCGGTGGAACGCCTGGTCATCTCCCTGGTGCGCGGCGTGGCCACCCATCCGCGCGACCTGGTGCTGGTGCTGGACGACCTGCACCACCTTACCCAGCCCGAGATCCTCAATGCGCTGGACTGGCTGCTGGACTACGCGCCGCCGAACCTGCACCTGGCGCTGAGCTCGCGCGGCACGGTGCGCCTGTCGCTGGACCGGCTGCGCGCGCAGGGCCAGACCTTCGAGGTGGGCCTGCGCGAGCTGCGCTTCTCCCCCGCCGAGACCGAGCAGTTCGTCAAGGCGCAGATCGGCGAGGTGGACCCGCGCAAGCTGCGCCAGATGCACGAGCTGACCGATGGCTGGGTGGCCGGCCTGCAACTGCTGTGCGTGGAGTGGAAGAAGAAGCACCCGGCCGGCTCGGCCGCGGAAGCCGACGCCCTGGCCCACACGCCGATCCGCGACGTGGAGGCCTTCAACCGCTTCTTCGAGGACGAGGTGCTCTCCGCCCTTTCCCCCGAGGCGCTGGATACCCTCACCTGCCTGGCGCCCTGCAGCCGCTTCAATGCCTCGCTGTGCGCCACGCTCACGGGCCAGCCGCAGGCGGTGGAATCGGCCATGAAGCTGCTGGGCCGGCTGGAGGCCGACGACCTCTTCGTGGTGGCCTCCGAAGGCCGCGAGGCCGACCCCTGGTACCGCCTGCACCCGCTCCTGCGCGGCACGCTGCGGGACCGCTTCGCCGCCCTGCCCGTGGAGCGCCAGCGCGAAGTGCATGCGCGCGCCTGGGCCTGGTTCCGCGACCATGGCCTGCTCGACGAGGCGGTGCGCCACGCGGTGCAGGCCGGCCAGGCGGAGCAGGCGGCCGAGCTGGTGGAGCAGCGCGCCCTGTCCATCTTTGCGCGCGGCGAGCGCCGGCACCTGATCGCCCTGCTCCGCCAGCTGCCCGAGGCCCAGATCCGCAAGCGCTACGGACTGCGGCTGTGGATGGCGCGTTCGCAGTTCTACCTGCGCGAACTCGACGCCTGCGCGCGCAGCGTGGACCAGCTCGAGCAGGACCTGGGCGGTGGCGACACCGACCAGCGCTTCAACATCGCCATGCTGCGCTGCGCCTTGGCGGTGCAGCGCGACGACACCGACAGCGCGATGGCGCTGCTGCCCGACATCCTTGCCGAGCCGGAGCAGGCGGACGCCCTGGCGCGCGGCGGCCGCGACAACATGCTCACCTGGCTGTACATGCACCGGGGCGAGTACGAGAAGGCACGCCGGGTGCAGGCCGAGGCCTCGCTGCAGATGTACGACGGCGTGCCGCTGTCCAGCACGGTGGGCGGCCCGCTGCACGGCCGCGCCCTGGTGGGCCTGAGCTACGCGCTGGAGGGGCAGATGACGCAGGCCGAGCGCATCTACCGCGCGGTCATCGCCGATGCCGAGCAGTGCGGCCGCGCCTGCGCCGAGACCTACTACCTCACCGTCGCGCTGCTCAGCGACGTGCTCTACGAGCGCAACGACACCCATGCCGCGCGCATGCTGATCGAGGACAAGGTCGAGGTGCTGGAGCGCATGTCCATTCCCGACGCGGTGCTGCGCGCCATGCGCCTGCTGTCGGCCGCGCACTGGCTGGAGGGCAACCGGCTGGAGTGCTTCGCCTACCTGGAGCGGCTGGAGGACTACGCCGTGCGCAACCGCCTGGACCGCCTGCTGGCCTACAGCCTGGCCGACCAGGTGCAGTTCCGCCTGCTGGCGGGCGAGACCCTGGCCGCCGAGGAAGTGATGGCGCGGCTCAATGCAGTGGACGCCCGCCACCCCAACGCGCAGCAAAGTGCTCTGGGCGAGATCAGCGAGATGGCCGAGCGCGCGCGCCTGCAGATCGCCACCATGGAAGGCGACCTGGACGGCGCCGCCCCGCGCCTGACTGCCCTCTTCGCCCGTTGCGAGGCGCGCGGCCGCCAGCGCATGGCGGCGGCCGTGCTGCTCAAGAGCGCGGTGGTCGATGCCCGGCGCGGCCGCGCCGGCCCCGCGCGCGAGAAGGCGGTCGACGCCCTGCGCCGCGGCCACCGCCTGGGCCTGATGCGCACCCTGCTGGATGCCGACCTGTCGGCGCGCAAGCTGATCGGCGAGGTGGCGCAGATCGAGACGCTGGACCCGGTGCTGGCCTTCTACGTCGAGCGGCTGCAGGTCCACCAGTCCTCGCCGCTGGAGGTGCAGCCCGCCGACGACCACGCTGCGGCGGCCGCCACCATCGAGCCCCTGCGCGACCGCGAGGTGGAGGTGCTGCGCCTGCTGCTGCAGGCCATGCCCAACAAGAAGATCGCCCGCGCCCTGGGCCTCTCGCCCGAGACGGTGAAGTGGCACCTCAGCCGCATCTACAGCAAGCTGGGCGTGACCGGCCGCGACGAGGCCGTGGCCCGCGCGCGCGACCTGGGGCTGGGCGGCTAGCCAGGCCTTGGTGCGCTACCCGACGCGGGTGGCGCCTTGCGGCCGGGGCCGGCCGGATCATGGGGCGATTCACCCCCACAGGATCCCCATGAGCCAGGCCACCCCCCGCACCCTGCGCGAA
>Ga0102594_1000097_pt1 | contig 149841 bp, 152 predicted proteins | sample AraplaCol_mLB_r2_2_FD_76863 | JGI IMG/M metagenome (GOLD analysis project Ga0102594, IMG submission 76863) | Arabidopsis root microbial communities from North Carolina, USA - plate scrape MF_Col_mLB_r2 (SPADES assembly) (version 2) | ecosystem: Host-associated > Plants > Roots > Endosphere... | reverse complement strand
ATTGTCCGCACTACGGTCTATTTTCACAAACAGACCGCCAATCGGCTTGGTATCGCGGTGTCCGGTGTCCTCACTATCCGACACGGTCCACTTGATTTGATTGAAAAAAAAGCCGGTGCAATTTCCGGCATGAACAGTGAGCCCTGCAGTACCCCTCCGTGAGGAAGGATCGAAGGCAGTTTTGTGCCGCCCGATGGCGGCGGAGTCGATGCGTCGGGGACGCGGTAGGTGCGCCAAGCATAAACCACGGAACGAATCGCTGGCAACGTATCACACGCAAAATCGATCAGCTTTCGGCGCTTGACTTCGATTTTTCAACGGTAGAGTGGGTGATAGCGATGTGCCACGGAGTCGGTCCACGTCGGAGCAGGTGGGACTTGGTCAAATCAAGTGCCACCATGTGCCATCAAAGTCCTCGGACATGGTGGCACTAGATAGGACATGGTGCCACCAAGTGCCACTTGGTGGCACTTGCTCGGACCAGGACGCAGACTCTCTCCCGATGGAGCATCGACCGAAACAAACTCAATCCATCTGAAAGGTCGCTGACATGAAACAACAGAACGAACTTATCAAGCACCCGACCATCGCCATCGACGTTGGCTACGGCAATACGAAAGCCGCTTGGGCAATGGGCGCCGAGATCGCGACGAATATGTTCCCGTCGCTCGCACCGCTCGCAGCGAACAGTTCCCTGAACTCCTTCGGTGGGGGGGTATTCAAAGGCCGCAATGTCCTCAGCGTCGAAGTTGATGGTGCGCGGTACGAGGTGGGTCCCGGCGTATCGATCAGTGGCGCGCATCACACCGGCCGCGCACTTTCGGAAGACTTCGCGACGACTCCGGGCTACGCCGCTCTCCTCGCCGGCGCGCTGCACTACGCTGGCGCGCGCGACGTGGAGCGCCTTGTGCTGGGCCTTCCCGTTCACAACACGCAGAAATACGCTGCGCACCTGAAGGACCGCTTCGCGGGAACCCATGACTTCGGTTGGGGGGAAATCCATATCGGCAGCGTGCTTCCCTTGCCCCAGCCGCTGGGCACGCTGATCAACTACATCCAGCAACGCGGCAAGAGCTACGATCCGGACAACGCGTACCTGGTGATCGACGTCGGCTACTTCACGACCGACTGGGTTGTGGCGCGCGGCTACACGGTCGACGACACGCGCAGCGGTGGCGTTCCAGGCGGCGCAGCGCGCATCTATCAGCAGGTCGCAAGCCTGATCTCCGCGGACCGCAACCAACCGGATGCCGGCATCGAGCGCATCGACCAGGCCATTCGGGAATCCAAGCCGCTCGTGTATTTTGGGGAGGATCTGGATATGGGACCGTATCTGTCTGAAGCGATGGCGCTCACAAATCAGCCCGTAAAGGAAATCCAGACGCGCGTCGGCCGAACCGACGACTTGCGTGCCATCATCCTGACCGGCGGCGGCGCACAGCTCTATGCACCTGCCATTCGCGCGGCGTTTCCCCTGAACCCCATCCACATGATGGACTCCCCCTGTTTCGCGAACGTGCGCGGCTTCTACACGATCGGTGCCGCCACTCGGCAGGCAAGCCGAGCTGCGTAAGGTAAGGCCATGGATAAGGTTCAAATGACCGTGACGCTGGTCGAGCCAGATTTGCTCGCTTACCTGCGTCAGTTCTCAGATCCACGAGAGCGGTCCTTCATGCTGCGCATGTTGGCATTGCGGGGACTCCAGTCAGGACGGGCTGGCGGGCAAGAGGCCGTGGTCTGGCCACCCGTGCCAGGTTCGCCGGCGGTTCTTGGAGGCTTAGATTCCAAGCCAGCGCGGACGCCTGCTCCCATAACTCAGGAGTCGATAATACGTGCTGCCGAGCATCGACCACACAGCGAGCCACCGCTATCAGTGCCGACGGTGGCTGCTCCCACTGCAGCGACAGAACCAATGCAAGGCGCGATGGAGAAGAATGATGGCGTCCTCGTCGACCCATTGGCCGGCATCGACATTGGAGCGCTCACTGACGCTCTGGCCCGGTACTAGCCTAGGGCTTGACCGCCAACAGTTATGTGGCAAGCTACAGAAAACCCGACGGAGAGATCCACATGAAATTTTTCGAGTTCCTCTCGACTAACCACGACATTAATCGCTTCGTGTTCGCCACCGTGATCTGCTACTGCGTGGTGGAAGCCGTCGTGGCAGTCTACAGAGGTGCCAAGGCGCGCAAGACGCCGTAGGCTGAGTACACACGCCACAAACGAAAAAAAAGCCCAGCGATATGATCGCTGGGCTTTTTGTTTAAGGTTTGGGCTCACATCAGTGAAGCGTGCCAGGGGTAAGGCAGAAATCCACCGCCGATTCATACGAAAGATTGCCTTCGACCAGCGTGAAGCTGTTGCTTGCGTCCTTCCTGTAGACGTGGAAGAACTGTGCCTCTGACTTCCACGCGTGGACATCCTGAGTTGCCGTGCTCCGCATGGCTTGGATGTGCAGCTTGTTGACGATCATCGTAAATCCTTTCTGTGGCATTGCATTCTCCGTTGAGACTGCCACAAGCGGATCCGCCCCTGTGGGCGAACCCACAGGGCAGATGTTAAGGATTGCCGCATATGCGGCGGAAAGAACTAGGCGGCGACCGCCTGCTGCGAGATCTCGCGCAGCTGATAGGCCGTGCGCCACTCGTCGCAAAAATCGCTGCCCCGAACCTTCGGTCGATGCAGCACGACGTTGAAGCCTTCACGCCGAAGGCGCTTTTGCAGCGTGAGCGCGTCGGCCATGCCTGGCGATTTCCCAGTCTTCGCATCGACCTTGTCAAAGTCAGCGAAGATGTGCACCGTGTGAATCCCAAGGTCGTTCGGTACCACGAACTTGCTCATCAGCACTCGGTTGAGGCACGACCAGGTCGGCACACGAAACAGCATGTAGGCGGCATAGGCATTCTCGATGCCTTCGGCCACGCCGATCTCGCCATGGCGCGGCGACATCAAGCGGACAGCACCACCATCGAGCGGCAGCGCTCCCGTGTAGTTGCGCTTGCTAGGCAGGATCTCGCCGTCCTCCGACACAACCATCGCTTTCTCCGGCTTGTCCGGATGCAACGACGTACGATGCACAGTGGCGAGCCTGCCGTCGGCCAGGCGGTATTCGGCCACAATGGTCGGAAACTTCCCGACCACCTTTCGCTCGTGCCAATAGTCCTGCGCGGCGATACGTAGCGACTGAGGGATAGGGGCACGTAGGCCCGGCACCCTTGCAGCGAGGTAGCGCATGACTGCATCGCCGGGTTGAACCGGCTTTGAATTGCTGATTTGCTTCATGACGCGACGCATCAGCTCACTTGGCGGCACAACTTCGCGTGCCGGCACCCGCGCCGCGACTGGTGGAAGCGGCTCGCTGCACTGTCCATTGAGCCGACGCTTCAGCTCCGAGTAAGACATGTTGGTGTATCGACGGATCAACTCCAGGCCGTCACCACCAGCAGGACTACCGTCATTGCACTTGCGACATACCCAGTCGCCGCGGCCGCGGTTTCTGGTGTAGGAAAACCGGTCCTTGCCTCCGCATATCGGGCAGGGACCAGGCCGACCACGCCAGAAGGCATCCGTGAGGATGCCGGCTGGCAGATACTGAGCAATGAGGGCGTCCCACTGCTCTGCCTTCCAGCTCTTCACAATCACACTGATATCTTGCATGGGATGACTCCTGGTGGAGTGGTGGGTCGATGCCTGTAACAGGCGAAGAAACGCTTGCTCAAAAGACATCCCGGCTTAGCCAGAAGGTCTTTTCAGCATGGCGTCATGCGTGATTGGAAGTTGGTGGATGGCGGCGAGCGCCGCGCAGACAGGAGAGATGCCGCTACTTCTGCCGGATTCCGGCAGAAGTAGGGAAAAGATGTACAACGCAGTGTGACCTAGAAGTCAATGGGACTCTAGGCCGCCCTTCGATCGATGCGCCTTAGCGTCGGAAGGGAATTCCGTCGAGCGCCAGAGGGCGCACGAACGGGATGTCGTCGTCGAACCCGTCGAATCCATCACGCTGCGCTCCGCCACCGCCATAGCCGCCTTGTTGCGCATTGCGTGTGCTGGCACCGCCGCTCGTCGAACGCTGCTGACGTTGACCATGCGACTGGTCTTCGCTAGCGCGGCGTCCAGCGCCATCGCTCGCGTCATCATCAGCAGATTGGCCGTTTTGGCGACCGCCCAGCATCTGCATCTGGTCGGCAACGATCTCGGTGCTGTACTTATCCTGGCCGGACTGGTCCTGCCATTTGCGAGTACGGATACGCCCCTCGATGTAGACGGACGAGCCCTTCCTCAGATACTGGCCGGCGATCTCCGCCAGCTTGCCGAAGAATGCAATCCGATGCCATTCGGTCGCTTCCTTGAACTCATTGGACTGTTTGTCCTTGTACCGATCGGTTGTAGCGATGCGGATATTGGTGACCGCGTCACCGCTCGGCAGATAACGGGTTTCGGGATCGGCACCGAGGTTGCCCACGAGGATTACTTTGTTAACGGATGCCATATGCTTCCTTGTCAATGAATGCGATTGATCGACCAGACCCAGCGGTCCCAGAGCTTTTGCTCGCCCGTTGTTCGATCACGAAGGGGCTGCCCCGTCGTTTGGTCGAATGCAGGAACTTTCTCTTTATAGAGGCGTTTGACGCCGACGCGCTCGCCCACCTTGCAACGGGCATCAGCCAGGACATCCTTCAGGCCCTCGCCTTGCAGCGTCTTCACGCCAGCGCCCGTATCGAGTTTCAGTGCAAACGATGTGTAGGTGCGTTTGCCGCCAGGCTTTCGATTGGGGAACTCCATTTCTCCCCATTCGAGCAGCGTGCCGACGGTGTACGTCGACGACGAAGCGTCAGATGCAGAAGTCTGGCGACGATGCACCGCACGATCATCTAGCTGACCAGCCTTTTGAACGCCAGTGGAATGCTGCCGAGCAACCTCCGCTTTGGAATCCTCCTGCTGCGACACTGACGCGCTCAGCTTTGCGTCACGCACGACTCTCTCCGCAACGGACTGCAGGGTGTCGCCATCTGCGTCGTGCACGCCGACCTTGCTCCATCGCGGCATCACTTCGGGCAACAACTTGTCACCGAACGACGTGTGTTGGATCGTCCGGTCGAATACGGCCCTGAAATGCACCACGCGATCGCCCTCGTCCCGAAAGAGATGGGGCACGCCGCCAATGTGAATCTGAAATTCATTGTCTGCGCCGGTCCCCACATGAACTTTCGCGCTGGGTGGTGTAGGGTTCTTGTGGCCAAGCAAAGAAATGGCCGCTTGCTTGAAAAGATTGAAGAGTGACATGGGGAAATCAGAGAAGAGACCCGCAGCACTGTCTGCGCACCTCATCGAGGTCGGCTTTCAGGCGAGCATGGTTAAGGATGACGTCCTGTAGCACCTCGGGACTCACGCCGCACACTGCACAGACGTAGGTATAGGGCAGTGCACCGTCCCAGTAACCGAAGATCCAGCCGAGGGTCATGGAGTAGTCCTCCAGGTCCAGTGAAGACTTGTTGCGGATCCGGTCACGTAAGAGATCAGCACAATCGACTAGTGACTCTGGCATGTTGTCGCCGCGACGGCTGTCACAAGCCAAGCTGATAAGCGCGTCGATCATCTGCTCCCGAACCGATTCGCTCCAAAGCGAGGGGTCGGGCAGTGGATCGACTTTCGGAGGAGGCACAACGATAGCGGCCGCTTCACCGAAGAAGTCCAGCTGCCACCCTACTGCCGTTGTTTCCATGATGGTCTCCGGACGAGTATCCGAAGACCCACCTGTCGGCGGGTATCGAATACCCGCGACAGGTGGAATGAGGCCGCCCAGAATTGGGCGGCTAGAAGTTAGGAACGGTCATGCGTTCCGGTGCGACGGATAGGCGTAACCACTGCCGAGCGTTCGTACTGCGTCTCGGGCGGTTGCGCCGGTTGAACCGGGGTAGCCTTACGTTCTGCCGGAGTGTCCGGCGTCGATACCTTCGGCGCTGCCGGTACGACCTTGCTCCACTGGACCGCCTTTTCTTTCAGGTAAAAGAACAGAACAGCAGAGACAAACATTGCAACGATGAACGACTGCGAAGCTGCAAACAGGGCCAAGGACCATGCGAGAAGCTTGAGCGGGCGCTTGATGAGGTTGTTGGCAAAGGATTCCATGGTTTCTCTCGAGAAACGTTAAAAGGGATTTCCTGGCGGATGCCAGGCGATTCTTCGATGCTCGGACGAGCAAGGAATCCATGGACGCGCGCATCACAACGCGCTTAAGGCATGCAATGCATGTCTTAAAGGCGCTATCTATGTGCGGCAGAAAATCAGGGGGAAATTGGCGGTACGTGGCGCGATGATTCCGGCGCAACATGGAGGCTGGGTAGCCACCGCGATATCGATGCGTCTGTGACGCTGAAGGTGAGGTAACTCTACACCCGAATAAGTGGCCTGGCAAGGCTCGCTCGTATAGCGGCTTTGACCGCGAATCAGACGTCCGGGAACTGAGCTTTCGTCCTTTTTGAAAGGAACATGTTCCTTTTCTTCGCCCTTTTAGCGGGTCGTTATCACGCAACCTGTATAGACAGGCAGTTCCCACTGAAGTGGCACTAACCTTAAAATGCCTAAGCCCAAGTCGTTAAAAGAAGTACTGAAGTACCGCTGATTCGAGCTTGGACGTTGAAAGCGATATGGTTTTGCCTCGCTTTCGGTCCTCACGAGTACTCGATAACGTCATAAGCTTCAGCCTGATCGCTGCATCTGTTTCTCGTCTCACTTGACATTGATTTTCGAGTGGTAGGTTGAAGGAGTTGCGGCGCATACGGGTCCGCATCACTCTCCTTTCATGACGGGGCAACAATGGATAACAAAGGAAACGAAGACAAAGACGAGAAGCCGCGATTCGATATCGTTAATCCGAGCGCATCGAACTCGTTACGCGAATTGGCCGTTCACCAGTTGGGCCAGTACGTCGACAATGCGGCAATAGGCCGGATCGTTCAGGCGGCGCAAGAGATCGAACTCTCTCGCCGACGCATCCTGAGCGAGCACACCGCCATCGGCTCGCGCATGTTCCAGATCTATCACGCGATCCTGACCTCAGTCCAGAAGCGCTTCGGGGCTGGAGAGCGCGCGCAGAGCGAGGCAGATGCCTTGCTGTATTCCTTCGCCGCCAAGGCGCTGCGAATCTCTCGAGGTTCGGCTATCAAGTATCTCCAGGCGTTTCACCACTTCTCCGACAACGCCGACGCCATCACCTTTCTGAACCTCGGCGAACTGACGATCCTGAAGCGCGCTGACATTACGGAAGAGGAGATCCAGCGGTTCATTGATGCACGTAAGGCCGATGAAACGTACTCGCGCAAGGACATCATCCCGTACATCGAATGGTCGCGCAAAACCCACCAGGAACTGAACAGCGTCATGGCAACGCTCCAGGCGGCCGAAGACCAATTGAACGAGAGCCTCGAGCGCCAGCGGGACCTCGAAGCACAGATGCGTGCCATGCGCGAACAGGCGAACGTTTCCGACGCGCAGAAGCTCGCGCAGAAAGAGCAACTGGACCGCTCCACGGCAGCCTTGAATTCACAGGCTAATACCGTCGAGTCACTGCAGGTTCTCGTCCAACGACTGACCACCGAAAAAACCGCGCTGCAGAAGACCCTCGCCGAGTCGAAGATCCGAGAGGTCGTCAGAGAGGTCCGGGTCGAAGTGGTGCCGCCGGAGTACAAGGACGTTGCAGAGGCGGTAATCGAGGCCAACCGTCAACTTGATGAGGCCAAGGCGCAATTGCGTGAGGCCCAGCAACACCTTGGTGACATCAACGTCCAGATTCAAGCTCACGAGTCCCAGGCGGCAGATTCCCGCAGCACAGCACTTCGCATCGATGGCCTGTGCGCCGACTTAGACGACGCACTGAGTAAGCTCCGCGCGACGATCAACTCCATCAAGAAGAAGGAACACGGCGCGGCATTGCTGTCGCTGCGCCGTCGGGTTGAGTCCTTCCATAACGAACTGATTGGCCTCACTGGAGCCTGACATGCAAACGAACCCCTCGCGTTCGATCTTCGAGCAGTTCATTTTGCCCAGCTGGGTCCAGGACCGCGCCCTCTCGGCTAATCTTCGCATCAGCAACTACGTTGTAAACGCCGTGGCGGTGCGCCCCGATCTGGAACGCGTCTTCCGCGTTACCCACAGCGATCTGTTCTCGTTGCGTAGCGATCAGACACACTCCAATAAGGTCTTCTGCACCCCATTCCTTGCTTTCGCACCCGCGCTCTCCTCCGTCGCGGACTGGCGGTCCTTCATCGAAGGAGGGATCCCGACGATTACTATGGAACGGTTGCAGGCGTCCTTGCCGGCGGATCTCTCAATCGTCGAGCGGCTCGCCCTCGAACACACCAATCGGTCCTACATCACAGCGCTCTATGACATGTTGAACATGTCGGTGCTGGCCGCCCCACTGGTCGGCATCTCCAACGAACTCGCCGCCTATCTCCGCTCGGTTCCACAGCACGAAATGGATGTCGCCATATCCGAGCGCCTGGTTCCGCTGTTCCACTGGCGTTTCGCTGACGAGATGTTCTGGTTGGAGACCCACGCGGGAAGGCTGACGCGCGAACTCATTGCGCACTTCCTGATGGAGTCGTCGCCGATGCGTACGGACAAGCTGCCGCATTCGGAGCCGTGGGGCAAGTTCCGCCTCGAGAATTTCGTGCGCGATGCCCTCTTCGAAGCATTCCTCTACTTCGGGTGCCGTGCCAAGAGCGTGTCTTCGCTCTTCAATACCAGTCTCGAGGTCGCCCGCGACGCGTACCGCAGGATCCATGGCCGATCGTCGCCGTCTGGCCAGCCACCTTCGTCCTTGACTTGGTTCATCGAGACCCCGCCCCGCCGCGTGCAATCGACCTTCCAGATGTGGCTGTTTCGCTCGGCCATCGCGCGTGAGGTCTCGACGCCCGAGAGCTTCGTCGCCGCCATCGACATCAACAGAACGTTCTTTGCCGACGATTGCAAGGTGCCGCCTGAGCGTTCCATGCACCTAGCACGATCAATGGCCATGAGCGAGGAGCTCGCGGTCTGGCCGTGCCGTAAATGCGGCACGCCCTATCTGGCATCCAACTCATCGGACAAGATCGAACTTCTTCACTCGTTCACATGCCCTTGCTGCAACGGAACCCTCACGGCCACCCGCGGTGGCAACCGTCGCCGCAAGTAGCGAAACACGGCGCTCGTCCGGGTGCCACACTGGAGTTGAACCTTGAACGGCTATTTTGCTGTGCTTGCTGTCACTATCATCCCAACCTACCTGGCTTTCCGGTGGTCCCAGAGAGATGACCGATCGAAGTTCGGTTGGACCATTACATGCTTCGTCTTCTCGTACTTCGGACTTATCGCCTACGTCCTCACCCGTCCGGGCCCGCCCAGCGTCGAAAAGTACGCCAAGGCCAATCCCGGGAATGCGGCCGGCGGTATGTCTTGCAATCGCTGTGGGTCGCGCAGTATCCGCGTGTGGCGCGAGCAAGCTTTCATTAAGGTCCGGCAGTACCACATTTGCAACCACTGCGGGACGACGCTGTACCGCTCACGATAACCCCACTTATTGGGGGTTCAGACTAGCAACGGGGCTGTCGATACCAGGACGGTCCGCAATCTTGTATTCTTGCGGTCCTTGCCACTTTTGACATTGACAAATGCGCCTGCTGCTCGCGATCCTGCTGCCGTGGTTCCAGTTCTTTACGATTGGACGTCCGTTTGCGGGGATTATCTGCCTGATCCTGCAACTCACGATCATTGGCTGGATTCCGGCTGCGATCTGGTCGACCTACGCGCTGAGCCAGTACAAAACCGACAAGAAGATTCAGGCTGCCCTTAACAATCGCGGCCGTTGATTTTTTTAGCGGGCTTGACATGCGGATTAAGCCCGTAGGATGGAATCAAGCGGTTCGGATTGAATCGCGGTCCATCCTGAAAACAGAGGAAGAAGAAAATGCAAAAAACCAAGTTCGCACTCTCCGTCGTTTCTGCCGCTGCACTGCTGACCCTGGCCGCCTGCGGTGGCGGCGGTGGTGACAGTGCGCCAGCCGCGCAGCAGCCGAGCACCCCGACCCCTCCGGCACCTGCAGTCACGGTGCAGGGAAGCGCTCCTGCGGTTGCTGCCGATCCCTTGGCTCTGATCTTCGTGCCGCAAGATGCCGTATCGCGGGGTGTATCGTCACATGCGTATGTGACCTCGGCGGTGGCGGCCTCCGCGCAAACCAAGACGACTGCCGGCGCATACACGACGCTTGGCGCAAATAGCTCGGTCAATGTTGTGCTCACGAGCGGCACCGTCACCGATCTCGCAGGTAATGGCTCCTTTGCACTTGGCCGGTGGACGAACGGGGCAACAAGCCAGGGCAATGTAAGTGTCAATCAAGGCAGCCACTATGTGGTTGGCGCACCGCTCACGGTAACGCCGGATCTTACCGTCGGTGCCCCCGACGTCAAGGCGTCCTGCACAGTGATCGCCGCAACCCAGCCGACTGCGGTTAGCGGCAATTTCCCGGTAGGAAAGCTGAATTCTGCTACCGCAACCGTCGGCCTCACCTTTGCAAGTCTTGACTCGTTCGCGCTTGACGTGGCTATTGGTTCCGATACCCACGCGACGGCGTCCCTTACCAACGCGCCGCTCAAGGGCGTGAGCCTCGGAACGGCCAGCGTACCGGGTACTTACCTCATTCAAACGCTGGGTACAGATGCGAAGAAGCCGCTTCTTGCGGTCGGATATACGATCCCCACTCCCTCAAGCGGGGACGTGTCCGGTGTAGTTGTTCTCTCTTGCCAATAACCTCGCTTGCGCGGGGTATGGCGGCCGGCGAAAATGCCGGCCGTTTTTTTTAACCACCTCCGCTACCGGACGTGTTGTAGCTCCCCCCAATGAACCCTACAGAGCCCGGCGGGCAAGGATAGTCCGAGCCGGGCATTCCGTTCGCAGTGGGCCACGAAACGCAAATGCCGTAGTCGGTAAAAACGTCATGGCCTCTCGTCCAAAACGAAACGATCTGCCCCTGCGATGTTCCCCCCGCGGCTCTCCACACGCCGTTCTGACACGAAAGCGTCTTGCCGTCCGGATCGCTTCGAATAGCGCCCTGCGGATCAGAGCAGCCCCATCCTGCGATCACCTTTTGGCTGGGGTCCAATGACGGCACCATTGCTCCAGATGTGTAGACGTAACCATTTGCGACCAGCGATCCCGATGCGTTCACGTTGCCATACGACTGAATTCCATTGGCATTTACCTGAGCAGCGCCAAGCGTTCCCGCCACTGACGCATTCCCATATGACTGGAGACCGTTTCCTGCTACCACGTTACCCGTGACATTGCCGCTCGCGGAGACATTACCCGCCGCAGACAGCGACCCATTGGACTGCAAGTTTCCTACGCGATTCATCGCCTGGTTGTTCGCGTCCATTGCGCCGGTCAGATTCAGCGAGCCATCGCGCTTATAGAACTGATTCATGGACTGCGCAAGCAGCGAGCTCGATCCCACGCGCATCGCCAGCACGCCCACAGGCTGTCCAACCACGGGGTTGGGGGCCTGCCAAGTCGCCGCCATTCCGGTGATCGTCGCAGGTGTCTCGGCGAACGTTACGCCTGCATCCTGCCCCGCCTTGACCACCGCAGCCCCCATCAAGTCCGTCCGAATCCGCCCAAACGCGTCACGGTAGCCGGTCGTCGAGTAGACAAGCCCAGGGATCGAGCAGCCCGAGATATCTCCCGCGCAGTTCGTGGGGGTGAGATCGATCCTGAATGACAGCCCGAGGGGACTGATGTCCGAATACCCGATCGGCAGCAACCCGAAGTTGATAAAATCCTGCACCGTCGGGTGCAACGGATCGGCCACGCCAATCGTCTTGCCACCCACGGTCAGGTTGGTCGATCCCGTCGGACTCTTCGCAAGCGCAGTGAACGCCTCGAACGTGTACGTGTTCGCCGCCTGTGCGATGTTGGACATGTAATTGCCCGTGCCGATAGCGAGGTTTTCCTCCTGATCCGCGTAGGCCCAGGCCACCGATCCCACCAGTGCAATACTGCCCACCAGCAGGCCCATCGAATAATTGCTCAACAACATGATCCGCTCTCCTATGCCAAAGCCCGGCCAATTGGCCGGGCATGTCTACTCGACTAGCGTCCTCGTCAGGACATGAACAGGTTGAGGGTGTTGCTGTCGCCGGAGCACTTCACTTTGCTCGGGTCCACCGATCCGCCGACATCCTTGATCGTGGTGCCGTTCACAACGATCCGGCCGGCGCTACTCTGGAAGGCCGCTACAATCGCCGGGCACGCGGCATCCGGCTGGTTCGGTACCGTGTACTGCACACTGTCGTTATTGCTTAGCAGACGTGCCGGCGCCACCGTCAGCGTGCCGCCGCCGGGTTGCACCGAGATCGTGCCGCCCGTGTCCGTCATCGTGGTCAGATCGCGGAAGACACCGTTGTCGATCAGCGACGTGACGGAGACCTTGCTGTATTGGCCACGGTAGTTCGTCTTCACCTTGCCCATAACGTTGTTCAGTTCGGTGGTCAACTGCTGGACCTGCGTGTCCACCGAGTTGTGCGAGAACAGCACCAGGATGGCAACGAGGGTCAGGGCGGCGAGCAGCAGGTAGAAGCCGTATTCGTCGAGAATGCCCCCGTGTTGCCCGCGCAGCCGCGGATTACTGCGAATGCGCTTCCACTGTTCCGCACGGCTCAGTTGGTTGAGGGGACCGGTGGCATCGAAGGCCGTCTCATCGGCGGCCGCGCGGTTGTCTTGCAGGTTGCGGTTGTCCATGTTTTCGTTGTTCCTTGTCAGTTGGATGGGAGGGCGGATGGGTTGATGCTATTCTGATGGGTACGAATGCTGTTGGTCTGCATGCTGGATTTCAGCTCGCGCGCCATGAACGCCGGCATGAAGGCCAGACTGGTAATGAGGATGATGAGCAGGATCGATGCCTTGCGATTGAACGACGACGCGCGTTGCTCCAGCTCGCGCGGCGCCGTCTGCAGCAGGGTGTGGGAGACAGTGCCCAGCATCCTCGACAGATCGTCTTCGTACTCAGCGATGTCCTGAATACGGAACGAGGTATCGCGGTCGAACAGTCCTGTGTCGAAAATCTTCCCGCCGGCATTCGGACTGTCTTCGAGCGCGATCTGGATGCGCTCGATGTGCTGGGCCAGGTACGGGTAGGCGTGCTCCCGCATGAGTTCCAACGCGGGCGACAGATTCTTCGAGTCGCCCCCAAAGCGCTGCGTCACCGCCGAAAGCGCCGAGAGGAACTGCGCACCCTGGAAGCGCCGGAAGAAGTCGAACAGGATGACATTGTTATCGAGCCACTGGCGGTACTTCCCGGTGTAGTTCTTCAGCGCCTTGACTACCCAGTAGCCCAGTGCAAGCTCTCCGGCCAGCACCAGCCAGCCCCAATTGCGGAGAAACTGCGCCGCGTAGTGGAAGGTCTTGGCAATGGGCCCGTAGGCATCCACCGGCAGCAAACTTGCGAAGCTGCGATCCAGCATCGGCGCCACGATGAACGCCATGGCGCCGACATACACGTGAAGGATGATGAGCGTGAGCCCCAGGCTGGCCAGCAAGATCACGATATTCGCCTTCGCGTCGTGCATGGCACGCAGGTTCTCTGCGAGCTTAAACAGCCCTTGTTTTAGGTCACCGCCCTGCTCCGCTACGGCCAGAATCGCAAGATCCTCATCCGGGACAGTTCCACGCAGGATTTCAGCCAGACGCGATTCCTGCGTTTCACCATCCAGACCTTCACTACGCGCCAGCCACAACGCAGCCAGAATGCCAAGAGGCTCGCCGGCGCGCCGCGCGGCATCCTTGGCGAAGTGATTGGAGATCGGCTCGCCTGGCATCTTCTCGATGCGCATGGCCAGGTCGTAGTAGTAGTCGACCCGCTTCGCACCGAACTCGAAGCGCGCACGCCAGAGCTTGTCGGGAAAGCGACCTACAGAGGCGTGGAGACGCGCAGCCCCCGTGCTGAGAGGTTTCCGGGGGCGCAGCAGCGCCTTGATACGGGACATCATGCGGCACCTCCTTTGACGCGGTTCAGCATGCGTTTGAGGCGTTGCTCGTAGCCGTCCAGCGAGAGGATGCGCTCGGCCTCGCGCGGGTCCACCGTCCCGGCGTACACGTGGTACATGGCAACTTCGAATACCGACTTGCCCGTGCAGTCCGGGATATCAAAGCCCGTCTCCCGCTTTTCGCGCTGATGCGCCTGCAGCTCGATGGCGCGGGCATCGCGGATATACATGAGGTCGAGCTCGTCCGGCTCGAACATCTCCGCGGCCATGACCCGGCCACGGATGCCGTTCAGATCCGGCAGGTTGGCCCGGCGACACTTGTCGCAGCCCTCCAGGCGGCGCAGCCGAATGCCGTCCACGTTGAACTGGAAGAGCCTCTCCATCTGCTGCAGTTTCGCCGCCCCCAGAATCTCCTTGGCCTCAACGCCGTGGTGGCCACACTCGCAAGTCCTTGGCAACAGGGCCTGGTAGACATAGAGATTCACGAAGCCGGGCGTGGCCAGCACACTCCGCGGAATGCGCAGCTCGCTGTCAGCCAGACGGTCTGTCGCGGCGACCGCCGAGGGTGCGTGGACCGTCGTCAGCGCCCGGAGGCCAGCGCCGGCCACATCGCGGAAGAGACCTGCCGATTCGAAGTCACGCACCTCGCCGATCATGACGAAGTGGGGGTTCATCCGCTTCAACTGACGTTTCGCCACAATGAACGGATCGTCTTCCCTGTTGGCGCCATCCAGATGCCGCGACACCGAGAAATGGTGCGTGCCGCGCGCCATCAGCTCTACCGGGTCTTCGATCGACATCTTGTTCATCCAGCCCGGCAGGCGCTGCATCACCGCATGGGCCGTCGTCGTCTTGCCGGACCCAACGGTACCGACCAACACAACGCCCCCGCCCATCTGCATGGTGCAGCGGTCGATGACATCGGCCTGCTGCTGGAAGAATCCCAGGTCCTTGACGAAATCGACATCGTTCGTCGCCGCCTTCTCCCGGTTGACCCGCATGACGGTCAGGTGGCCATCGGCGCTTTGCATCGATGCCCAGCGAAACACCAGCGGTACGCCCTCGACCTCCGCGCGCACGCTCGTCTGCTGAGGCAGGATGCGGCTGAAGAGACCTTGCGAGCCGCCCTTGCCCTTCTGCCAGACGTGGCCGAGCATATCCAGCAGATCGCCCGTGCGAATCTGGAATTCGGGTGGCGACACCAGGTGGCCATCGATGGCGAAGCGGATCTGCGAGAGTTCGCTGTTGTCTTTGGCTTCGAAATGGATATCCGACGCCTGCTCCCGGAGCGCGAACTGAGCCGCCGCAAGGAACGTCTGCCAGAGCGCATTGGCGTTGCGGGCCCCAGGGACGGCCGTAGCTGCGCGCCGTACCCGTCCCTCCACGCCACGGGACAGCGCCGTCATGACCTGCGGCGCGGCCGTGTAGAAGAAAGGCGTGGCCGCTTCATAATGCAGACGAGACTGCCGAAGGATTTCCTCGGTCACGTCCGAATGCTGCATCTCGGCCAGCAGAATGAGTGCGAACTTGCCGCGCGAACCAGCGACGCCCTCCTCAACCAACACTGGACACAGTTGGTGCCGCAGGGATTGAGCCATGCCCAGCTCGTCGTAGATAACTCGCACGAACGATGGCAGATCGTCGGTTGTACGGATCTCCGTGGTCGGCGATGCATGCGGGTCGACAGCGGCGAGTACCGGCTCGACCGTCACCCAAGGGCTGCACCACCGAGCCGGTACCCGACAGCACGGTAATGCCACCGCCCGAGGCCGGCATGAGGGTCTTGGACTTGCCAAAGATTTTCATGACCGGTCTCAACCTTTCACCGGCGCCGCCGCGGGCGCAGCCAGCGAGCCGACCTGCGCCGGGGCGCCCGTAGATGACGGACTCGGCTGCATTGGAGGCGTCACCGGCGGGAGCGGCGTAAAGCCGGGGGGAGCACCCGAAACTGGTGGCATGCCGCCGGGGTGCGTTCCGCCAGGAAGCGGTCCGGCTTGTTTCGACGTCGCACGGACTTCACCACCCGACTGCTCGCCTGCCAGAATCACGGCATCCTCGTCGACCCGGGCCGCGTTCACGGTCAGCTTGCCACGCGATAGTTTCGTCCCCGCCTCGGAGATGGCGACCACCTTGTAACCGCGCACCGAGCCGCCTACCTTGGCCGCATACACCTGGTCGCCCCACTTCACGTAGCTGCGCAAGGTCAAAGGCAGCCCCGCAGCGCGACCATCCACGCCGTAGAGTGCGATCGTCTTCGGTGCCTCGTCCCGCGCGCGTTGCTCCGACGACGCTGGCGCGGCGGCCACCGATGTCGGCGCGGGATTGCCCTTTGCGAGATCCTGATCGAGCTTCTGCAGGGCGAGTTGCGCATCCTTCTCCAGCAGTTGTTGCGTGATGGTTTTCACGCCATCCGCATGCGCAGCGCCGGCGGCAAGACAAACAAGAAGTGCGGTCGAGATTCGTTTCATTGGTGTGCTCCATCGCGCGCGTAGGCGTCGCCCTTGGCTTCGATCATGAATTTGGAGTCGTTGATGGACGGGTCGGCGTCCAGCTTGACGGTGAGGGTGAGTTCACTGACGGACACGTTCGGTGGGAAAGCGCCGACCATGCCGGCATTGCGCAGCGGGCCGTTGATCTCCCAGGTGGCAATTCGGTAGATCGCCGGTACCGACCCCAGTCCCTCTGGCGGGATCGCGCCGAACGGCACCATTTCGTAGAGCACTGCCTTCGTGGTCGCAGGCCGCATTAACTGCAGTGTCGAACCCAGGTCAGTGCGCAATGCCATGCTGGTAGGCAGTGATTCGAGAAGTTTGCCAAGCGGCGTCGGCGGGCCGAACGGCACCTTCGCAGTCACCGTCACGTCGTTGTCGTCTTTCCCGAACCGCGGATTGGCGAAGACATCCGGTATATCGGCCAGAAACGTGGTGTTTGTCGCACCACGCGTGCCGCCTCCGCTCTTGCTCGCATCCAGGCTGTAGACCGCGTCGCACTCCGCCATCGGGGAAACGACGGTCTTGCAAGTAATGGTGGCGAGCTTCCACCCACCCACGACAACCGGTACAGACTCCGCAAACCAACGAGCAAACTGCGGGATGGCGACTGCCGCCTTGGCCGATGGCGCAACTGAGCGTGCCATGATGTCCTCGGCATACCGCTCCGCGGGGCTCTTCTGCGGCGGTGGCGGATTCTTGCGAATCTGGTACGCCTGGTACTCGGCCATGCCGTACTTGCCGCCGACGGCAGCAAGAAGCCCAACAATCGCCAGCATCGCCAACCGCTTCTTGGTCGCCGCAGCACTCGGCTTGCGCAGCGCCGTATGAGAGTCAGCGGCGGCGGCAATCGCGTCGAGATGCAGCTCGACAAAGCTCAGCGGCGTTGTCACCGTCACCAGTTGGGCCAGCTCCGGCAGATTGCCGGCCAGTCGGAACGAGCCTCCGGCCTTCTGTGCAAAATCCCTGACCACTTCCGAGAGCGTGGCCTCATCCGCAATGACGCGGTCGAAGCCCACGCGCGGACGGCCCTTCAGGATGCCGCAGACAAAATACCCAACGTGCGCACCTGCGTTCTCCAGCCGATACGCGAACAACACGTTCGGCAGCAGGTCCGGGATGCGGGCAATGGCAACGGCGGCCGAGTAGATCTTGTCCTTGATCTTGGTCTGTGCATCTTCGGGCGCGAGGTACCCCATGTGAAGCGCCGCGCCGTCATGCCAGATCCGCCCTGCCTTGACCTCCTTTGCCACCTTGGCGGCCAGGTCCGGCGCCGGCGCATTGCCCGTGAGCGTGCGCCAGTTCATCCCGAAGGCAAGCGTCTTGCCATGGATATTGACAATCATCGTGCCGCCCCTTCTGCAGCTCTCGCGGCGGCTTCCGCCACGCCGCGTCGCTGGCGTAGAAACGTCCGGAACGCACGACGCTCGTCGGCAATGACGGACTGCTGATTCTCGATGCGAGTGAGGGTGATCTCGCCAATCGGGAACAGGTCCAGTCGCCGGCGCATTTCATCCTGCCACGCTGCACGGAACTCATTGCGGCATCCGAACTGCTGGTACAGAAACAGCATGCCAAGCGCGGCCGATGAGATCAGCATGGGCAGCAGAAACTGCACGATTGCGACCGCAAGCCGCTCGGGGTCCGTCTGAGCCGCAATCAGAATGGTCTTGATCGCCACGACAGTACCCTCCGGTGCGAGCAGCAGTCCGCCCATCGCAATCCAGAACAGGATCACCGGAATATTGCGAATGAGCCAGTGGAGGAAGGTAACGCCAGCGCCAACGACATTGGCCGTCTGTCGCAGATAGGTACTCACCGAGAACGCGGCACGCTCGCGCATCGCGGCGTACTCGGCGTCGGAAATGGCGCCGCGGGCGGTACCGTCCACCAGCACTGTCCAGTAGTTGTCATCGGATACGATCATCCGACCGCGCAGTGAGAGGCTGTAGGCAGCCAGCAAGCCTTGGCCGAACAGCGTGACCGCCGCCATAACGATCGCCACCCCGATCCTGTCCGCATGACGTTGTATGGCAACGGCGATGAAACAAGGAAGCCAGGTCACTAGAGCCACCGGCAGGCTCCACTGATACAGGGTCACCAGATCCGAAATGAATTGACGAAGTGCGCGCATGATTTACCTCGCCTCGCCCTGGTCCTGCACCATCACGGTCGCCAGCAGCAGCGTGAAGGTGCGGGTCTTCGATACCGTCTGCGATCCGCCCAGGATCATCGGCAGGGACTCGCCGAGCGTGCGGCGGGTGTTCTGTGTGTCATCCTGGTCCAGCGCTGTCATGAGAACGGTCTGCCCGTTGCGCACGATGAGGTCCTGCTTGGGGATGCCCTTGCCGATGAGATTGATGGTCTGCACCGACTGCTGGTTGTCGCCAGAGCCGGATGTGAATCTCTCGAGCGGACCGTCCTGCTTGGACTGGTCCAGCGCGATCGTCAGATTCACGTCATCGCGCGACGTCGCGTCCGCGTAGACGGCCAGCTTGAAGCCGACGGTGGCCGTCGATGTCGTGATACCCGGAACGCCGCCCGTGCCGCCCACGCTCGATGCAGCCGGCGTCGTGCCGGACACGTAGGAGAACGTGCGACGGTTGTTGTACTGGAAGCCGTGCCGGTTGCGCATCGAGACCGGAATGGTCAGGTTCGACGTCACCGTGCCGTATTGTTTGAGCGCACTGACGATGGCCTGCGTGCCGCTGAACCCGCCCGATGTCAGGTTCAACCCCAGGCTACCGGCAGACGACGAGACCAGCGTGGCGGGCGACAGCGCCGTCGCCGTGAAGCCGGGCAGGTTGTTCAACGCCTTGGTCAGTACGACATTCCAGTCCACACCGGCCTCGCCGTTGTCGGACACGGTCAGGTCGATCATCTGGAACTTGAGCGTCACCATGCGCGAGTAGATCGCCACCTGACGACGCACGATCTCGTCGGCGGCATCCACCGCTTCCTTGGTATCGCGCAGCGTCAACAGGCCGGTCGCCGGGTTGAGTTCCGCGTTACCCACCAGCGTCATTGCCGGCTCGATGCTTTTCTTCACCCCAGCCAGATCGTCCTGATCCTTGATCTCGGACTTGGCCACCGCGTCCACCTGATTGCTCTGGCCGCCGCTGGTGCTACCTGAGCTCGAGCCTTGAGCGGACTGCTTGAACTCGGTGGTAAACGAGTTGGTGCCGGCCTGCATCGGTAGTTGCCAGGTTTTCGTCACCAAACGGTAGAAGCGGATGACGCCCTTCTCGCTGTTGAATTCCCAGTTGATACCGAGGCGCGTGGCAACGGTATCGAGCATGGTGGCCAGCGGCATCTTCTCGCTGTTCTTGAACTCGACATTCAGGGCGTTATCGAGCAGTGGCGTCGCTTGCGAAGACGCCGACAAGCTGCCGCCTGCGGTCAGCGCGCCGGGCAGCGGGCCGTTCAGGGTCGGCGCCGGGCCCAGGCCCTGCGCGATGGGATTCACGGCGCCCTGGCCTTGCGTCGAGCGCAGCTGCTGTGCGGCCTGCTGTCCCAGGCTGCGCGGCAGCAAGAGGCTCGGCGGCAGGTAGACATCCGACTCGATCTTGACCGGGATATTGGTCGCCATTTGGATGCGCTGGGCGACCACGGCGAGCGATGTCGAACGCTCGGGGAACATAACGAGCGTGTCGACATTGGCGCGCAACGCGACCGGGAGCGTCACGTTGCGGGCAACCGGGACGCGTTTGCCAGCGAGGTACGGGCGCGCCACATCCTGTTCTGCTTCGACTGCAGCCCTGTCGCGGCGAATCCGGGCGTACAGATCCTCGGTGGTCTGCATGGACTGCGCCGTCGTCGAGTCGGTCGATTGGCGCACGTCCCGGAGCAACGACGGAGAGACACACCCAGCGAGGGTGGAGCAGACAAGCGCGGCGCCGGTCGCCGGGCGAAGAATTCGGGTCAACGTCATGGCTTTCCTCACTTGGACGGGTCGCACTTCGTGGTGAGCTTCACCACGCGCACATAGTTGTTGGAGTAGAAGCAGGGCTTCAGGCTGTAGTCGGTCATTTCGGTTGCGGAGAGGACGCGGCGTACGGCAGTTTTGAAGTCCCCCGAGAAGGCGTCAGATGCCTCGATGGGCACGTCTTGGTCGACTTCCCACTGCGCGGCCGTCCAACCCGCCTCCCGGGCCCACTTTTCAATGAGGACGCGGTAGTTCGCGTCAGCAGGAGACACGCTCCAGCTTCGCTCCAGCGGTGCCGACGGGCTGAGGGGCGGCACGGTGCTCGGAGCTGGGGTCATGGCTACCGGCGTTACGGCTACCTGCGCCGCGCTCGGTGTACTTGCCACGGCCGGTGAAACCGCAGCCACCGTGGTCGGCTTCGCGCGCTCGCCCGCCAGCACCTGCCACCCACCGCCTGCGAGCGGCTTCGTCGGCTCGAAGTTGCCGAACGGCTCTGCGCCAAAGGGGCCGGAGGCCGGCACCGCCGCATGGGCGCATACCGCAAAGGCGGCCGCACCGGACAAAAGGGTCCGGGAGATCCGGGCGAGCATTCGAGACTGGTACATGGCTGATTTCCGTTTGAATTCGAATGAGTTACTTGCTGGTGGATTGCAGCTTCTGGTAGACACGGTTGGCGTAGCGCAATCGCTTGTCGGGCGAGCCGGCGTTGTAGCAACCGACTGCCGTCCAGGTATCTCCGTAGCGGCTTAGGCAATCGGCGAGGATCCACGTGCCGACGTAGGCGTTGGTGCAGGGATCGAACAGACTCTGGCGCGTGATGCCGTATTTCGCCAACCGCGGCAAATGCGCCGAGTTGATCTGCATCAGCCCGATGTCCTCGCTGCCGTTAGTGTTGCGGTTGGTTACCCACGACCGCATCCCTGACTCGACCTGCGCAATGCCACGCGCCAGCACGGGACTGACGCGATGGAATGCCGCCGCCTCGTCCAAGCAATCGGCTTGCACAAGACCGGCGAGCGCGGTGCCGGCTAGCAGTAGCCCGATACGGATTGCAATCATTGGACCGCGCGCTCGTAGAAGCGGACCTCCGGCAGGCGGTCCACACGGACGACATTGCCGTCTGCGATGACTGTCAGATGGTCCGATACCCCGTTGAACTTGAAGTAGCGATCCTTCTGCTCCCCGCCGCCCTGGTGGTTGTCCCCGAACACCGAGATGCTCGCCATTGACTTGGCGAAGCTCAGATAGGTCGCGCCATCCTTTTCGAAGACGCGTTCAAGGCCAGCGGCGTTGTCTCGCGGGAATAGGAAATTTATGCCCGGCACGCGCGCGACTTCCACACGCTTCCCGCCACTGCTGGCGGTAAAGTTGTCGACCGTCGGGAAGGACAGAACCTTTTCGTTGTCATCCCATCGTGTGCGGAGCTTGTCGCCCGAGCCATCGCGCAGTTCCAGATCCTTCGGTTCGGATTCGAAGCGCACCTCGATGCGACCATTTTTGGCATCGCGAATGGCCAGCGCATTGAAGGCCGAAGCCAGAGTCGGCCCCTCCGGCAGGGGTGTGGCGGTAGGCGCCTCGTCGGTCACTGGCGCAGGCACGACTGGCGCGGCAACACGCAGCATGCCGGCCGTCGGCGCAGCTTGGCCCGGCTCTACAGAGAACGCTTTGGGCGGCGTGGCACGCAGCGAGATATTCCGGCGAACGAAGTCCACCTCCGCATAGAGATTGCGCTGTTCGAGCACGCGCGCCAGCGCCTGCACCCAGTTCTCGCCCGCCTTTGCGTCCAACGAAACGTCGTCGGTAAGCGGGATATCTTTCTGGGCCGTGCCACTCCATCCGGCGGGCGCGATGGATTTAACCATCTGTGCAAGCGGCAGTGACGAGCGGCCGACCCGTACCAATGGAAGGTCCGCATAGTTACCGATCAAGGCCAAGCGACCGGAGACGGAAGCGAGACTCCGCGGCATATCCCCGCTAGGGTTGGCCGGCTCCGAGGTAAAGCCGTTTGCCCTCTTCCATCGAGCCACCACCGGCTGCCCGTTCACGGTGTAGCGCAGCACATCGGGCACGCCATCGATGACCCAATAAGGTCCGTTCTGAATGGCGCCGTCTGCCTGGACAAGCTGCCCGTGCCGGGGCTGGATGTAGGTGGAAAGGCCGTCGTTGAATACCATGGCCGGGCGATCCGCAGCGCGAGCGACGACCTGATAGTCGAAGTCGAGCGGATCAGTGTCGGCCGCGTGAGCGCACGCCGCGACTAGCGCAAAAGCGGAGAAGAGGAGCGGCCTGATCATTGGAATTGGGCGACGTGTTTCATGAAGCGGGAAAAGTACGGCCCACCGCGCTCGGGATTGGCGCTGTGGTACCAGGCGACAGCCTTCATGGCCGAACCGCTGCGCTGAAGGTTCTCTGCCAGAATGTCTTCGGCAACGCGGATGTTGGTCGCTGGGGCGAGCGCCTCCCACGGCGACGCAAAACGCTTCCCGTGGTAGCACCAATTCACCTGCATCAAGCCCACATCGAAGTCGCAACGGTCATTCGCGAGCAGACGATTGACGGCCGCGTACGCTTCCTCGCGCGTGGCGAAGAACATGCCGCGACCCGCCACGTTAAGCGTCCAGGGCCACGGACGGCCGCGATACGACGACTCGTTCATGGCGATGCCGGCTGTAATCTTGGGATCGACGCGAACGCCCATCTGGGCAAACGGCTCGGTCTTCGGCGCGCACGCCCAGCCACCGCGTCGCTCGGCCAGGGCTTCTTGCGCTGCATCGTTTAGGACGGCCGGTCGCAGCCAGCCTTCTCGCGTGAACAGTCGGGCAATGGGCGTCGCCTTGCCAGCCAACGTCACGACAGGTCCATCGTCGGCACCCGGCTCGATCTGCGCACCGAGCAGCCGCGCGGACCAGCCAAGGAACGCGTCAAGGCCGCAGTACAGGACCGGCTTGCCATCCAGCATATGGACGCGTGCCTGCCCGTCTGCCTTGACGACGATAGCGTTGGGGCTGATGACGGCCTCGATCGTTGCAGCCTGTGCGCCAAGCGATGCGGCAACGGTAATCAGGAGCGTCGCAAGCCGCTTAGTCACGATACGGCTCCAGGACAATATCGTGCTTGACCTGCACCATCATCTTCTGCCCCGGCTCGGTGGTGATGGTCGGGCGGATGTTCTGGTTGCGGTTCAGAATCGTCTGCGCCGTCTGGGTCGCTACCTGTCCGGCCGCATTGCCGTACGCCACCAGACCCGAGGGTCCTACCGTGGTAGTTGTCGGGTTGTCGTTGAAACGCAGCGACAGGGCGCCGATCACGAGCGCACCGCCGAAGATCTTGAGGAAGTGGTTATTGACGTCGCCTGTATTGCCAGCCGTGCCGTCCGGGTCCGCACCCTGCATGCCCATCAGGGGAACGGTTTTCCCATTTGGCAGTTGCATGCGCACGAAAGCGGTCAGGATGCGTTCCTGGCCCACAGCAATGTCTGCGCTATACATCCCAACCAACGTGGTGCCGGCCGGAATAATTTTGCACGTACCCTTGACGGTGTCGTAGATGTCCTGCGATACCGTTGCACGAAACTCACCCGGCTTGTCCGAGTTGAGGCCGCCGGCGAAGTTGGCGGGAATCACGAAGCCGCGGCTCAGCGTGCAGCGCGGCAGCTTGCCGTCGAACCCGGTTCGCAGCGTGTTCAGACTTCCCGCGTCGCGCAGGAACTGGCGATCCGACGAGGATGCCTGCGGCGCAACGCCCTCCGGGGTCACCCCCGCAGCATTCGCGGCGGCCGCCTTTGCCGCGACAGCCTGCTGGATTGCACGCATCTGCGCGGGATCCGTCACGTCCGGCATGCCTGTCGGCTGCTTTACCTGTGCGACCTGGGACTTGCGTGTCCCGCTCTTGAATACTGAGGACGTGAAGAGGTCATCTTCCGCATTCTTCTTCGCATCCGGCGCAGCGCCTGTGGCTTTCGCCGCGCTAGTGAGATCGCCGGCGGTCATGACGGGCGCCTTGGTATCCGTCGCAATGGCCAGTTTGCGCTGTTTCTCGGATTCCTCACGCGCCTTGTCCGCCTGCGCACGAATGACCGCATCCAGGCTCTGCCCGGTATCCGCGCTGCCGGCACGTTGCTTGATTTCATCGGCTCGCGCTTGCTGAGCCTTGGCGTCGATCTGCTCGTCCGAGACGGTCTGGAAGTAATAGCCCAGGGCGCCAACCATCAGTGCCGCCGCACCACCCAGTGCGAGGACGACATTGCGCGGGAGCTTCCCCTTGACGGTCCGTTCCTGCGCGTCCGTCACGTCGGTGACGTTGTCCGCATTTTGTTTGCCACGCATCAGAACAGCCCCAGGATGCGGCGGCGGCCGCGCTCGATCTTCACTTCATCGTCGCCCGAGCGCAGCACGACGGTATCAGCCAGTCGCTGCACCACGAGGTACCCGCCACGGCGGATGGCATTGACCACCACGAAATCGCTGCCGTCCTTGATGAAAGCGACCGGCCAGTTCTGCAGCGCTGCGTTGGGCAGGCGCAACCAGAGCGCCTTGCCATCGTCAAAGGCAGTTTCCGGTTTGAAACTGGCGCTCCCCGAAATCGCGTACTCGAAATTCAGTTGATCGGGAGAAACGCCAACCGCATCCGGATTGCGCGATCCTTCGGCTTCTGCACCCTTGGCTTCGTCCGGCGCTTCACCACGCGCGTCGTTGCGCGCCTTCACCTTGGCGGAGATCGACGTCGGAACCTTGAACCGGACCTTTTGGTAAAAAATGCCGCCGAGCGGAGACGATACGAGCGTGAACTCATAGCTCCGCTTGTTCGTATTGACCGACAGCGTGTTGACCAGCCCCGCCGCCTGCGGCTTCACGTAGAGATGATTGGCACCGTCCGTGTCGTAGTCCCATCGCACGTTTTCGCCCCAGGCGGGATCGCCAACGATCTGTTCGTCGTCTGGAAATTCGATGGTTGTGATCTTCAGCGGTGCACTGAGCACGCGGAAGATCTGATCTCGGCTGTAGGTGAAGACCACGAGCCGAGAGTCGCCCGGCAAGGCGATCGGATCAACGCCGCCATTGAACGGATTGGCCGGATTCATGGCGTCGCTGAGGTCGCCGATTCCCAGTCCGGCCATGCCGGCGCCGGTGCGACGCGTATTTTTGTCGGCCGCATGACTGTCCGGAGCGGAAAGCAGCATGGCCATGCACAGCGCAATGGCCAGAGGGATGAACCGGGAGGGGGTGCGAGCTTCCATAGGCGTATGCGCGACGATTAAGCCGCCGATTTCTGAATGCTAAAAAAGATGGGGTACACCCCAAATGGGTTGGTACCGAGGACAGCCTCCTTGTCTGCAGGCTTGGTCTGATACCGGAAGGTGATGGTGTAGCGCTGCTTGCGAGGCTTGTAGCCGTCTTCGGTAGTTGTCGTGACAAACTCGACCACGACCGTGCTATCAGGCAGGCTCGCGATGTTGATGAACTTCGGCTCTCGCGTCAGCGTGGGCGACGACATGACCTGTCGGAACGGCTCGTCCTCTTGCACCCATGCGTTGAACTGGTCCTTGGCGGCACCCAGCATCTGCTCACGAACCGAACGCAGGTTCGAAGCCATACGCGACGATTCAATCTGCGGCGTCAGGATGGGCTCGACCGTGAACCAGCGTTGCACCAGATCCTTGAGAGCCGCCTGCACCTGGCGCTCATCGGGACGAAATGCGTCGAGTTCGCGCGTGATGGGCTTGCCTGTAACGTCCGACGATACGCCCACCACCTTCACGACAGACGGCGGAGGCTCACGGGTCAGGATCGCAGCCACCGCAATCACGCCGAGCCCGAATGTCGCCAACTTCCAATGATTGCGATCCACGCTGATGCGCGTGGTCCGGTCAAAGATTGCTTGCTCCGGGCTCTCATTGCCGTACATCCCTGGCGCCACGGTCAGGGGCTTGGCTTTGTCGGCGGATTTTCGAAAGAATGGCATGCTGCGGCGGTCCAATGGGATGCCGCTAATTGAATCAGTGATTCGCCTTCCGCTTCTCCCGAAAGCTATGCCAATTCACGGAGCTTTCCATTTATTTGCATTAGAGAGACTGTCATATCACCATGCCGCCCCCCGCAATCAAGGAGACTTCCTCAGAGTCTGGATGTACGGACGACATGCCTGGCATGCCACGGTTCGGCCCCGCATACGGACTTAGAAACGCGAATACTCAGGTTTTGACCGTGCGATTCGTCGTTTTTGAAAGGAACATGTTCCTCCGGTCGGGCTGAAGCGAAATCGGCCCCAATGTGGGAACAAAGCGAATTTGTCGAAAGCTACTGAAAATCGGCCACCTTTCGCCGCCTCACTTGCCCATTTGCCCGCCAACAATAGCGGGCATGGAATCCCCAGCGAACAACCACCCTCTTTTGCAGCTCACGCAGCTCGCCGACAGCGCAGTCTCGATGTTCTTCGAGTCGCTGGCGCCACTGCACGATGTCATCCATGCATCGGACGTTGCCGAAGTCATGATCAACCGCCACGACAGTGTCTGGGTGGAGCGACGTGGGGTATTAAGCAAGCTCGATATCGTCCTGGACCCCTTCAAGGTGGAAGGCGCCGTTCGCTCCCTCGCCTCTTCCGTGGAGAAGTCGGCAGTGCGAGGGACGTCCCAAGGCATCATCAATGCCGGCCACAAAGGTCTGCGGATCGCGGCGGTCATGCAGCCGACCGCAATCGACGGCCACGCGCTGAGCATTCGTCGCCACCGCGAAACGAACCTGACGCTGGAGGACTACGCCAAGGCGGGCGCGTTTTCATTGCGCAACGCGACTACGCAGGCTGAGGAGCCGATCTTCCTCGGGAACGAGGAAGACGAGGCGTTGATGCGCGCGCTCGAGCAGTTGATCGTAAGGCGCAAGAACATCATCGTTGCGGGCGGAACGTCATCGGGCAAGACCACATTTCTTAATGCGTTGGCCGGCCGCGTGCCGGCCAGCGACCGCGTCCTCACCATCGAGGACACGATGGAACTCAAGCTCACGGTACCGAATCTGGTGCGCCTCCTGTCGAACAAGGACAAGGGCGTGACTACGCAGCACCTCGTCGCGCTCGCCCTGCGCTTCCGCCCTGATCGCATCTTCGTTGGCGAAGTGCGCTTCGGCGAAGCCTTCGACATGTTGCAGGCGCTCAACACCGGCCACGACGGCGGCATGGCGTCCCTTCACGCCAGCAGCGCTCGCTCGGCCCTATCTCGCCTGGAGAGCATGGCGCTTCTTGGGATTCCCCCCGGCTCGGGATGGAAGCTCGACGACATGAGAAAGCTCATTGCCGATTGCATTCACTACGTGGTGCACATGAAGCGCACCGGTGAGATGCGCCACGTCTCGGAAATCATTGAGATCAAGGGTTTCAGCAACGGCGAATACGACATCAACCGCGTTTTTTAACCAACGGAGTCCTTCCGAAATGACCCTCACCTTCAACCATCGCGTGCGCGCCACCGCACGCAAGTACGCCCCCTCGGCCTTGCTGATGGTCGGCATGATGGCTGTTGCCACGTCGGCCGTCGCCGCCGACGACTCCTTCCTGAACAACCTCGGCAACTTCATCTGTGGCATCGCGACGTTCATCAACACGAAGTACCTCTTCGTGGTGGGCCTGATCGTGATCGTCCTGGGCGCATACGCGTATGCCAACGCGGAATCGTCCCTCTCGAAGTTCATCTCCGGCGCCTGCGTCGGCGTGGGTCTCGCGGCCGCAGCACCTTCCATCCTGAAGTCGCTCGGCCTGATCGCCTCCTGCACCGGGTTCTGACATGCGCAAGCACCACGTGAGCATCGGCTTGTCCATGCCGCGCCTGATCGCTGGCGCAGTACGGGGTCTGGCCATCGCCAACGGCACCATCGTTGCGCTGCTGATTTACGTCACGTATCGGAGCGGCTGGCAAATCCCCGTGGCAGTGTTTGTGTATGGCCTATGCAGCCACGCCTTGCTCGCGTGGCTGACAAGCCGTGATCCGTGGTGGAACCAGATCCTGAACGTCTACAACCAGTACGGGGACCTGTACGTGTCACTGCCGTGGCACGGCAAGTCTCACGCGGTGTTCCGCCGCCCCTATGGCTTTGACAGCGACCTGCCATGCTGAAGCTGAAACGACGGCCGCTGGCGGAAATCGCCCCGTGGCTCACCTCGATCACTCCCGATCTCATCCTGAACAAGGACGGCTCGCTGCTCGCCACCTACGAATTTCGCGGCGTGGACGCCGATAGCGCCGATGCGAGCGATATCACCTCCGCCCGAGACCAACTAGACCAAGCGTGCCGCTCGTTCGACAATCGCATCACCGCTTGGTGGCGGCTCACGCATCGGCGGACCAAGGGATATGTGGATGGTGACTTCAGCAACGGAACGGATGCACGTCTCGACGCCCTGAACCGCGCGCACATGACCACTGGCCGGTACTATCGGAACGAGCATTCCCTCAACATTGCCTACACACCGGAAACCGGTGTCGCAAAGTTTTTCGAGAAAATCGGGCACCACATGACCGTCGGCGGGAAGTCCATCTTCGCCGCCATCCTGGAAGCCATCAAGGACACAGTCTTCGCCCGCAGCGCCTTCGCCTTCGATATGGAGAAGATCCGCTCGGACACGCGGCGATTCGAAGCCATGCTGGACGCGTTCACCGGCGGCATTCCGCGCATCAAGCCGACGCGTCTGGCAATGCAGGACAGCTACGCGGCACTCCATCAGGTTGCCAACCCCAGCGTACCCAAGCGCCGCATCCGCTTCCCGGTGACGATGCTCGACACTCACCTGAGCGAGTCGGAGATCACGGTAGGTTCCGAACGCCTTCTGTTCGAGTCGGCGCACGGCAAGCGCTATGCCGCGGTTGTCGCCGTGAAAGAATGGATGAGCTTCCAAGAAGCCGCGCTCGACGCTCTCCTGCAAGTCGATGCGGAGCTGGATATCTGCATCATGTTCCGGTTCCTCGATACGGCACGCGCGACGGCCTACATCGAGAAGGTTCGCCGCTTCTACAAGATGGCGGCGGTCAATCTTCGGTCGATGGCCCAACAGTATTTCGCGAAGGAGGAGAACGAGAACGACGAGGGCCGCGAGGAACTCGCCAAGGAAGCTGGCAAGGCACTCAAGCGCCTGACGGCGGAAGGTATCCAGCACGGGTTCGCCAACATCTCGATCGTCATCTATGCCGACACGGAATCGGAGGTCGAGGACGCGGTGAGCGAGGTAGTCGGCACGCTGACCAATGCTGGCTTCGGCGCAATCCGCGAGAAGACAAACCTGATGGCAGCGTGGAACAGCACGCTGCCCGGCCGTTGGGACCGCCAACGCCGCCTGCAGTTCGTGGAAACACCGGCTGTCTCCGACATTGCGCCAGTCCGGTCTGTCCTCGAAGGGCCGATCCGCAACGCATGGCTCTCCGAGAAAACTGGGGCCGAGGTACCACCCCTCACCTGCCTGCCAACGCGCCACCGTACCGGCCAGCGCGTCGATATGCATCAACCGGGGGGCAATGGGCACCTGTTCGTAATCGGGCCGATCGGCGCGGGGAAGTCAGTCTTCCTCAACTTCCTGGTTTCGCAGGCGGATCGGCACAAGGCGCGTCGAATTCGTTTCGATAAGGACCGCTCGACACGCATTCCCACGCTCTTGAGCGGCGGAGCTTTCATCGACGTTACGGGGAAGTTCCAGTCAAGCACGCCCGTCAATCCATTGTCGCTTCTCGCCGATCCCGGAAACTTCACTTACGTCACGGAATGGCTGACGCTTGCGCTCGAGGACGACGATTTTTCTCTCGCGCCGCAACAACGGCAGGACATTTTCGAGGCGGTGAAACTGCTCGCGAGCTACCCGCGCGACCGATGGACCCTCAGTGCGCTCTCCACGATGCTCCACGCCGATCTGCGCGAGCGGCTGCAGATCTGGCTAGTGGGCGGCCAGTACGGCCACTTCTTCGATCACGTCGAGGACGCGTTCGCAGTGAGCGACAACCTCTGTATCGAGTGCGGCGAACTGTTCCAGAAGTTTCCCCGCGCGGCAGCGCTCTTCACCGACTATGCGTTCTACCGTATCAGCCAGTCGATGGACGGCATCCGCTACACCGTTATCGAAGTCGAGGAGTGCGGCTTCTTCTTCCAGAACGAACGCTTCTACAAACGCTTCGAGGACTGGATTACGACCATTCGGAAACTCAACGGATCTATCTGGGCAGCGACGCAATCCCTGCGGCAAATCGCACGCGTGGCGAACTTCGAAATCCTCAAGGAGAACATCGCCAACTGGATCTATCTGCCGAACAGCCAGGCCAAGACGAGTCCGGAGCTCTACGGGGACAAGTTCGGCCTGACCAAAGACCAGATCCAGATGATCTCCGACGCGGTACCGAACCGTGACTACCTCTGGATCACCAACACGCAGACCCGCATGCTCCAGACGGCTTTCAACGACGAGATGGTGTCGATGCTCCGCTCGGATGGTGTCGCGCAATCCATTTGTGACACCCACTACGCGTCGGGTGAGCCGGACTGGCAAGACCGCTACGTGCGCGAAATGCTCGCGCGCGCAGCCTAAACAGGGAGATAGAAAAGTGAAGAAGTGGATCGCCAACATTGCAGTCGCCACGTCCATCCTCGGTGCTGCCCCCGCTCACGCCGCCCTGCCCGTCACCGACTGGGTGGGACTTGTGCAAACCACGATCTCGGCATTGCAGTCCATCAAGTCGGAGGTGTACGAGAACACCAACATCGTCTATCAGTACCAGATGATGGCCAACCAATTGCTGCAGGCCACGGGCCTCGATGCCGAAGCCATCATGGAGCAATTCAACAGCATCAAGGAAGAAATCGGCAACTACGAGGTGTATGGCAACACGCTTAAGGACCTGTACGGCACGGTTGCCGACAATGCCGACTATCTGAAGAAGATCCAAAGCATGGTCGTGTCTTCCGGCAAAACGAAAGAACAGTGGTTCGAAGATCAGCGCTCCCTCCTGACCAACGGCGACAAGACAGCCAAGGCGCTCTTCAGCCTGGGCGAGCAGATTTTCAAGAACACGCAATCGGTCGCCAAGCGACGCCAGAAGATCCAGTCGCAGATCAAACTTTCGCCGACGGCACAGGCAGCCGCACAGACTACGAACCAGATGCTCGATGTACTGGCCAGCCAGAACTCGGACCTCTTGCAACTGATGAGCGTGCGCGCGCAGTCAGACGCCGACAGGGACCAACAGGCGGTAGCCAAAGAAGCTCAAAGCGCTGACGCCCGGCGTGCTATCGCAACTGCCCAGGACGAAGAACTCAAGCAACTTCGAGCGCGCGTGTATTCCCGCAAACTCGAAGCCAACTGATCGGACCCGTCGATGCCAATCACTCGCTTTCTGCTCGTGCTGCTGACCGCCTTGCTACTCCACACTGGCGCCGCCGTAGCGCAGTCGCCCGGCAATGCGACGGGAACCGAGACCGCAGCACCGCCCAAGACGGATGCGTCGCTCTCCCAGCTCTTCTCGCAACCGGGTGCCATCGGTGAAGCTATGGAAAATTGGCTGAAGCAGTTCAGCTCTTTCCGGACGGGGCTTATTAGCGGCGCAACGAATCTGAGCAAGACATTGCGACCCGAAGCCAACAAAATCGCGTTCGGGCTCGCTGTCGTATCGTTGACCCTTGCGGGCATCCGCTTCGCTGCAACGTCTGATCCGGTTTCCGCATGGACCGAAGTGTTCGAGACGCTGTTAATGCTCGGAATCTTCACGTCGCTCTACACGGGTTACGACACTTTCGGTCCCGGCATCTACGATTACTTCCAGTCGCTTTCCGACAAGATTGCCGGCACCCAGGCACTGGACTCCTCTTACACCTTGGCAAGAGTGGGCGCCGGATTCATCGACTCCTATATCGAGTCCATGCGCTCCGCGGAAGGCATCAGTGATGTGCTGAAGATCCTCTTCGCAGGATTGCTGTTGGTGATTGCATTCATTTTCTGTTCATTTGCATCGTTGCTCTACGCCTTCTTTATCTCGCTGGGCCAGATTCAGGCGTCGATCGGGATCGTCATTGGTCCCATCGCGGTAGCGCTCGCGTTTTCCGACTATACACGGCGCTTCTTCACCTCCTGGCTGGATTTCATGATCGGTGCCTCAATGTATATGGTGGTGGCGACCGTGATGGGCAAGCTGGTATCCAGCGCCCTGACGTCGACACTTCTCGAACAGAAGAGCGTCGGTCAGGGCACCTTGGCCGGGGCCTGGTACGCGGTGAATGTGTCCATCTTCATGCTGCTGGTTGCATTCGAATTGCCAAAGATCGCCGGTGCGATCTTTGGGTCGGGTGGTGGCGTGAGCGGCGGTGGTGCCATGCGCTTTGGCCTGAAGGCGGCGGGTGGGATTGGCAAGTTTCTTGCCAAGGGCAAATGAGCATGCATACCCATCATCCCTTGTCGACCGCAGAACTGCTCTCGGTGCACGCCAGCCGCATCGCGCTCATCCGTCAGTATGCGAACGAGACGTCTCCCGAGGCGTTCGACGCCAAGTGGTTGAGTATTCTGACACGGTGTGCCAACTGGTTCTCCTCGATGCCGCTGCGCTCGACCGAGCATGCGGAGCCGGGCGGCGCACTGCGGGCGACGATCGAGGCCGCCTATTTCGCCATGCGGCTGTCTGGAGCCCAGAAGTTTGGCGCCGATCAGCCATCGGAGCGTCGTCGGACGCTGGAACCGCAGTACCTATATGCGCTGTTTCTAGCTGCATGCTGTTCGCGGCTTGATGAGCCCTGCCGTCACTTCACGTTTCATCGTGATAGCGACGGCGCGGAGTGGATACCCGCCGCGCACGGCGCTTTCGGCCCATGGCTGGGCGCGAGCACCTATCGCGTATCCCGCCGAGAAGCCGCCCAGCCACTGGAGCGCATGCGCACGGCGCTTCTCGCTCGCGAGATTCTCGGAAGCGAGCGCCTCAGCGCATTCGACAGCCAGGTCCTGAGCGATCTGTTTGGCGCCATCAATCCCGATCCGCGACCCACCGGCCTCGAATCGTTGCTGCACAAAGTCGTCCGGCAATCGATCGATACCTTGACGCAGTTTGAAATCAAAGCGCGCAGAGCGGAGTTTGCACCTGACACGACGCCGGCGCCGAATGCGGAGTTGTTGGAGAACGCAGCACAGCCTTCGGCACGCCCGGCTGCCATGCCTATCCCGGGCCCAGCGCAAGCCGCGCCTGCCGTAGCGGACGTCGCGCACGCCGGCGAAGCCGCAACCTCACCCACAGCGGACGGCAGCACTTCGTCCGCCTCCACTTCGGAAGAGCTGCCCTCACGCAACGTCGTGCAACTCGATGGCGGACGTTCACTGCGCAAAGAGCCGTCTACCGACGATCCCTTCAAGGCGCTCGCGGGCACCTCAAACCTGATGCGCGAGTTCTTCAAGGCGCTGGCCCAGGACGTGGCGGCCGGCAAGGCGAAGGTTACCCGCGTCGATGGCAAGGTCGCTATCAGCAAACGATCGCTTGGCAATTATGGCTTGGCGTCGGACACGTTGGTCGAGCACCTTCGCAAAGGCAAGCACCTCTACAAGGTCGACGGCCAGAGCATTCTGCTAATGGAGGAAGTGGGTCGCCTTATCGCGCCGGAGACCGCGACATGAAGAATCACTACATCAATCACTTCCGACCGATCTACGAATTCCGCGCAGCGGTTGGCTGGACCATCGCGGCGTTGCTGATTCTGTTGAGCGGCATGCCGCACGCCCCGTATTTCAGTCTGTTGTGCCTGGTCTTCCTGCTCGTCCGATCCGGGCAGGTCTGGCAGGCACTGAAATTCCGGCTCGCCATTTCAACGAAGTGGCTGACGGTCGCCAAGGTGGAATCATTGCTGGAAGACAGCCGCCAGCTTCGCTCAGACGACAAGGATGAGGACGCTATGTATCTGGGCACCGGCTACGAGTGGACCCAGAAACACTGCCAACTCGCGCATGACATCCTGCGCATGCCTTCGACGGACATCCCTGGCCTGCCGAAGTGGCTGCCCAAAGAAACCGTCCGCGCCATTGAAAAGGCTTTCGCACCGCCAAGCAGCGTTGCTGACCAGTCGCCGCAGGGTAAGTCATGGATCGCAGGGCTTGAGTCAAAGAAAATACCCGTGCCCTTTCACTACAAGGCCATGGGCGGTCACACCTCGATCAGCGGCACGACCGGCGCGGGCAAGACCAAGACTTTCGAACTCATTTCGACCCAGGTCATACATAACGAAAATGCGGTTTTGATCGCAATTGATCCGAAGAACGACCCCGACTGGGCTGCACGATGCAAAAAAGAGTGCGAGCGCACGGGTCGGAAGTTCTTGTATTGGAAACAGGCGACTCCCTCACAATCCATCCGACTGAATCCGCTGGAGAACTGGTCTCAGCCGTCAGAGATTCCCACCCGCATCGCGCAGTTGATGGAAGAAGGCCCCTTCCGGCAGTTCGCGTTCCTGTTCATCGACCGCTCGGTGAAGGGCGAGCTCTACGTGGGCGACAAGCCGAACCTGCGTTCGATCCTGCAATACGCCCAGAACGGGATCAACAATCTCCTCGAGCGCGCTCTGCAACGCTTCTTTCCCGAAGCTGGCATGCCCGACTGGGATGCCGAGGTTGCGGGCTACATGCAGCAAGTCGGCCAAAAAGCGGGCGGGACACGCCTGGACGCCATGGCCAAGTTGTATATCGAACGTTTCGCGAACGTGGGTAAGGGCCACGAGTCGATCGATGGTCTGATCTCGACCTTCCAGCACGACCGCGACCACTATGGCCGCATCATCGCGTCCGCCCTGCCCCTTCTGCAGATGCTGGCCACCGGCGAGACCGGGCTGATGCTCGCGCCCAAGGCCGACGACTTCGACGACGATCGCGAAATTTGGGATATCGAAAAGGTCATCAAGCAAAAGGCGGTTCTCTACGTCGGTGCGGACTCGCTCTCCAACTCGATGGTTGCGCAGGCTGTGATGTCGATGCTACTCGCGGACATCGCGTCCGTGGCCGGTGCCATCTACAACTTCTACGCGAAGCCGCCCGAGATCGTCTTGGTGGTCGACGAGGCCGCCGAGGCGACCAACGAGCAGCTACTGCAACTGCTCAACAAGGGCCGCGGCGCCGGCTTCAAGGCGTTCGTTGCGTACCAAACGCGGTCGGACTTCACGGCCAAACTCGGAAACGTGGCCAAAATGAACCAGGTTTTGGGGAATTTGAACAACCAGATCGTTCTACGCTTGGAAGACATCGACACCGCCCAATGGTTTGCCGAAAAAGCCGGGACGACGGCGATCCGCAACCTGGTGATCTCCAGCAGCACGAGCACGGGCACCGAAGCCCACGTCGGTGAGTTCAGTGGCTCCGTTTCACGCTCTGCGCAACTGGAGAAGGTGCCCCTGATTCCGCATGACCTGGTCATGCAGTTACCGAACCTCCAGTATTTCCTGCGAATCTCCGGTGGCGCTGTCTACCAGGGTCGTATTCCAATCATTCAGGACTAACCATCCATGCGCAGCAGCCTGTTCCGCGAAGTTATCAAACAACACAATCTGTCGGCGAAGCTTTCGCCCGTGTTCACCCTTTCCCCGGACCTCGATGAGATCTGTGCACGGGTGGTCGACTATGTCGGCACCAACTTCCGTGTCCGCGATGAGCCCCTGATCAAGGAGATGCTGACCGACGGTATCGCCGCATGGCGCGCGGCGCGCAAGCAAGGCGATCCCAGCGTTGCATTCATGAAGGGACTGTTCTCGCGCGCGCACGATCTCTATAACAAGCGCTACGCCGCCTTCAAGGGCGAGAAGTACAACGTTTGGTACCCGTTCCACGAATCGATCCCGGCATTCGAGCAACGGCAGCTGGCGGGCTACGTCTGCCAAGTCGTTGACGAGCCGGTCCCCGGCGAGATTTCCCAGCGCTGTGCTGCATTTCAACTTGCGGCCCGGGTGCTGACCGGTTACGCCTTCTCCCGCTACTTCGAGAGCTACGATGTCGCTGGCAACTTTGCACACTGACGCCCGCCGGGTCGCGCAGCGGCTTCGCCGTATTCCGGCCATCGTGGCCGCACGCATCTGTAGCGTGGACCCGGCCCTGGCGCTGGCCATGCACGACTGGTTGGCCTCGCATGCCTACCCGGCCGAGACGCCGCCCGAGGCCTTCACAGTCACAAAGGCCGCACCTTGCTTCGCGCTGGTGAACATCTCTCTCGCCAAGCCAGCTGTGTTCTGGGCCGCGCTCGTCGCGATCCCCACCTTCCCCGTCCTGCTGCTACTGCGGTGGAGCTGAACCATGGCAAGTAGCCGATTCGCATCCCACGTCCGTCTTTGGCTGATTATTTCGCCACTCATGATCTGCACGCTGGCGCCGTTCATTCAGGACCAGACAGCGTTCGAGATCAGTCGTTCCGAACAGGCGTCTGTGGAAGGGGTCCTTGGGACGGAGAAGGCCGATATCGCGGTGGCCTCGGCAAACGCTCGCTTTCGCGAGTGGTTCATCGACTCGGGGGCGGTGAAAGCATCCTTCGCAGGTTCCGATGCCCCGACGGCTTTCTCGGACGGTGGCGCGTCAACGTTCGGCCGCGGCTGGATGCAACACTTCTGGCTGACCATCTATCGCGCGCTATACCGTTCGGCGGTAGCCCACCATTGGCTCTTGGGCGCGACAGTGTTGATCCTCGCGATTTTCAATGATGGATCGGTATCACGAAAGATCCGCGCCGCAAGCGCCGGTTTCGCTAATCCCGTGTCTTTTCATGTGGCAGCCCACGGCCTGATGCTTTGCTTCGGGATCGGAGCCTCCGCGTTGCTTCTCCCGATTACCCTGCTCGCCAATTGGTGGACCTATGTGGTGTACCTGGTGGGCCTGCTTTGCTGGCGCCTCGCGGCGTCGTTCCATGTCGGCAAATAGTCCGGCCATTCAATTACGAAGAGGCCATGTGGATGGCCTTCCAAACGGAGAAATCATGACCACGACCGACCTGATCCCCGCCGATGAGAACATCTTGGACGCATCTGTAGCGGCTTCCCCTTCCCCGAGCACGCTCGGCACCATCGACAGCACCGGGGACGTCGAGCACGAGCTCAACGAGATGGACGCGTCGGCCGATGCGCTGCGCAGTGAGGGGCTGCTCTCGCCGGCCGATCATGAGCAACGCAAGGCTGAGGTCGAGCGAACCCGGAAGCTCTTTCGCGAACTTCAGCCGGAACAGCGCCAGGCAATTATCCGCCGGCGTCGCGAACTGGGCCTGCAGATCCTGGACCGCGAACTCGCGGGCGCTGCGGTCGTGTCGGTCGCCCTTAAACTGAACCACACTCGGCTGCGCCCGCTATTCGAGCAGTGGTGGCCCTACATGAACCGCATGTCGCTGAATCTTCAGCGCTTTGGCCAGAGCACCTTCACACGGACGGAATTGTCAACGCTGGAGACGTTCCTTGAACGCGAGCTTGCCAAGCTCGAGGACTATGTGGACGAGCAGGTTCGCGTGGCAAAGGCCTACCGTGAGCAGCGTGAGGGCGAAATGCGGGCGGTCGGGGATATCGTGTTCGTACCCACAATCCAACGCCCTTCGGTTGCCATCGAGGTCCAGGCGTACTCGCGGTTCGCGGTGCGCGCCTTGCAGGTTCTGATCAAGTTCGACCAGACGATGGATCAATTCGATTTCATGGTGTGGAACGGCATCCGGGACCAGAGCGATGTCAACGAGGAAGTGTCGCGGTTCCTGCGCAAGTTCCAGCCGTTGGGCCTTCGCAGCTACACCACCCATCTGAAGCTCATGACGACGGTGCGCGGCATCTAGTGCTTTCGTGCACAACTATGGTGGCACCAAGACTTGGTGCCACCAACTGCCAGATAGCTGATCGGCGTCACCCAGTTCGTTAGTCTGACGTTGTGCCAGCAAGTAGGACATGGTGGGACTATGTCCCTCCTAGTGCCAGTTTGTATGGCGGACCGAGGCTTGCTACTGGCAGTTGCTGGCACTTTCTCCTACTTGCAAGGACCAAGTCCGACCATGTCGGTCAATGGCCCTCCCAAGGCATTCGCCACACCGAGTTATGTCTCTCGCTGAAGTTCTCGAAAAGCTGAACCCGTCGCAGCGCGAAGTCGTGGAGTGCCGCGACCATTGCGTGGCCGTAGCTGTACCTGGTGCCGGCAAGACTGCGACGATTGCTGCTAAGGCCGCATTGCTACTGAGCGACCCATCACTGACTGTAGGTGCGGTCACTTTTAGCAAGGATGCTGCAATCGAGCTTCGCGACCGGATACTCGCACTGGCGGGCCCAGCGGCAAAGAAGCGGCTGATCGCCGGCACTTTCCACTCGCTCGCATATAAGCAATTGGCGTCCGTGGCTGGAAAGCGACCGGATATTGCCTCTGATGGCGATCGTGCGGCATTGATTGTCCAGGTTCTCCGGGAGATGGGGCTTGAATGGAAGATCGAGGAAGCGGTTGCAGTCATCGAACGTCTGAAGACCGAGCTAGGCTCACCCACAGACGATAGCGTTGAAAGCCAGATATATGTGGCCTATCAAGCTGCACTGGAGCGGAATGGGCGTGTGGACTTTCAAGACTTGATGCGGCACGCGGTCAAGGGGATGCAATCCAGTGCTATCAAGCCGTACGCCGTCGACGTGCTATTGGTCGATGAGTACCAGGATTGCGATTCGCTTCAGGCACTTTGGACTGCAATCCACGCGCGATCTGGGTCCACGACCACACTGGTAGGAGACGACGATCAGTCTATCTTCGGCTTCAGGTCGGCCCTCGGCAAAAAAGGGATGGATGCCTTCGCTGGCGAGTTCAGTGCCCGCCAGATCGTACTTGGGGTCAACTACCGGTCGCACTCAGAAATCCTTAGTGTGGCCGACAACGTGATCCGCAACAACGAGAAACGGATCATTAAGGAACTCCGCTCCAACAAGGGCCAAGGTGGATCTGTCCAGTTCCAACGGTATGACGACGAGTACAAGGAAGGTGTCGCTGCGGTTGAGGCCATGTCGGCGGCCGTTCGCGCCGGGAAGAGCGCGGCCATCCTTGCTCGGACGAATCGTATTCTTGACCCTGTCGAAGCAGTTTGCCGTTCGCATGGTGTGAAGTACTACCGCGCAGCGGGACGATCGATCCTGGATCGTCCTGAGTCCGCACTGATGGGTAACTTGCTCCAACTTATTCAGCAAACAACGAGCAACGGCCTTGACGGAATCCTCGGCTACACCGGCATTGGGTCCACGGATTTGCACACGATCCATAAGAGGTTCGCTGCCGGAAAGGTTCCCGAAGGCGTCAAGAAGAAAGACTTGATCGAAGCAGGCCTCGGCGAGGACGCGGCAGAAAAATTCGTCGAACTGACCAAAAAGATGGCCGAATGGCGAGCGCTTTGTGAACGGGAGTTTCACGCCCTGGTGCTTGATGGCGTCCACGAGTGGATGCTGAAAAAGGCGACATCGGATCAGGCCAAGCGCGCGATCAACACTACGTATGACGTGCTCAGCAGACTAAATGGGACGTTCTCTGACCGACTCGATTTTCTGCGTCGGAAGAACAACGAGCCTGGCGAAGACGCCATCGTCCTTACGACCTTCCATTCCAGCAAGGGACTGGAGTGGGACCAGACGGCGCTGATCCGTCTTGAGGAGACAGTAATTCCAGACGAAGGCAGCACGGAGGCCGAAGAACGCCGGCTCTTTTACGTCGGTCTCACGCGTGCACGAAGTGCCATGTTTCTCTCGACTGCCAAGAAGAACCCTACATCACGATTTGTGGTCGAGAGCGGATTGGCATGATGCGCCTTTTTGAGCACTCGACGAGGGGACCTCAAGCTTTACATGAGGAAACGGCGCTAAGACCTTCGCGCAAAGGGCGGGTTGTATACGCCACGCTCGCTGAAAGTTAACTTGCGTATACGTCACAGTGCCGCTAACCTTCACGGCAACGCAACCGTAAGAGTCATTTTTCCCTGAATCGGTTGCACGATCCGCCGGCGGTTCCGGTGAACAGCATAGAGGCTTTTGAACCGAATGGATATCAAACTAGCAAATCCCAGCAAGACGACGCCCGAAGATTTGAAGCAACTCGCAAATCTGTCGGCGGTAATGCTGCAGAAGATCAGGGATGAGATGCTGGAGCCATTTCCTCGGAAGGAAGCCCCGCTGATTCCGTCGGGTCGCCTGCAGGAACTCTGCGGAATCGACAAAACCCGCATGAACCGTTCCCTCAAAAAGGGAGATCTACCTCAGGGACAGCAGGCCAGGCCAGGCGCAGTCAGGTATTTCAGCCTCAGCGAAGCAATGCAGTGGATTCGCGCTGAACTGAAGCCTGTCCCGCGGAAGGGCCCAGGCAAGGTTATCGCCGTTGCGAACTTTAAAGGCGGGGTGACTAAGACAACTATGTCCACCCTTCTTTCTCAAGGCCTGAGTCTGCGGCGTGGCCGCAAGGTTTGCCACGTCGACCTCGATCCGCAGGGCAGCGCAACAACACTTTACGGCATCAACCCGCATGCTGAAGTGTCGTCCGAACACACGATTATGCCATTGGTGGAAGCGTACCTGGCCGGTGAGAGCTTCGATATGCGAGGTCTCCCGCAGGAAACCTACTGGCCTAATTTGGACCTGATCCCCTCTTCCACCGAGCTTTTTAATGCCGAGTTCATGCTTCCGGCGCGTGCGACCGCAGAGGAAGGCCATATTCCGTTTGAGCGCGTTTTGAGCAGCGGGCTTGAGTCGCTGAAGGAGGAATATGACTACATCATCCTCGACACCGCCCCTACCCTCAGTTATCTGACGATCAACGCAATCTTTGCTGCGGACGGAGTCATTGTTCCTGTGGTACCGGACACCTTGGCCTTCGCGTCGATGGTTCAATTTTGGCAGCTCTTCTCCGACTTGGTCACAGGCATGGAAGAGCAAAGCGAAGGATCCAAGAAGGAATTCGACTTTCTGGATGTCCTGATGACCCGCATGGAGAAGAAGAATGCTCCCCGGCTAGTCGCAGATTGGATTCGGGGAGTCTATGGCTCTCGTGTATTGCCCATCGAGATTCCGGAAACCGATCTCGCGCGCAACAGCAGCATCCAGTTTCGGACGGTGTACGACCTTTCCTCCAACGAGGCCAATACCGAAACGATGCGACGCATTCGCCAACCCTGTGATGAGTTCGTCGACTATGTCGACGACAAGGTCAGCGCACTTTGGCAAGGAATCGAAGTATGAGTCTGAGAGAAAAACTTGCGGCCAAGGCCGGAAATATCAAAGTAACGGCCGAGGACTTGGAAAAGGCAGCTGCGCGCGGCCCGCAGGCTCCGCGGACCGCGCCTGGTCAGCTAATGCATATGCAAGGCAAGGTCGAGCGACAAGCAAGCGAAATCGCTCAGCTCAAGGCAGAACTCGAATCCGCTCGGGTGAGTGGCGGAGCAGTTGACGTGCCCCTGGCCCAGCTACACGAAGTGCCGGGGCGTCGCCGTTTCATGCCTCCGGAGAAGTACGCAGAGTTGCGTGAGAACCTCCGACACAACAAGTTGGTACACCCGGTAATTGTCTGCCCTCGTCCTGAAGGTGGTTTCGAGATTGTTTCAGGACATCACCGAACAGATGCTTACCGTGAGCTTGGCCGCGACCAAATTCGGTGTGTGCTGGGTGAACTTAATTCGGACGAAGCTGATACCGGAGCCTTCTATGCGAATCTGATGCAGTCGGATTTGACCGATTTCGAGAAGTTTCGGAAATTCGACGAATTGCTTGCGCGCAGCCCGGACAAGACCCAGGCCGCAATAGCCGAGCACGCTGGTGTTCCGGTATCAACTCTCTCCGAGATCTTATCGTTCAGGAATTTGCCGAACGAGGTGCTTAGCCTCCTGGATAGTCGACCGGATTTGCTTGGCTCTAATGCCGGGGCCGAGCTTGCAAGGGCTACGAAAGACGGCCGAGGAGAGCGGGTCCTAGAAGCGGTCAGGTTGTTAGCCGACAAGAAGATCGACCAACAGCAAGCCGTGCGCATGGCACGGACGGAGCCGGTAAGGGCGACGCCATCGCCGGCATCGTCCGGATTCAAGGTTAAGGCCGGGAAGGCAACTTGGTGTGATGTCCGTGTTGCCAAGAAAGTGATGCGTATCGAATTCCGAAGCGAGGAAGAGGCGCAAGCAGTACAGACAGCGATCCGTGAGCACTTAGAAGCTCTGGCGAAAGCCGTAGTGGCCACAGACACGAAAAACCTAAGTTCTTGATTTGTAAGGACTTCGTAGTACGAACAGGAAGAAAGCCGATGTTGAGGATCTAAAACCACAAAAACAAAAGCCCGCGGCGGCAACCGTGGGCTTTTGAGAACTTCCATAGCTGATCAGATTCCCGACCCGCTACACACCGAACTCCACTGGACATGGATTCGTTAGTCGGAGTGTAGCGGAACGCGAATCCGAGTCAAGCGACTTCAGCCATTTCTTACGAATGGGAAGGTCCATATGACTTTCGCGCAACGCTCAGTTGCTGGCGAGGATAGTACTCGTCCTCAGAGAATCGACACCGCGGAAGCAACCCTGGTTGCACCCGCTCCGAAACGCCTCAAACGCAAGACTATCGAGGCAGTCGAACGCGCAACCCGGATCGGTGGTATCGGGCGCAGCGCCCGTGCGGCACTCGCCGCCCTTGCCCGCACTGCAAACAACGACCAGCCGAACGGGAAGATCTTCAAGCACCGTGAAACCCTTTGTGCCGAAACAGGGATGTCGTCGGCGACCTGGTACCGTGCTCAAAGGGAACTCCTCGACCTAGGGTTGATTACTGTCGACGCACAAGTCCGGAAACGTTTCGGTCGATTCGCAGGTGCCTATATCTATCTGACTGAGAAAGCCACGGTCTTGTTGGGTCTTACCGACGCAGAGGAAAACGCTCCGGAAATCGACAATGACAAGTCCGACGAGATCCGCGACTCCGCCCTACCAGTCACGTCTTCTTCGGAACAACCGTCTCTCAAAACGAGAGTCCTGTTTACTGAAGATCGGTTCCCATACGCTTTTCAAAAAAGACAGCAGGATCGCCTCCCTCAGGACCTGACGCGTCTGCGCGCCCTGGGACTGGAAGTAAATTTAATTTTTTGGCTGATGCGAAAAGCCAAAGAACACGGCCATTTCCTTTCGGATGTCGTGAACGCGACCTGGGACAGTCTTGCCAAAGCGCGAGTACCCAAAGCGTATTTGCTCGCCCTACTCGCCGCCCGTACCGATTTCAGCGCCATCCGGAGGGCAAAGGCAGCGGAAGAAGCAGATGCACGCGCCCGTTTGGAAGACCGTGACTTCGTCCGTTCCGTGCTTACAGCAGCGGCGCGGCAGCGGTTTGTAGACGCAAAGGGCAATCAGTTCGAAGTCGAAAGCGATGGTAGTTCCGTTCTGGTTATTGCCGCAGCCACGGCAGTGAAGTCACGCCTCGTCGGAACTTCACTCACTGAATTCGCCAAGCGATTGCACTCTGGTGCTTACACGACCGCGGAGGTCTGTGCGCCTAATCGCAGCGTAGGTCAGGAACTCGGCAAATTGAGCAAGAAGGGCGCCTCGACACTCTCTGCATTGCGCGCGATGTTGGCTGTCCGCACAGCTAGCGAGACGCCCATTTCAGGTAAGACTGCGTCAGTGGCATAGACCACAGAGTGCGCTGATAGAATCATGGCGAGACGCAAGCGCAAACCATGTCGGCTAAGACCGCGCGTGCCATATATCTTGTCATTACGTCAAACGACCGCGCCCTCCGCCCCTGCCCGCCATGTCCTTACCGCGCTGCAGGCCGCCATGATCGCGGCGGTGGCGGAACATGACCCCAGCGAGGCGGTCGCGGTCGCGGTGCGCTTCATGCAGCCCGAACTGCCAGTCCACGCCCCCGGTCTCCGGCGGCTGCGCTCTACCTTGGCAGACCGCGGCAGTCGTGTAATCTTTACCTATGACACGAATGACGACGGCACCGGGCACCGGCTGCATACCTTCCAGGCGGTGCTCGCCGTCGATGACGTGGAGATGAACTGGCACCACATGCAGTTTCTCGGAGAAGGCGAACAAGATGACCACGAAAATCCTGGAGCCGGTCGGCCTGACGGTCGATGAGCTGATCTTTGCCTTGCAGTCGGTCGCGAACCAGGGCCATGGCAAGCTGCCGGCCCATGCCCTGATGGGAGACCATACCGGCCCCGTCCGCGGCGTCGATGTGGTCCCGGGCTGGGGCGAGGTAGCCACCCCGGTCGCGCTGGTGCTGGCCGACGACGACAGCGAGGAGGCGGGCACCGTGCAACGGGTGCTGGGCCACAGCCTGACGGACGACTCACGATGAATGGCACATCGTTCCTTCGAGCCGCCCTGGAAGTGGCTCCCAGCCGCGTTTTTAGCTCCCCGCGTTCTGAACCGGCCGATTTTGCCGTGCCAAATGCAATGTAAATTATTTACCGTGTCGCCGGAGCCCTCGGCCAACGCATGGGCCATGTTCGCGATCATGAAAAGGGCGATCGACCAGGCGGTCCAGGCGCAGGACCCCACGCCGGCGTATTGTCAGGCCCGGCGCGTCATGGCTTGGCTATCCCCCATCTGGGAAGATCATCACCGCCTGGTGTATCCCTTCCTTTTTGACGTCGCGGAGGGACACAGCGCCGTGACTTTTTCCTGCACGCGTGACTTCGGCCCGTGTTCAACCGTCCGGTTCCTCCTAGGAATCCGACTGCTGGCCGATGGCGTCGAGCACGCAAGGCATGAGGGCACGATTGGCGAATTGCCAACTTTGCCTCCGCTAACGCCCCGCCGCACCGGCACGCGGGATGGACGTTCAGGGGCGGCACACACGCATGGGAAAAAAAAGCCCGCTTCTTAAAAGAAGCGGGCACACGGGATGTTGCAGAACGGGTCAAATGTTCAGCACTGCAAGGTTATCGGCTGGGCAAGCGGTGGGCAGCATCCCCCGAAAGCAGGGTGCAAAATGGCGCTGTTCCAAAGAGGGCAGCAAGGAGGCCGGGTATGACGAGCGAGAGACAGTGGAGCTATGCCGAACTGACGGCCACCGCGGAAAAGGAAGTGCGGTTCTTTGCCATGATGGCCGTGCCAACGCTTGACTACGAAGGTCGCCGCGATCTTGCGATGCGCGCGTTCGGGGTCTACTTCTTCTGGGACAGCCTGACGAGCACCTATCAGCGCACAGGGGACAAGGAGCGGCTTCGTGCCATGGTGGATGCCATCACTGCGTAGGCCGAGACGGCGGAGAACGGGGGGGCGTGAGAAAAAACCCGCCGCTAGGGTTGCGGCGGGCAGAAGGTCTACGACGACGCTGGGGTAGAAATAGGCGTCGCGTTGAGAATATCCAAGGTTGCGCGTTCCCGGGATTAGGGCAAGTGCTGTGCATCAGGCCCACGCCACCCGTTTGGGCGATGCGCTGCACAGTGCGCTATGGCAACCTTCAGGGGCCGAGCAATCGGCCCTTTGCATTGAAGCCACGGCCACCCGGCTGTGGCTTTTTTTTTGCCCGAATACCGCTCGGTGACGAAGCCGCTTCCATATCGTGGGCTAGACTTAGCAACACGCCGACCCGTTGTCCGCGGGGTCCGGCGATAACATAGGGGGACACCCGCCGCCACGGCGGGTGCTTTTTTTTCGTCGCCTGTCCAACGTTTCCATAGACCCATTGCGATAAGAAAAGTTAGCCTGCCAGCGTTTAAGGGGGCAGGGCCACGCGCCAGTATTTTTATACTGAACGGCCGTGCGTCTATTTCCACACCAGGCTTGCAAGATTGCGTTCATGAATTTCATGAACTATCATGAAGTCGTGAGAAAAACTTCTGCGTTGGGAGACATGACCAATTACAAGTCAGCACTGTCCCATAGCGTGGCGCGCACTGCCGTCGCGCTTCCCGAAGCTGTGCGGCGAGACTTCGCGGACAGGCTTCTCGATCGTGTCATGCAACTGGCGGGGGACGAGGCTAGCAGTCAACAACTGACGGTGGCCTTGCTCGACCGGTTGATTGTGGGTGCTGCCGAGGCGCTGAATGACGACACCCCAGTCATCGAGCCGAGCAGCGAGGACCCCTTGCAAGCCGCGCGCGATCGCGGACGCCAGTACGCCATCACTGAAGTCCAACGGCCGGAAAACCTGTCATTGCGCGACGCTGCCACGTACGCTGGCCGGTCGGACCGCGCCATCAACGAGGCGCGGCTAAAAGGGGAGTTGTATGCCCTAGTTCCCCCAGGCAAGCAACGCGGTCTGCGATATCCGCAATGGCAGTTCGACGCCGAAGCGGAACGGCTGGCTGCCGTCCTGGCGCCTTTCGCCGAGTCGGGGGCCAGTTGCTGGGTCGTGCACAACTTCATGCAGCGGCCGCTTCAGGCAATCGGTGACGCGCGACCGATGGATTGGGTCCTCGATGCGTCCAAGCCTGTCGAGCCCTTGGTGGAAGTGGTGAAAAACCGGTACGCCGACGAGCAGGGGGCGGCCTGATGCCGCTGACTGCGCAGGCGCTGGGCTGCCCGTTGCCGCCCGCGGATCTGGCGGACCGTGCTATGCCGGTGCGCCAACTGGATCTGGCGGTAACGCCGATGTGGCGCATCCACCGGTCCATCTTCGGGCCGATTCACTACAACCGCCGCTCGACCGGCGGGCATCCCTATCGGTTCGACGCGCCCAATGACGAGTTCGGCGTCCTCTATGCGTCGCCTAGCTTCGCGGGATGCATGGCGGAGGCCGTCTTCCGCGACCGGTTTCAGGGTCACTCGCTGCCCTTGCTGCTGGACGAGGAAGAGCTGACGCAACGAAGCATTAGCGAGCTGGGCACGACGCTGGGCCGCCCCCTTCGGTTGGCCGACCTACCCAGCCGCATTTCCATCTCGGCATGGACAATCGCGTGCTGTCGACCGCCGACTATCGGGGGCCGAACCTGTGGAGCCGGGCGATTCACGCCGCGTTCCCGCACGTCGACGGCCTCTACTTCACGTCGCGCTTTGCCAACGAGCCGAGCGTCGCCGTCTTCGACCGCGCGCCGATGATAGCGCGCGGCGGCCCCGTGCCACTGGACCGGTTCTACCTGCTGCCCGATTTTCTGAATGCCTACAACATCGGCATCGCGCCCTCCGCGGACCCGTGGCATGAGTGAGGCCCCCTAGGGGGCCGGTTGATGCCCGACTAGGCGTCCCGCATGCCAGCGATGGTCGCGGCGGCGGCAATGCCGCCCGCCAGACACAACCGGAGGAGGGCGGTCGCGCCGTCCGCATCCGGCAGCAGCAGGGTCACGGCAGCGATACCGACGCTCACCGCGCAGGCCGGGACAGTCCGCGACCACTCGCGCCGGCAGGCACTTCGGACGGTGACAAACGGCAGAAGCCAGTTCAAGAACAGCACGCCCAGGCAGAGTTGGAGGGCAGGGGGAAGGAAAAACAGGGTTTCGATGGCCATGATGGTCCTTGTGAAGACACGTCGCGACCAATTCGCGGCGTCAAGGACCGATAGCCAAATTGGTTTAGCCGAATCCGAGTTGCGGACGTGAACCAGCTATACGTTCAAGCCTGCCCGTTGCCCTGTGGCAGCCTGCCGGCCACCGCCCGCGCCACATCCTCCAGCGCCTCATGGGTGTACCGCCGGGTGGTGTTGATATCGCGGTGACGCAGCGAGCGTTGCACGTCGGTCACCGGCACGCCCGCGCGCAGCAGATGCGTCGCGTGCGAGTGCCGTAGCCAATGCGTCGACGCGGCGCGCAGGTTTGCCGCATCTTCCGGCCGGCCGCTTGTTTCGAGATATGTCGCTGCCGCGTCGAACACCTCTCGCACGATGGCGTAAATGCCCTGGCGCGTCCTTACCGGACGGCTCAGCTTGCGCTGCAGGCCGAGGGCGTCGGAGAGCGGCGCCTGGCGCTGCCGGCCGCCGGCGATGGCGGGGATGACGGCCATCGTGTCTGTGGCGCGCGGCTCGGGCGACAACCCCACCAGTTGCCGGAAGCGCGCCAGTTCGCCCATCACGTTATCGCACGGCACGAGCTGGTCACTGCCGCCCTTGGCCTCGCGGATGCGCACGGTCCAGAAGTCCCCACGATTGCCGCGCTGGCGCTCGAAGTCCGGCCAGGTGAGCGCCGCCACCTCCGAGGCGCGCAAGCCCGTCTGGAACAGGAGCGCGAGCAGCAGCCGGTCGCGCGCCTTGTGGAGTTGCGCCCAGAGCGTCGGCGCGGGCCGCGCCTCGATGGCGTCGAACACGGCCGCCACCTGTTCGGCCTCGAGGAAGCGGCGCTGCGAGCCCGGCCCGCGCGCCGCCCGCGCCCGCGGCACGGCCTGGAACGGATTCACCCGCAGCGCCTGCACCCCCACCAGCCAGTCGAACAGGCCGCCCACGATGGTGGCGGTCTGCCGCCGCGACGCCTCCGAGAGGGGCCCGCGCAACGGGCGCCAGGCCGGGCTGTCCTGCCTCGCGCGGCCGTCGCCGACCGCGTGCGCCGGCGGATCGGCCAGGAAGGCGAGGTAGCCGTTGGCGTCGGCCACCTGCCAGCTGGCCAGCGGCCGGCCGAGCGCGTGGGCGTACCACAGCAGGCGATGGGCTTCGAGCGCGTACTGGGCGCGGGTGCTGGCGCGGATGCCGAGGCCCGCCGCGTACTTGGTGTCGAGCCAGGTGCGCACCAGTTGCGCGTCGGTCTGGCCGGCGGGCAGCACGGGGCTGGCCAGCGCGTTCGGCAGGGAGTCGCGGCGGTCGGGCGGGGTGGGCAGCGCGGGCAGGAGATCGTCCATAAAGGCGGCAACGGCGGCGAATCAGGTATGGGAAGCGGGTGTCGGAAGCGGCGGTCGGTGCCCGCCAGCCTAGGCCGGTGTCGGCTTCGCGGTGGGGCGGGTGCAGTATAGCCATTTTGGCGATCCGTTTGTCATTATTGGGCTAATGACAAATCGTATCGGTAATGGATACTAGTAATCGTACTGAAAAAGGGTAGACTATCGCTGCTGCTTTGGTCCTGAGTTGATAGTTCACAGATGCCCCGTACCCCCACCGCCTTTGCCGACGCCGAACTGCTCGCCATCACCCGCGCGCTGCAGGCGCTCGACGTCGCCCACGCCGACAACCGCGCCTTCCTGCGGCGCGCTTTCGACGCGATTGATCGCATCACCGGGCGCACGTTCGGGGCGTCGGTCTACCGGCGCCTGCTGGCCGCCGCCGGCGTGGCCCGCGCCCCGAGCGGCCAGACCGTGGCGGGCGTGATCGCGGAGCGCAAGGCGGCGCCGACCGCGGTGGCCGAGGCCGAGCGGGGCGCCTTGCTCGACGACGGCCTGCGCGCGTTCCTGCACAAGGAGATCCGCGTCGCGCTGGACGAGACGGGCGCGGCCGCTGCGCGCGTGCCCGTCACTGCGCCGGCAAGGGGGATGTCGCCATCCACGGCCGCGGCGGGCGGGGAGGGCAGTGCGAGTGGGACCTTAGCGGCGCTGCTGACCCAGCGCGTGGCCACGCTCGAGGAAGAAAATCGGCAGTTGCGGGAGCGTGCGGCGACCTCTGAGGCGACCGGCCGTGCGGTGCAGGCCGAGGCGGCGTCGTTGCAGGCGGCGCTCGCCGCCGCGCGGGCGGCCTTGGTCGACAAGGAAGCGGGCCTGGTGGCGGCCCTCAAGGCGGCGACCGAGGAACTTGCACGCAACGGCGAGCGCCAGGCGGCGGCCGATCGGCGCCGGGCCTTGGAAACCGACAACGTGCGGCAGGCGTATCGGGCCGAGCGCGATGCGCTGGCCGGTCGGGTGGCGTTCTTGGAGGAGGAATTGAAGACCGCCCGCGCCGGCGCTGAAGCCTACCGGCAAGCGTTACGCGGGAAAGGGTGATCGGTCGGCGGCGTGTGCTGTGGTGGCCGTACCAATGCGCCGAGCCGATCTCCGGGACTGAACGGGCCGTCGCCCATATAATCGAAGTGATGGAGCGCATACAGTCGATCAATCCCGCACGCATTGCATGGTGTTGTGCCGATCACGGCGCAACGGTGGATGCACTCGCCTTGGCGACCGGTATTGCACCGGCAACCATGGTAAGAGTTATGGCGGGCGAAAGCGGCTTGACCTTTAGCCAACTCAGCAAGGTGGCTTCTTACTTCGGGCGCGGCACCCTGTTCTTTCTCGAGCCTGGGCCCGTAGATGGCGCAACGGTCCACACGCCGGGGTTTCGCACGCTGGCCAATCAGAAGCCTGAGCTGAGTGCAAGGCTGAAGGTGCTCATTGAGCGGGTCGAACGGCAACGGGCTATTTATCTGGCGTTGCGCGAGGAGCTTGAGGGCGACGCGATGCCCGCATTTGCTCCCCCTGCTTTGCCAGTGGGAGACGAGGCGCGCGCTGCACGCATCGCACGTCAATGGCTTGAGCTCACGGATGCCAATGACTTCGACAGCTATCGGACCGCGGTGGAGGCGCGCGGCATTCTTGTGTTCCGGAGCAACGGCTACAACGGGAAATGGCAAATCGCCCGCGAGAGCCCGATTCTGGGATTCAGTCTCTACGACCCCGTGTGTCCGGTCATCGTGATCAAGAAGCAGCCTTGGGAAGCGCAACAGTGCTTTACCTTGATGCACGAGTTGGGGCACCTCCTGCTGCACCGTGCCAGCTCCATTGATGACGAAACGGACATGCATTCGCATCAGGGACACGAACGCGAGGCCAACGCGTTTGCCGGAAATCTCCTGGTGCCGGACGCTTTCTTGAACGGGATTCGCGACGCCGAGCGACCGGACGAGCCTGCAGCCTTCGACGAATGGCTCCGGCCACAACGACGACAGTGGGGCGTCAGTGCCGAGGTGATCCTGCGCCGGTTACTTGACGTGGGCCGCTTGCCTGCGCAGCAGTACACGGCCTATCGCCAATGGCGCAATGCTCAGCCGCTGCCCGTCGCGGACAGCGGTACGCGCATGTACCGCCACCGAGAGCCCACACATATTTTTGGTGATCGCTTCGTGCGGACCGTACTGGACGCGTTCCATAGCAAGCAGATAACACTGGCGAAGGCGAGCAACTACCTCGATGGCCTAAAGGTTCAAGACCTGCATCAACTGGAACGCTTCTATGCAGGTGTTTGATGCGTCGTCCATGATCTACGCGTGGACAACTATCCATTTGCCCAATTTCCAGGACTCTGGGACTGGATTGGCCGCGAAGTTCAAGCCAGGCGCCTCATGATGCCGACAGTGGCTTACGCGGAGGTGTGCGCCGGTACGCCGGAATGCGGCGAGTGGTTACTGGCAGCCAACCTCGAGCGACTGGACGTCACGAATGCCATCGCGCAAGACGCCATGCGAATCAAGGCGCTGTTGGGCGTCGTCGGGGACGCCTACCATCCCAAGGGGGTCGGCGAAAACGACCTGCTCATTATTGCGACAGCGCGCATTCATGGCCATGAGCTGGTCAGCGATGAGGCCGTACAGCTCAATCCTCCGGATATTCCGGCGAAGCGCAAGATCCCGGCAGTCTGCGCAATGGCAGGCGTCACTGTGCCGTGTCTCGATTTTCTCGCATACATCCGGCGTTCAGCGGGCCGTGTTTGGATAGCCTATCGCGTAGTAGGACAACGCAGGAGAGGTCGGGGTCGTCCAGTTTTCTCGTCGCAAGAGTCAGCGTGACCAAGAAGCCGCGGCTTCTCGAGAGGCTTTCGTCGAACAAGCCAGCGATGCCACGTGTTGTTTCAAAACCACTCAAAATTTCCGTTTAAATTCAGACGCTTAAAAGGGGAGGCGATCACTCACGTGCCTTTTGTGATCAATGCGTCATTTGCGATGCGGTATCGTTATTGCACCACAAGCGCTTGGGCGGGCTTTGTGATTCTTGACTAAACGATCGAGAGGGCTCGGACTGCCCGGGTAGAGGGTGAGAACTCTACCCGGGATCCGGTTTTTAAACGCTACCAAATTGAGATCAGACCGCATGGTAGAGATGACGCTTTTGATTACGGCGGCCACGCTGCTGGTAATCGCAATTCGCCAACTGCTCACGCGATAAGGCGACGGCTGCCGACCTGGGCGGGCACGCCCGGGCGGCAACCGGCTCCCTCAAATATCGTAACACGTCGCCCGAATAGCTTTTCAAGTGCCTCCCGATGTTGCCAATCCATGGATCGGGCAGTTGCATTGCCTCTGTTTTAGCGGTTCTTGATAGGAAAGATTATCAAGAACCCGAAAAAATGCGCTGTATAGCACAGGCATAGCATTATGTGTCTTATGAGGCACATTGGCCGACGGGATGGCGACGCACGTGGTCGCGTCTGACGTCTCACAGTTAATGGGTCAGATTCTCAAAGTTATTGGGTAAGAAGGTATGGCGGGAGGGGAACGGGGGCGGGCGCGGGTCCGCCGGCGAGGGACGGGAGGGGCAGCGCCCTATATATATAGATGGGCTCCATGCTTTCCCGCCTTGCCGGCGACGCCGGCCGTATCGTCCACAGCAGCCTCTCGCCTGGTGATCGGCGCCCGCGCCGCGCCCGAGGCTGACTGCCGGCGGCACCGAACTCAAGGGCGCCAGCTGGCTCGCCGACCTTACAGGTGACTCACCCCGAGGCGCACGGCGTATTCCTCGTCGGTGAGCTTTTCCATTTCGGCGGCACGCAGTGCGGCAGCGTTAGGCTGCGCCATCTGCATGCCGCACGGGCCGGGGTAGCGCACACATGTGTGTTGCAATTCCGCTCGATCGCGTTCGCGGGCTAGGTTGACGAACATTTGGGCGGTGGGGGAGAGGGGCATTTTCGCGCTCCTGTCGTTAAGGAGCGCCCATTGTCGGGGGCGATATCGGCGCAGCCGGGGAGCGTTTTCCTAGTGAGTTTTCATCACTAGTTTTATGTTGGTCCTTGCTCATGGTAGTGATGAGTGAGGTGTTGTCTACTTGCAACCTATCCAGGCGATCTAGCACCTAAAATTGTTGTCCCCTTCGATTGGTAAGGGTATTGGAGCGCAAAAGGGAGACACATGTCGGCGAGGTACGAGGCCCGGAAGAGGTTCAATGAACAGGTACAGAAGGCCGTCATCGAGGCGCAGGAGACGGTGCGAGGTCTACTTGAGGACCCTTCAGCGCGGATCGAAATTGTCCATACCTTGGACGTTCCAGAAATCATTCGAGGTTGGGGATCGGCGGCCCAATTGAACTGGGCCTTGGCTCGTCGGAAATGCAGCTCGACGACGAAAAGTTGTTTCATCGGGATCCGCACCAGGGATGTGGTCTGTATCCTGAGTCTGCTAAGGGTTAGTCGTGCCGGGGAGCTTACGACCCTGCTTTTCCTCGAGCGCGACTTGGCGAATAGCGAGATCGCTGGACTCGGCTTGGTTGCAATCGATGTCGTTCTTGACGCCGTCGCGTCGTATTTTGAATCCGAGTTGATTGTGATTGATAAGCCTCTTAAACTAGTGGTTCCTTTCTACGAGGCTAACGGCTACACAACGGCTCGAATGATCGGCACGACGGTTAGTACGATGACGCGTCCCGCCAAAAAGCAGTAGAATACGAGTAACGAACTCTCCGATTGATCAGATGTGATCTCCCGAGCATAGGGCACGAGAAATCAAGAGGACACGAATATGGACCTGAAAACTGGCCGTCTGGCACCCAAAGTGCGCCGCTCGAAAGACGCTGCTGATGCTGCAGCGGTGGCACGCGTACGCGCCCTTTTTGCTCGTCCTGATATGAGTGTGGAGGCATTGAAGAAGCGCGCCGAAATTGCCAAACAGTGGGAGATATCCAACGGTTTGGGCGGCGCGTACGCCGGTGTTCGGCGCTGAGAACCCCCAACCACGATTAAGAAAGCCCTGCACACGCAGGGCTTTTTTGTGTCCGCTGCGGTAGCTGGCAGGCAGCTTTTAAGCTGCAGAAGCCTGGAGGCCGAACTCCGCAGCCGATGGCGGAAATCGAGCGGTAGTTCGATTGAGCCCCTCGTTGCTTAGAAACCTGTAGAGAATACATGTCTGGTCAGGCCTTGTTCCATATGTGGGATCCATTTCGCCAGTCTCTGATCGCATCTACCGGAGCGGATATTTTGAAACTTTGAAACTACTGAGATGTTGATTTGCACCGAATCCTGACCCACGGGGGGTGCGGATAAAAACTTGGACTGGTTTATGCCGCAAGTCCTAAGCTCACCCGGTATTCGATGGGACTGAGAGAGCCGAGGGAGATCTTGATCCGCTTCTCGTTGTACCAGCGGATGTAGGAATCAACCGCCTCGATGAACTGTTCAACGGTCGTCGTCTGCCAGTCTCGAGGATAGAACAGCTCCGTTTTTAGCCGACCGAAGAAGCCTTCGCACGCCGCGTTGTCAGGCGAACAGGCTTTGCGAGACATGGAGCGAATGAGCTTCGCCTCGCTCATTCTCGATAGCCAACCTGGCCAGCGGTAGTGGCCCCCACGATCGGAGTGGACCACCGGCCGGTCATTAGTTTGGGCCACGGTCTCAATGGCAGCATCCAGCATCGTGTTCACGAGTTCCGCGTCTGGACTGGTTCCAATGCTCCAGCTGACGACCATCCCATCGAAGCAATCGATGATGGGCGACAGGTACACCTTGCCGGCGGGGATCTGGAATTCCGTGATGTCGGTCAACCATTTCTCATTGGGCGCTCCAGCCTGGAAGTCGCGGTTGATGATGTTTTCAGGTGCTGGGCTGATCTCGCCCAGGTAGGACGCGTATCTGCGCCGCTTCGGCTTCGCAACGACCAAGCCTTCTTGCTTCATCAGCCGTTGCACCACCTTCTCGGAGATCGCGACGTCCCGCTTGATCAAAGAGGCCTGCAGCCTGCGGTAGCCATAGCAGCAATGGTTCGACTCGAAGATGTCGGTGATGGATTGCCGTACCGAGAGGTATTTGTCCTCCGCCGACGTGCGGGCCCGATGGTAGAAGTACGAACTACGCGCAAGACCCAACTGGGCAAGAAGCTCTGGCAGGGCATACAACTCCCTTAGGGCGTCAATCAACAGTGTCTTCTCCCGGTTGGACAGGAGCTGCAGATCGACGCCCAGGCCTTTTTTTAACAGTTCATTGGCCTTGTTCAAGAGGTCCCGCTCAAGCTGCAGTTGACGGATTTCGCGCTGCAACGCTTCAAGCTGGCGTTCCAGTTCCGCCCGCGCTGTCGCCGGCGGCGAGTTGTTCTTGCGCTTCATGGATGCGGGAGCCTCCCGGCCCAGTAGCTGGTTCTTCCAGTTGTACAACGTAGGGCGGCACACGCCGAGTTTGTCGGCCACAGCCTGCGCACTTTCCTGCCTGGCGTAAAGCGCGACCACACCTGCTTGCTTCAACGCCGGAGGGTAACTTCTCCGCCTCACACTGCCAACGATGGCCATTCTCGTCTCGCCAATGGCCTCACGAACCCAGGCTGTCAGCGTTCCCCGACAAGGGTAGCCCAGTGCCCTGATGGTGGTAGCAATGCATTGATCGTGTGCGAGATAGTACTCAATAGCCGCCGCCTTCTGCGCTGGCGAGAACTTCGGTTCCCGGCCAGCATAACCCAGCGGCAGGTCGTTCCGCTGCTGATACTCACGGTACCAGCCCTTCAAAGCATTCTTGGTTGGGTAACCTAACTGCCTGATGGTGGGCCTAACCCGTTTGCCGAGCTTAATGTACAGCTCAACGGCTCGAATTCTGTCTTCGTAGGAATACATGAACTACCTCCCGGTAGTCCAAGATTTTGTCCGCACCCCCGGTGGGTCAGGATTCAGTGCAAATCAACACAAGCTAAGCTAAATGCCGTAGCGCGGCAACTCAATGAACGCCCTCGAAAGACACTAGGTTTCGACACACCGGCAGAACGATTCCATCAAACCGTTGCGTTGACCGGTTGAATCCGCAAAGTACAGCGGTCATTCAGCGCTTCGTCACAGCCCGCAAATCATTGCCCGACAGACATAGGGTGAGGAATCGTGGTTGGAGCGGCCCCACGTATCTGAGGACACAAGGACTCTCTTAAAATAAGGGATAGTCTTGTGCCTATCAGTAAGCCTAGTCATTACGTGGAACCCATCGAAATTCTGACCGAGCCGGAGCGCCGTCGTCGGCGCACGGCGCAGGAAAAAGTCGCTATCGTGCAGGAGACGCTGGCCCCTGGCGCCTCGGTGTCTGCCGTGGCCCGGCGGCATGGCGTGAATCCGAACCAGGTGTTCGGCTGGCGCAAGCAATACCAGGAAGGCAGTCTGGCAGCGGTGCAAGCTGGCGAAACTGTAGTCCCGGCATCGGAGCTGGCCGCCGCGATCAAGGAAATCAAGGAACTGCAGCGCCTGCTTGGGAAGAAGACGATGGAAGTCGAGATCCTGAAGGAGGCTGTTGAGTGGGGCCGCTCAAAAAACCTGATTGCGCGCTCGCCCTTGCTGCCGGGGGACGACCATTGAAAACGGTCTGCGAAGTTCTCGGCGTAGCGCGCTCCGGTGTGGCGGTGAAACGGGTTCGTCCGTCCGATTGGCAAGATGGTCGCAGCGCTAGAGTGACTGACGACACGGAACTGGTCGAAGAAATCCAGGCCCACGTTGCGCACCTGCCAACCTACGGCTACCGGCGCATCTGGGCGCTGCTGCGCCGCACTCGCGAGTTGGTCGGCGCACCGCGCACCAACCACAAGCGCGTGTATCGGGTCATGCGCGAGCATCATTTGTTGCTGCGCCGTCCCGGCGTGCGCCGGGACACTCGGCGGCACGACGGCCGCGTGGCCGTGGACAGGAGCAATAGCCGCTGGTGCTCCGACGGATTCGAGTTCCGGTGCGACGACGGCACGCCGCTGCGCGTGACCTTCGCACTGGACTGCTGCGACCGAGAAGCGATTAGCTGGGCGGCAACGACTGGCGGCCATAGCGGGGACGTGGTGCGCGACGTCATGCTGGCTGCCGTCGAACAGCGCTTCGGCACCACGCATGCCCCGCAGCCCATCGAATGGCTTACGGACAACGGCTCGGCCTACATCGACCACCGCACGCGCAGCTTCGCTCGCGAACTGGGCCTGGAGCCGCTGACTACGCCGGTACGTTCACCGCAGAGCAATGGCATGGCCGAATCGTTCGTGAAGACCATGAAGCACAACTACGTCGCCTATATGGACAAGGCCGACGTGCCAACGGCACTCTCTCGCCTGGCCATTGCGTTTGAACACTACAATGAGCGCCACCCGCACAAAGCCCTGAAATATCGCTCACCGCGCGAGTTCAGACGAACTGCAGTGTCATCAACCTAGCGGTGTCTGCGTGTCTGAGGTACAGGGGCAACTCCAGTGGTGCCGTTTCGGAAGGCCCGTTTGCGCTCCATCGGGAGTCTCGTTGCGGTACGAGGATATTGCCTTGACGTCGAGGTCAGGGAGTACGATGAGGCGACAAAGACCGCGTCGCTCCTAGCACATCGCGATTACGAACAATAGAAAATGGACAACTTGCAGAAGAGCCGTCGGGAGAAGATTCGCGTCCCCCATGCCGACCCTGAATGAGATTCAAAGCGAGGGCATCCGGCTCGGAGTTCACCCGGGAACAGCAGCACAACAGTGCTGCCTGTACCGGAAGGGGAACGGTTTGAAATACCGGCGGGCGCGGCCCTCCGTTCGCGCCAACGGTTACGATTCGCCCAGTTCCTGCCCGATCTAGGCAGCTCCCGGCCGGTCGCGCGGGCGGTCCGGAGGGACGTGAGCGGGACGCGGAGACTGCTGGCGAGTAAGTCAGCCGGTAGCCTCAACAAGCGCCGCATAGTGTCGCTCGTCTTTCTGCTTCAACGCATCCAGTACCCGCACAACCATCCCTCGCGCCATCGCAGGAAAATCTGAGTATTCCAGCATCCGGAGGGTCGATTGGCTATGGGAGCCTTCGTCAGCGAAGCGCGCGATGGCATCGCACGCCTCGCCATCGTCAATAAGAATGGATAATTTCCCTTGGAAACTTCCCGACGCTGGCACGCGGAACCCTAGGTACATCTCAAGGAATCTGCGGAGTAGATTTGGAGTCTGCGTGTACGCGTCAATATCTGGGCTGTTGCTATGCCGAATCTGCGACAGGCAGTGAAACACATAATGATAGTCTGATCTGAATTTTGCCAGATATGGTGGAAGGACTATAAGCTCGCTCCTTTTCTCGTCCTTGCGGTGCATTAGATAACCTTCATGGGCCTTCTTGAACTTGCCGCGATCGGTCCACTCCTGCTTAACCGTGTTGAAAAACTCGGAGTTGTGCGTGGATATGAAAAATTGCTTGCAGTCACCAAGTTGCCTCAGGAGAAGATAGGCAACGTCATAGATATGATTTGCGTCCAAGCTACAAATGGGATCATCAATGAAGACAATCGTTTCGGCGAGTGCTTGGCCGTTCTGCTTCAGGGTCACTAGGAAGTAAGCCAGGGACACCGCTGTCCTCTCGCCGTCGCTCAAATTGGATGCAAGCTCGCCCGAGCGCATAAAGCGGAGGTGGCCTTCTTCGGCTTGCTCGACTGATACGCGCGAGCCAAGAATCTTTCTTAGCAACCCGTTGATCTCTGTGGCTGCGACCGAACCTTTCTGCAGGGCATCCTTCGCCTTCGACAGCCCTTCTCCAATACGTTTGCCGATTCCTTTGACGCGATCTAAGTGTTTGATGGCCTCAGTCAGCTTCACCTCTTGCTCTGCCGCCTCGGCATCGAGCACGTAGCGGGCCGCATAGTGCAGCTTGACCATCTCGGCGGCCTTGGTTCGGTTGGTGGAGAGTTCCTTGCATGCTTCGTTGTGCTCGCCCACTAACGCATTCAGTTCGGCAGCAACGGACTGCAACCTTTCCAGGCGATCAGCAGCGGTATCCAGCACTACCATTTCGACTTCCATGCTCCCTAGCTTCTTCTGAAGCTGATCGCGCCATGCCTGCCTTACCAATTGCTCGGACTCGTACCAATCTTGCATTGCCTCCGAAGCGTCCTTCAATCGCTCGCGTAGCGCTGGTGTCCAATCTTTCTCATGGGGCAACGCGGGAGCGGCTTGCGGCTTTTCCAAACCTTGTATCGCGGTGGTGATCGCGGCGTACTGTCTCTGGTATTCGTCGGAAAAGTGCTTGGCGTACTCCTCCAGCGCCCCGCTCGCATCGCTCCCACAAAACGCACAGTTTGTTCCGTGCTCATGGAAGCGCAGGCCATCACGAACCCAGTTGCTCAGTTCCCTGTTTTCAGAAAGTCGCCGTAGAGCACTCTGCTTTGGGGTTTTGCGTAGCAAGTCTGCGAAGTCCGCTGCCACAGGTAGTTGGCTCGGTGGCCGCATCAGCGGATTCGGCAGGTACGCAAACTGTTCTTGATTGCGCGCCGCGGCAATTGCCGTCTCTAGTGCATCTGCGTCAAGCAGGTATTCACACTCCTTCCCCGCGATGCTCGCAATGAACTTCTTTAGGTCTGGGCTACGAAACGCGCGAACGCCCAGCGCTGTACCGCAGTCGGTTGCTAGATCAGTGGCGGCCTTTTCCCTTGCCTTCCTCATCTTCTCTTCGCAGTCCCTCGCGGCGCGGAAGATGCCAGCGACCTGCTCGCGCCGTTTGCCTAGCTGGGCGATGCGATTGCTCAACCGGATGCTGTCGCTACCGACAATGAGCAACGCAGGGGCTGCGGTGTGATGATCGTTTAGATTGTCTTCGATGAAGTCCCGGTTGAAAACGCGAACGTGCAACCTGTTTCGGTCAGCTTCAGTGCGCGTATCGAGGATGCCGCCTTCTATGCCGAACCGCGCATAGGCGCCAGTTGGCAGGCGCGATGAACTGGCTGCTTCGAGTAATCCGAAGACGCGCGAGAGGGTTGTCTTCCCAGACGCATTCCAGCCGTATATCAGATTGAATCTACCGAACTCACGCACCTGCGCGGTCCTACTGCTATAGCCGTCCAGCACTGCCGCACGGCTTACCCCATCGATTGTTCTGAGCATCGTTTTGGCTATCTGTGCGCGCACCCGTATGCGCCTCGGGCCATTCTATAGCCAATCCCGATCTATTCCGGTGAGCCCAAAAAGGGGGGTGTCGCAGAGGCGTATTCCTGAAAGCACGCGAGGTAGAGACGCAGTAAGCGGCCCAACCCGTTTGGGTGAGGCCGGCGCGAGGGCGATTAAGCAATGACCCCCTCAATCTTGCGGAAATACTGAGTAATGGGAACTTTGGCGTTCTTGTCGATGCCCGTCTTGACGGCGGACGATACAACCTTTTCGGCAAGCTTCTCGGACGCCACGTTCCCTTGTTCCACGACCGCCTCAACGTAGAACTCGCGCATGCCGTTCCGCGACATTCCGTTCCACAGTTCGTTGACGGCAGCCTTGAAGGCATCTGCGGCACGGCCTTGTCCCCGCAAGTTCTTGGGGACAGCCCATCCAATTTGGAAGCAGGGCAATCCTTCATACGGGTCAGCAGGGATGAACACGACGAAGGCCGTCACCGATGTGCGATCAAGACGTACATACGAGAACCTTGGCTCGCCGGTGGGCTTGTCCATGTGGACGAAAATTTTAGCGTCCAGCGCGCCCGGATGCACCGATATTTCACCAGCTTTCAATGCGGCTTCAAAGGACTTCATCGGTATTTCGAGATCTGGCATGAGGGCCAAGGTTATCTCCCAATCGTTGGTACGAGGAGATCGATGTTAGCGGGTTCGTGAGGCGTTGTCTGTCGGGTTTTCGCCAACTATTCGCCCAAAGAAATGGGCACCGACCCGTGACTGGAAGGTGCCCTGTTGCTTTCGATGCTACGAGCCCATGTCGGTCGGCCGATGACGCGACGCCGTCTCTCATCGATCGAACGACCGCTCGCTGACGGAAGCTGCTAGGTGAATGTCTAGAGGATGCATCGGACGAGAGTCCCTTCATGGCCGATCTCTGCCTTCGGTCGAGGCCCGGCAGGAACGTGGCCCGACTGCAACAGCTTGCTGGTGACATATCTATTTCGCAGCCTGCGAACGCTCGCCCAGCATGGACTGGCACTGGACCGGAATCGCCCGGCGTGTTGGCACATTTACCGTCGCTGCTACGGACGCCGTTGTTGGAGTCACCCCCCCCACCTCAGGGATGTGCGAGGGCGCGATCGCTGCTACAGTCGTGCGCAAAGACGCCCCGTCGAGGGCGCGAGCCGCCGCCGGCCCTCTGGGGCCGGACGGCCACGACGATTCCAAAAACGGGTTGGGTCCATGTTTCCACACGCTCTCGCCGCCGCGCGCGCTGCTGGCCTTGCCTTGCTCACCGCGGCGCTGCTCGCCGCCTGCGGCTCCGACGATAGTCCCCGGCGCCGGCCGCCAAGCCGGCGGGCGCGCGCCTGGTGGTCGCATTCAATTGGTCTGTTGTTTTTGCTGTTGATGAGTCCAGTCGGCCAAGCGGTCGCCCAAACCATTTATGCAATCAAGCCCGATCCAGAGATCGCTGCGATTTGCGCTTCCGAGGACGGTTTGACCGCGATGTGGGCCCGCGAGCCCGCCCCGAACAAAGCAGACATAAGATTCCAATATGAAGGGGTAAAGGCGCAGGCCGACGCGGCCGCGAAAGCGCCTCCAGCAGAGGAGGAAGGGCGTGCCCCCCCAATCGCTCCTGTTCCCCTCACATTCGAGGAGTATCGCGATGCCGTGATGGCGCAGCGGTGCAAGATTGCGCGCGATGGGATCGTCGAGACGTTTGAGCGCGCTATGCCGTTCTTCGGATTCAGTTTATGGGAGTGTGACGCCAACTGGAACCAAGATTGCGACGACGAGAAGATCATCCGGGTGCCCGAAGGCTATCAGATCTGCAACGTTTCCTACCGAACCACCAAGCAGCGAGGCGACAGCGATCTCAAAATCACGCCGAATGGCTTTCTCCCTGACAAGCCTAGCCGAGTGGCCCGCTTCATTGAGTATCGTACGAAGCTATATGCACATGGGAGCTTCTCGATCTTCGACAAGGAAGGTTCGCGAATTCGGCTCGAGAATTTTCTCGTGACGATGCTTCCTCAGGACTGGCCGGACGATGCGCGACGCAAGCTGAAGTGCGAAGTGCCGAGTCGCCCGGCGCCGCCGGCTAATCTGCCAACCACAGACCCGCCCCCGAAGCCCGTCCGCCCTATACTCAGTGAAGTTCGTGCGGATGACAAGCGTTCATATCGCTTCTCACTAGCCAATATTGGCAAGGTACCGGTGCGGGTCGAGTATCTCGTCGAGCGAATGGATCAAGGCGATCTGAGCTGGAAGCGTGCGGGCTGGGGCATCGAACAAATCGAGGTGGGCACAACATACTTGAGCGATGGCTATCACGGCTGGGATGCCGTTGAATGGCGCACCCGCTTTGCTGTGATTCAATAAGGAAAAAGATGACAGAATTGATCCGCGTGACATTCGGACTCCCCGAACTCCACCGTAAATCCAAGCTCCCGCCCAACAATCCTTTCTCGACACTCATTGAAGGCGCCATTGCCGCTCTCGATGAGACCACGAGGGCTAAAATTGAGGCAGCGGGCCAGTGCACAGTGGTCTACCATGGCTGCGGCACCTGTGAGAACGGCGGAGCGCTGGTCGAGTATTTCTGTGGAGCGGGCGGGGGCGAACCCGACTACACGCGCTGCGAAAGCTGCGACTAGGGAAGTCTGAACATCGGACGTCGATCGGCGCGTAGTCGCAATAACTCCGACGCCCAGTCTCATAACTGCGGCGTCAGTCTCACTTTATACGGCTCTCACAAACGACAGCGACTTCGCTGGAGCCGCGAGACTCTCGGCCTATAGGGGTAGGTACGACAGGCGACGCAAGCCCGGCAGCCTTGCTTGCGGCAGTCAACGTCGCTTGCTGGCCAAGAAGCGCCATCACCTTGGCGGTTCGCCAACCTGGCTACAGGGGGCGGATGACGACCCAACTGGGTCAATGGGCTACAACGCCGTCAATGGCAGGAATCTGACGCAATGCAGCCATTTGATTAGCCTGAGGTGAACTTAGGAGGCATCCCGGTAATATTTAGCACACGGCGACGTCTGGAGGTCCCAAATGAAAATCGGGAATTTCAGCGACGACGATTGGGACGAAGTAAATCGCATCTTGCTGGCGCCCCGGCATTAGCGCAAAGCCTTCGCGACGTGCCAGCATGCGGTCTAACCCTACGCCGAGATAAACAGCTTGTCGACATGTCCGAGCTCCGCCGTTAAGAGCTCGGACTGTAATGCCATCTAACGCGCCGAATGGCCGTGCTCTCTCCGTATGCCGAGGCTGGACCAGCTTTTTCCAGGCTAACACCGCTAAGTGGACTCAAGCTCCGTCATAGCCAAAAGGGGGGCGGCCTGGCTGCCATGGCATGGCAAGAAAGCGGACAGTCAAGACGGGCATTCGACATCTCCTCCGAATCTTCGCGGTCGATGTGCGCGCAAACACCCCCGTCGACTGGTCTGCAAGGTGGAAGGGGCCGGGCGCGCCATTTCTCTAAGAATTTAGTCCACGCGAAACATCAGACGAATGAGCGTCGTCATTGATACTACGATGGAGATTTACAGATCTTCATTTGCAGTTGACCTTGCGATTCTTCAATCTGTGCAACAGAACGAGGAAGTCCGGATAACTCAGATCGGAGAGGTGCAAGGAACTTTAACTGAAACACATCATTCGCGCCGGGATACTGTGGATAGTAGGTCGGGCTGCTTGTTACGTTGAAGGAAAGGTCCTCAAAAGGGCGTCGGAGATTCATGTTCTCGTCGTAATCCAGGGAGGTATAAGTGGTCCCTTCTACCAGATATGAAACGCTGCGCACATAAAATGGCGATTTTCCCACCAAAAAAGCATGCGTCGCAGAAGTAAAATTCGATGCCGACGGCAGATGGGGGGAGAGTCTCTGCAATATTTGCGCAGTTATCGAGTTATATTTATCTGAAGTCGATGGATCGAATGGATTAAGCTTATCCTTGTTTCTATCGATCAATGTCCAACTCCGTGGTCCACAAATTATATTCGCAACATAGTCTTCGTAGCCTGTGCCTGCATAAACTAAATAGAATCGCTGGTAGCAGGTGTCAAGAGCGCCATACGCGCCTGCATCCCCGCCTAAATCCTGATACCAAGCTGTTGGTAGCGGCCCGTATTTCAGCGCAACTTCGAAATCATAGGTATCGTCGGGCCTCTCGAGTTGGGTGAGCGTGTCGGTGATATTTTTTTCGATAATCGCCGGGCTTGGAAAATCCGACCGGAGATAGCTTTTGATAAATTGATGGCCAGAAAAATCGTTCGTATTGAACGGATTATCTACGTTGCTAGGCAGTGTGTTGCTTGCAACAAACTGCCTTACCGCATTTACTACGCCGTCCATTGCGCTGGTAGCATAGCGGCCATCCCCTGCAACGAAATTCGCAGGAGTTGCGACTGCAGTAACAGCAAAGCTCTTTCTGTTAATGCCGGGATCTGCATACACCATTCGGTGTGCTGCATTGGCATAAAGTCCGCCTTGGGAGTGTCCTAGAAGTAAGACACGACGGCCTTGACTGAAAATCAAATTTTTTATTTCTGCGACCTGCAAGACAAGGTCAATGTCGGCGTAGTCATACTGCTGTGCGAATTTGTTCGCTAGCTGCACAGAATTATCGTTTCCGACGGTTGCGATGATGGATGTTACGTAACCTATGAGCCCACCAGTGAGCATATCCGTCGCACCCAGTAGTACGCGGAATAAAACCTCCCAGGATAAGCTAGGGTCTTCGCTAACCTTCTGTTGGTAGGCCTGATAAAGGTCGAGTAGAAAGCCGTCCGATGGGTTTTGTGCAATTCCATAATTTACTTTTACTTTATGAAATTCATTGCCAATCAGACTTTGTAGTGCGAGGCTCGATGCGAGCCAGTCGGTTTCGGTCGTTAAAACCCCGTTACCAAAGAGTATTCTATACTGAGATTCACAATATTCTTCAGTTTGGGCGCCAACCAATATTGGGAACAACATTGAAATAATTATCACCAACGATGCAACTTTACGTATTAAAGCTCTTCGCATGGGGACTCGCCGGAATAATTATCATAGATGTGGCCAGCCGCAATCCGTCTTGTTTCGATGTAAGATTGAAATCTGACCGGAGTGTTCAGGAGCTGAGCCTGGATTTCATTCGCCTCTTTGGTCCAATTGTTGCCAAACCTCAAGTTAAGGCAAGCAGCGGCCTTTGAGTATGTTTGCCAGTTTTGTTTTGCGTCTGATGCCGAGCCTGTTTCAAATAAATACGTTTCGGCAGCGCGGGTATACTGATGCATGGCGATGCGCTGCCTGCGGTCTTTGTAGATGTCATCAATATATTTCTGAACGTCATCACGAATTCCGTTATTATCTGCATCGATTCCTCTTGCGGTTGCAGTGAAATCCGTGCTTTTTACGCCGGACTTACTGCTTTCATTTTGTACTTTTAAAAAATTTCCGCCTTGCGACAAAGAATCTCTCTGCTTCGCAACGGGAGGGACGCTTGTTTTTCGGTGCGGTGCCACTGACTCACCAGAAATAAGGTGGGAGAAAAACTTTACAGAAAAAGTCCCAGTCAGAATTGCAGCGGCAGAATATACGATTAGCGTCGTCTTCTTCATAGCACCTTGCGTGAGGGTAGTTGACTATAGGCTAGGGTGGAGCAGGCAATTTTTGCCACCCCCAAAAAGTCTGGATCGTAGTTATATTTTTAGATGTCTGACTTAAGAATTGTAGGAGGTTGCCACCGAGGGTGCTGATGCGGCCAAACGCGTCATCTTTGATTGGCTGATTTGAAGGGCGGTTTCAAGTCTGAGATGCAACACCAGTTCGTAATTTTTTGATCTCTTCCGCCATGGCTTCGGCGGGAGTGGCGAAGTCAAGAACCGCCCGAGGGCGATAGTTCAGCGCTTTCGCGACTCTGTTCAAGTACCCTTGCGAGAAGATCGATAGGTCATCGCCTTTCGGTAGATACTCACGAATCAGTCCGTTCATGTTTTCGTTGCTCGGTCTCTGCCACGGACTGTGCGGGTCAGCAAAGAACACTTCGATACTGACCCGCCTGGTCAGCTCTGCGTGGTGCGCCATCTCTTTGCCCTGGTCGTAGGTCAAGCTCTTACGAAGCGCCAGCGGCACACGACGGAATTTCTTGGTCAACGCCTCCAGTGCTGCGTCCGCACCGCAACCGTCCATCTTGGCCAACACCACGAACCGCGTCTTACGCTCGACCAGAGTCGCCACCGCGCTGCGATTTCCCGCGCCCTTGATAAGGTCGCCTTCCCAATGCCCGGGAACCAGCCGATCAAACACCTCTTCGGGCCGCTCATGAATCGAGCGCATATCCTGCAGCATCCCTCTGCGATCGGTCCCCGCGCTTCGCGATCGACGCTCCTTGTGGGCCTTACGAAGGCTCCCGATTAACTCACGGCGCAACTCACCGCGCGGCGTTGCGTAGATCGCGCAGTAGATCGTCTCGTGGGACACATGGAACTCCGGCTGGTGGGCATACATGCGCTTGAGTCTGCCTGCAATCTGCTGCGGTGAATAGCCCACGCGCAGCCAAGCTCTCACCAGTTTCAGCAGCGCCGTGCCTGCCGCCAGCTTGCGCGGCCCACGTCGACGCCTTCTTAGCGCTAAAACCTGCGCGCTCGCAGCGTCGTATGAACGATGACCTCCGGCCCGGGCAACCTCACGTGAGATGGTCGACGGACTTCTCCCTACCACTCTCGCGAAAGGAAGCATTTTGCGGCAATGACGAGCCATGTCCGCCCTGCAAAACGGTAACAGGAAATATTGTTACGGTTGGCACCATCGGACATCGGCCACTCGACACTCCTCCGCCAGGAAAGGGTCGAACATGGAAGGTCCGCACTACAACATTTACGAAGCTCGACAGGCTCCAAGAGGCACTCCGCGTTCGTGCAAGTGTTTTTGAAAGCCGATAGGGGCGGTTAGGCCCGCCGAATTACCTGCAGGCGCGATGGCAATTGAGCAATTCGTAGACTGAGACTAAGGGGAGCCCGATGAGGTATTTCGATGGACAAGAGGTTCGGATTGGTGACGTCGTCGGCATGGGCGATGCCAAGGGGGGCGTCGTTGTATGTGATATCGGATCAGGCACATATACGCCGGAGCATCCGGAATCCCAATGGGGGTATCTCAACAAAGGGTTGATGATTAATTTTCCTCGCGACGGTTTGATCTACTATGGGGACGAATTGGAAGAGGACGTTCACCCGATTTCGCGAGGTCATTGTTCTGGCTGCAAGGTGGTTCTCTCCACATCGAACAGCTTAAGTTGAACCATTGCGCTCCGGGCAGTGTCCGTTCGCATGTGCACCGCGGACGCTGGCAAGACATTTGGCAAAGGCTGAGACTGGCGGAATCCGGAACTCTGCCGGCCACTAGGCACCCCTGCCGGGGCCCGACTTCCGTACCCGACCCACCTTCGCCTTTCACTCGCTTCAGCTAGATGTCCAATCACAGCCTGGAATCGGTCGCTGGCTACAATCAGGGCAATGAGGATTAGGCGAAGTACGCCCCACTCTGGCTTAACCACGCGGGTTTCCGGCGATCCCCCTTCGTCTCGTAGCAAATCCGTAGCACTGCCATCCCCCGCCTCGTCAGGCTGCGGCGCTGGTTACGTCCGAACTTCCTACCCTCAACATCCCTGGCAACGCGGTTCCCCAAGGAGAAGACCCAATCAGGGTACATGCCATTTCTTGGGTGGAGGAAACTTCGCTTTTCGACGCAATGTTATAGGGGTACCCGGGTAACGAGACGTCGCCCACCGTGTTGCCTCATTTTCATTGTCGAAAGAAACGGAGTCGGCGGTCGAGTTATCGAGAAACATTACAACGGCGTGCCATCGCCCATTGATATGAGAAATGAATATGCGTTTGGCTTTCACTTCTCGGCACCAAACAAGCTTAAGGGGCATCCGCGCCGGCCTCTTCCTCGCGCGCAAATCGCCGATTGATACGGCTGCTCGTCCCAATAGCTGTAGGTAAACGTTCGATATTCCATGCCGACAATAGCGGGTCGAACTGGTTGATGTGTTTATCGGCGCAAGATTGGTAGCGAAAGAATTCTTCAGGCGGCCCGCCTAAAGCATGTATGGACAATGTGTATCCTGATTTATGAACATTCCGAAGCAACCCCGCTTTTTCCAGTTCTTTGCGACCTTTTCCGAAGTCATGGTTGGACAGAATATTTCTATCGACGATTTGCTTGCGGGTGAAGAAAGCACCGTCGCGCAGCACCGCGTATAGGATTTCTGCGCATTCTTGGTCTGATTTGTTCGATCTCATCGTGCGAATTGGAGATGATCCAGACTAGCGTTTCATATTAGATCTGCCGAACGCGGACTTTACTCTCACCTTCTTAGGTTCAGGCGAACACGAACGAAGTGCGTTCAGAAGAAGGTGTCGAGGAGTTGGATGGCCCATCCGCAGCCAAGGCGCGATTCTTCACACTCGGAAAGGAAAAGTGCGAAGTTGCGACGCCGTGCCCCGGACAGGGCGCAGGTCTGGTATATGTAATTCCCAACCTATCGGCGCATCGCACAAGTTCCGCGAGAGAATCGATCTCCAGCTTGCCCATAATGTGGGCCCGATGGACTTTCACGGTTTTTTCGACAACCCCGAGGATGTTGGCGACCTCCTTATTTCGAAGGCCCGTCGCAACCATGGCCATGACTTCTCTTTCACGAGGTGTCAGCCGTTGCATTTTTGTGTCAAGCGCCGCCTTGACATCGCGTTCGATAACCCTCTGGACTGCCAATTCCAGTGCGCGACTCACCGTCATGATGAGTCGGTGCTCGTCAACTGGTTTTTCAAGAAGATCAACGGCGCCTGCAACCATCGTCTCAACGGTTTGTTGTACGTCAGCGTGGCCTGTGAGCATGATGAAGGGTACGTGCGCTGGAAGCCGCCTCAACAGTTCGAGACCGCTCATACCTGGCAGGATGAGATCGGCTACCACGCATATAGGGCCACAGAGGGTATCGAGGGCTGTCCGACACTCCTCGGCCCAACCGAAGCTCTTTGTTGCAAAGCCTTTAGCCTGCAACAACCGGCCTAAGGCCTTTTTGATGCTCTCATCATCGTCAACAACAAACACAGTCCCGATCATCGCGCTCACCCTCTTAAGAATTGGGGGTAACTCCTCTCCACATTACCTAGCGCTATTTGCGTCCACAACCGGCATCCCGGGCCACACGAAAAGTTTCATCACGACGAACGAAACCACTTCTACCTCAGAGAGGCCAGAGGAAGAGAACTTGAGGAACGGAAACGGGGGGACAATTAGGCGCAAGAAGGCGCTACAGCATTCTGGGAACTGCCTGGCTTGTGTGCTCAATGGGCTGCTGCTGACGAGTGAGGAACGGCGAGAAAGAACGGTGTACCCGGGCGATATACGAGACAGGGAACTGCCGGTAGAAGTCAGCCGTACATTGTGCCTTATCGTACCCGAGATCTTTCCGGGTCGCACCCAATCCCGTAGCAGAGTGGGTCGCCTCGCATGACGGCAAACTCTACCGGTTCAGTCGTTCAATCCTCGCCGTTCATTGGCAGCTCATGGCCGGCAAGCGACCGCCTGCCGGCAGGGAGTATGGTCAGACTTCGGTTTGCTCTGCAATCTCCAGAGCGTCATCAACCTCAATCCCCAGATACCGGACGGTGCTCTCGAGCTTGGTATGGCCGAGGAGCAGTTGGACGGCTCTCAAGTTCTTGGTCCGTCGGTAGATCAAAGAGACCTTCGTTCGCCGGATTGAATGCGTCCCATAAGCGGAGGTGTCCAGGCCGATCGAGGCCACCCACCGATGGACCAATCGGGCATATTGTCGGGTCGAGATATGGGGCGAAGAATGCAAACGACTGGAGAACAGATAGTCGCCGCAGATCAACCCCCGTGCATGTATCCAGGCCTGGAGGCATTCGCGAGTCTGGCCAGTAATCTCAAACTGTACTGGTCGATGGGTCTTCTGCTGCATGACCGTCGCACGCATGCCAACTTGTCTTCCTACGCTGACATCCTGAACGCGGAGACGAATCAGATCGCAAGCGCGCAGCTTGCTGTCGATGGCGAGGTTGAACATCGCCAAGTCTCTCGTGTTAGCGGTGAGCTGAAGGCGCGTACGGATGGCCCAGATCTCGGAAAGCTTCAACGGAGGCTTCTGCCCCGTCAGTCTTCCCTTGTTCCACGGGTCGTGGTGGGTGACAGATGATTGGGAGGTAGTCATGACTAGCTCCTAGAGTTGATGGGAGCCCATTTTGCGCTTGTGCCGGAGCCCCTCAAGCTGTGGGCGCTGGGCGCTAGTCCCACTCCACCTCCGAAACCAGTTCGGCCGAGACGACCCCTTCAACGCTCATCTGGTAGAGCTTCCGGTAGCACAGCGGACATGGCGCCCAGTCCAAAGCCTGATTGCCTCCGATTTCGAAGTGCAGTTCGCGAATCCGGACGGGGACCCCGCATTTGCAGACGAGAATCTGGGTATGGTCATCCATCGCTTATCTCCGTGCAGAAGGGGGATTTCCATGGATCAGCGAGTTGCTGATCGTCCTCAGCGTGCGCCCGAAGGCACCGCGGGCTCCGAAGACCCGAAGCATAGAAGCAAAATTCTCGCGTGGGGGCAGTTTCGGATCTTGCCGATTCATCGGTCGCCGAGACTCAATCGCCGAGTCCTTGTGCGGGACGTAGGGGGCGTCTCGGTGAGCGGGCAGTGACCGACCCATCCCGCTGGCCCCAATTGGGCCGATGATGGATCGATGCGAAGTAAGCGGCATATTGACTTAGCCACGCGGGATTGCGGGCAGCGCACCCTCGCCACGTAGCAAGTTCGTAGCAGTGGCGTCCGCGTCCCGGGCGATCTCCTCCGTGAAATCCGCGGGCGGCGGCACCTCGAACCCCCGCACCACGCCGTACAGGTCCAGGGCACAGAAGCCTTTCTGGAGGATCTCGGCCAACACAAGGGGCGGCGAGATGCCAGGCAGCGGGGTCTCGATTGTCAGTTGGGTCTCGCTCAGAGTGTAGGGCGCCCCCAGCCAGTGGCGTACCAACAGCGGGCAGTCGATCAGGTCCTTGTCGTGCGGCAAGATCAGCGCACGGGTGCCGCGGCGCAGCAGGATAATGTCCATGGCGGTGGCTCGATGAGAGCGTGTGGGAGACATACATCGTAATCCGGTTGCGCGGTGTTCGCTAGGACACTCATATTCCTGAGGAAGTTTTCCGAAATTGCTGCATTGCGGACGTGGGGCGTGCCACGGTCGCCGCTTACAGTCGTCTGCAGGTGGACGGGAAAGGGCGAGGGGTCGCAGATGTGGGTGAGGGACCGAGAAATAGCCGAGGCGCGCCGGCGCGTGAGGGAGCAGGTGCGGCGCCTGCGCGCCGCGCGTCAAGACGGCGGCGATGTGGTCCTCGCGGAACGGGTGTTGCCCTACCTTTGGCGTAGCTATGGCGCCATGATGACCGGTCGACGTGTGTGGGCAGATCGACATCCTTCCGATCCTGGCCATGCAGGCTTGGCGATGAATTTCAAGAGCGCAGGCACAGCTTTTCAAAAAGCGCCAGGCGTGTCCAATCGACGGCAAGCGATTGGCGCAATAGCCGCAGGACCTCCAACGCGAGCGCGCAATCCAGTTCATGAGCCTGAAGCCGTCGGATCAGTGCAATTCGACGTCCGACGCGCGCGCGGGCGTTCGCCACATGGAGCAGACCGAGTGTCATGTGTGCTTCATACATAATTCTCGCGTTGTCAACATCGGGTTCGAAGTGACCCACTTACCCTTGAACGGCATCGGGTTAGAAATGACCCACCCCGGGTCACGAACATGATGACCATCGGTTTTGTGATGACCCTGGGTCAGTGCAAAGCGATGGTCATCGGAATGGCCTGACCCTGGGTCAGGCCGAAGCCGATGGGAATCGGTTTAAGGTTGACCCACCGCCTCGAATTCCCGCGCTTCTGCGGACCGGCTGCGGATGATCCCCGCCTTGCGTTTGTCCTTCAAGCGATAGCTCTCCCCCTTGATCTGAAGAACATGGCTATGGTGAAGCAGGCGGTCTAGCAGCGCAGCGGTCAGCGTCTGATCGCCGGCGAAGGCTTGGTCCCACTGTCCGAACGGCAAATTGCTGGTCACGCTGAGCGAACCCTTCTCGTAGCGTTTGGCAACCACTTGGAAGAAGAGATTGGCCTCTTCGCGGCCCAGCGGCAGATAGCCTATCTCGTCGATGATGAGCAACCGCGCGTTCGTGATGTTTCGTTTCAGGAAGTCTGCAAGGCGATCCTGCCGTGAAGCTGCCGCCAGTGCGATGACCAGGTCAGCGGCACTGATGAACCGCGTCTTGATACCCATCTGGGTCGCGATATATCCCAAAGCGATGGCAAGATGCGTCTTGCCGACGCCCGAGGGCCCCAACAAGACGACATTCTCTGTGCGCTCAACGAAAGCCATGGACGACAGTTCCACCAGCGACTTCTTGGTGACCCCGTGGGAAAACATGAAGTCGAATTCTTCGAGTGTCTTGAGCACCGGAAATCCGGCAGTGCGCAGCAATATCGACTTAGTGCGGCGCTGCTTGGCATCGAGTTCGGCCTGCAATAGGCCCTCGAAGAAGTCCGCGAATGTCAGTTCGTTGGCGGCAGCGCGGCTAGCCAGTAGGCTGTATTGCTCTCCCATCGTCTCAATACGCAGTTGCTGACACGCTTGCTGGATGCGTTCATGCTGAATATCCATTAACGAGCCTCCGTCAGCAACGCCTGGTACACCGACAAGCGGTGCTGTAGCGGTGTGTCGTCGAACTTGGGCCGCTCGGTGCTGCTCGGAAGCGCCGCTGGGGGGAGCGATGCCCGCCAAGGCTGCGGCAACGGTTGTAACTTTAGTTGTTCGACAAGCAGCCGTTCGAGAGGCTGGCATCCCGTGGTGCCGTGCACCCTTACGTTCGCCACATTGCGCAGCCATCGCACCACTTCCCCGTTCGCTGTGGCGGCGTCCAGTTGCAGGCGATCCTGCGACAACCGGCTGGCCAGCGGATTGTAGAAGCTGCGTCGCAAGTAGCCATTGAAGCGTTCAACCTTGCCCTTGGTCTTAGCCCGATAGGGCTTGCATAGCCGGGGAACAAAGCCATAGTGTCCGCAGAAGTCCATGAACGCCGGCTGGTAGCGGTGCAGACCCGGACCGTAGACATCGCGCCCGATTACGACCGTCTTAACGTTGTCGTACAGGACCTCGCGTGGCACTCCGCCAAAGAACTCGAATGCCCGCTCATGACAGGCGAGCAGTGTTGGCAGCTTCTCATCGGTAACGAATTCGACATAGCTAGCTCTGCTATATCCGAGCGTCGCCACGAACGCGGACAGGGGCAGCTTGCCTCGCCGGAATACAATCCAGTCGACCTGCATCTGTCGGCCTGGCTCGGTCTCGAATCGGACCACTGGATCCGGCGCGGCGACGCTACGCAGCGACATCAGGAAGATGCGCAATTGCGTGATGCCACCGCTGTAGCCCAGCTCTCGCAGTTCGAGCAGCAACGCCGTCGCTGGCAACCACGCGGGGTGAGCTGATCGGACTCGATCACGCAGGTATTGCTTGAATGGATCGAGCTTCTGAACGCGGGTTGCACGGGGCGAACGCTCATCCTCGGCTCGGCCACGTAGGTACTTGCGCACCGTATTGCGCGATAGCCCCAAATCTCTCCTCTCGCACTCCCTTGCCCTGACGGGCCAATACTCGGATCTCCACGATCACCTCCTTGGTTAGCACCGGCCCTCCCGAAAAAGGGCCCATCCTACCGAGGTGGGTCAATTCCAGTCCGATGCTGGAGGGTCATTCTCAACCCGTTGCTGACACGCGTCGCTCGTAGCCATCCGGTAGTTTATTAAACTAGTGCGGACTGTGCCGCCAGTCCTTCTAGGATAGGCGTGCAACAGCCGATCCACGTGCTGCACGCCGGCCCTTGACGGGAGATCTTGCCTTCATAAAGGAGCCCACAATGCTACCCGGTCAATTGCGTGACATCGTGCTGCTGGAACGCCGCTGCAAGGACTTGCGTAGGGATGTGAACGCCAGCAGGCCGCGGTAGAAGCGTTGCAGCGTCGGGGCCTAGATGCTACCGACGCGGGCGCGGCGATGGCCGGGCTGGCGGCCACGCTGCAGGCCCTTGAATTGCGCCTCCAGACGTTGCGCGGTGGGTCGCCCTATGTCGGCTATGTGAGTCCGCAGTGCCCTCCAAGGTGAGCGGGCCCAAAAGAATACCCACCGCAGGTAGCGCGGCAGGCTACGACGGGCCAAGGGGGAGGGCCGATACAGCGGAAATTTGGTTCGACTCAGCGAAGTGCGTCCGATTAGGCAACTGAGCGGGCGGTGAGGAGCATGCCCGATAGCGGGAGTGCCGTGCAGGGTGTGTCAACCGAACCCTACCGAACTATCTGCTCAAAAACACGCCCCCTTCCGCAACGTCAGGCGAGCGTTTATTAAGCGGTACCGTCAGATAACGGTCATTTGGGGGCACCTCCGCGTCGCCTTGTGGCCGGACTCTGACCGGGATCTACCCGGGGGCGCTACCGGAAGGTAGCTATGGCATAGGGGAAGGCGACGTCGTGAGACTGGCCCTGCGGACTCTGCTGTGTCTGCGCCTGGGCTATGCGGAATTACGTCGCTGCGGCATGAGAGGCTCAGATAGTACCAAGTAGAAGGTCAACGGCAAGATGTCCTCGCTGCAGGCAAGCTGTATGGGCCTCCGCGGAGGACGGGTACGGAGATGATTGACAGTAAGGTCCAAATAAATAAGTACTCTCCGCATTCGCTGGCTCTCCGACTACCACGCGGTATCCCCAACTTTGGTGGCCGGGTAGCTCATCATCGACATCAATCTGAAACACCGCCATATGCAGTATCAGTCCCCGATACTGCTCTACTTTTCGTATGTTGAGCGTGTCCATGACGAGAGACCCCCGATAGAAAATGTCTTGCGAGGCACGCACACCGTCACATTTGCGGCAGCGTCGATCGCCCCCTTTCATGACATCGTGCGCCCTGCAACTCAATGTTGATGCCCGACTCTGTCCTACGCCCCGCAAGCTAGTGGGGGCGAGGAATGGCTGATGAACGCAATAGTGCCGACTGCAGAAACTGGCTGTCGAGCGGCAGCAAATGGCCGAACCCCGGTGGCCGCTGTCCGGTGGACTGCGCCCGTCCCGGACCAACCTTAGGAATTTGCCACCAGAGCACAGAAGGGCTGAGTCGGCCGAAAACCTCGGCCCCAATGGAGATGATTGTCGTAGGCGACTCGAGACGAGAGACCGACCGAAGAACGGAAGCCTGTGGATTGATGAAGGGACTATTTTTAGGTATTGATATGCTCGCCGATGTCGGCGAATGTGATTGCCACGCCGGCTGTCGCCCCTGTCTCGGAGACATAGGGGAATGTCTTGCGCAGGAAGCATCGACCCTTGCCATCGCGTATGACGGCTTCTCGTGGATCGCTCCCCCCAACCACGTGCTGGATATCGGTATAAAACTCAGGGTCACGGAATATCGGAACAAGGTCGGCGATCTTCCTTCCGGTATCGGCTGCGCTGAGCGGAAAAACATCCCGCATTGTCGGCGTGAACCACTGAAGCTTTAGGTCGAGGTCAAGGAAAACAGCCATGACCGCTCCGGAAAGGAGTACGCGGCTTTGCATGGCGAGCCGTTCGACATTCCGCTGAAGGTCAACGTTGGCGTCGTTGAGGTCCTCATTGCTCTGTCTAAGTTGTTCGTTGGATGCCTTGAGTTCTTCGTTGAGGGCCTGCAGTTCCTCGCTCGACGCTTCCAGCTCTTCGCGAGACACCCGCGCTTCGTCCTTCCAATTGATATTGGCGCGAAACCCAAGGTCATCTTGGAGAAGGCTGGATCCGTCCGCGTCCCGTGCACCCGCAGAATGGTCTGCTCGAATGAACGACACCAGAATGCGGTCCCAAGCCTCTCCGCCCGAGGTTTGTAGCGGCGTAAGGCGCATACTGAGGGGAACGCCTCCTTGAAACCGGTCTCTCAGACCGGTCAGCGTCAGTGGTTCGTGCCTTTCGAGCGCCTGTTGGACGCCATACCGAAACTGCGCTGCCCATTCCTGCGGCATAAGGTCCGCCAGGTTGAGCGATGGCTCGCCAGCGGGTAGGCTGAGTAAGCACCTGGTGGTCCCGTATGTCCTGAGCACGTTGCCCTGATCGTCGATCAATGCAGACGGAACTTCGAACTGCTCATGCGCCGCGCGAAGCGCAGCCATTGTGAGCGCAGCGTTATGCGGAACAGTTTGGGGAACCGGCGTGCGCCGGCTCCCTCGCATTGGGCCGACTTTACGATAGATGTTCCATTCGGCGGAGACCGGTTCGAAGCCCTGCACGTCTAACGGTAGCGATTCACTCCTGCCCAGAAAGAGAATTCCTCCCGTGCGTAACGCTCCATGAAGAACAAAAAGGATGTCCTTGACTGTCTCGCGCTCCAGATAGATGAACAGGTTGCGGCAGGTAATGAGGTCAAGTTCCGAGAACGGTGGATCAGATAGCAGATCCTGTGGCGCCACCACTAGTTTATCTCGCAGGAAGCGCTTCACTCGAAAGCAGCCGTCTACCTTGTAAAAGCACCGGTTCTGGCGCGCCGCAGATAGGCCCCCCACTGCTTCACTACGAAACAGGCCCCGGCTTGCCCGTGCGACGAGCTCTGGCGCTACGTCGGTGGCAAATATCTTGAATTCAGACCGCTCCGGTTTTTCCCGAGTAATTTCATCAAGGAGGATCGCAAGGGAGTACGCTTCCTCGCCGGTTGCGCACGCCGGCGTCCATACCCTGAGCGTGCGGTCGTTTCCCGCCGCGGCGACGAGCGGAGATAGAACATCGGCACGTAGCAGCTCCCAGGCAGCGGTGTCACGGAAGAACTCGGTCACATGGATGGGGATACCCCGCACCAGCGCTTCGAGCTCAACGGGATCATCCTCGGCAAGGAGGGCGTAATCGTTGAACGACCACACCCTTCGCACATCCATGCGTTGCTGGATGCGCCAGAGCAACGGCGAAGGCTTGTAACCGCTCAGGTCGAATCCCGCCCGCAACTTCACCAGCGCGATAATCCGACCGAGTGGGTCCGACATGCCAACTGCCCAGTCCGCCGAAGCCGCAGGGCGTACATACGTCGCTTCGGCGCAGTCCATCAGTTGCTGACCGATGGCGCCGACGGGCAAAACATGGTCATGGATACCGCGCTGGATGATGGCTAGAGGCATGGCGTCATGCAAGGCAGTGAGGGGGTCCTGGACGATGACGATTCCGCCCGCCTGGCGGATGCGGACTGCGCCTGCGGTTCCGTCCATGCCCGTGCCCGAGAGTATGACCGCGACCGAGCGCGGTGATTCCCGGCACGCCAGACTTTCGAGGAATGCATCAATCGTATCGATCCCCGGGCGTCGACGACTGCCTGCCGCCGGGCTTGTATGGAACGCGCCTTCGTAAAATGTCAGGATGCGGTCGGGCGATGGGATGTACACCGTGTTGGCGCCGGGGCGCACGCCGTCTGCAGCGATTTCCACTGTCAGCCTCGACCATCGAGCGATCAAGCTTGGCAAATCGCTGGGCCGGTCGTGGGGCAAGTGCTGCAGGACGACGACTGCGAATGGCACCTTGCCAGGGAGACCGCCGAAAAGTTTTTGTAAGGCGGTAATGCCGCCGGCTGAGGCACCGATGGCAACGACCTGTACATCCACCTTGCCTCCGTCTGAAATCTGTTCGTCCATTGCCAATCCGATACGAGAGGTCTGCATAACGGCTAAGGGCCGCTCTACGCGTCTCTCCTGCACATACGGCAGCAATGCGCCAGTGCGTGCTTGCGTCCCGTCACGTCGGGCCGTTGCTCGGAAAAGCGAGAAGCCTTAGGCTTTGCCAATACGTCGCGGGAGCGGTCTGTATGCTTTAGGGCACATACGCCCCCGTGACGACGACGCCAGCAGGCATCGCCTTCACAGGCCGCGCGTGGACTTACCAGGAACCAGGCCGGCCACAATGTTCTCACCATGGCGCACCGCGGCTCTCTTGGCTTGCCCCAGATCTGACCACTGGACATCAGGCACGCTAAAGACACGTCCGTTCTCCGCGCACGGCGCTTCGCCTTCCCGGCAGATGACCACCGACGCACTATACGACCGGTCTGGACGACGCTCGTGCCATTCGCGAGGAGATTCGTACTTGTAGACCAACGGATACAGATCGAAGCCGTTGGTGTTTCCTGATGGACGGGAATCCATAGCATGTCCCCTGATCGATGTGTGTCCCAATACTCTACGCCTGATCACGATGAACGGGCGGTATTCCGTCCCAAAAAGGACATGGGAGGCTCTAGCTCATGTCAACCCGAAATGGCAGGACGCGCACTGCTCGACAACATCGAGCCCCTCATGGGCGGTCGGTGCGACCGCTCGCCAGTTATGATTAGAGCCGGTCAGGCAGCGTACTCGTCCAGTACAGAATTTCCTTGATGGAGTCGCGATGACTGCGGCTAGCGTCAAGGGTCCGACGCATTGCAGCGAGCAAGCGCATCGCAAGCGCTGTTTCGCTTCCGTCATGCTGCATCTGCCGGATTAGCTTGATCTGGCAGCGGATGCGCGTCCTCGTCTCTTGCACACTCTTACAGGCAAATGGAAGATCGAAAGGGAGTATGTCGGGGGGCATTGGTTTTCCAGTTGCCCCAGTCTACTCTCAATTGCGCGAAAAGCTGAGATGATTCGTACCTGCTGCGGTGCTTGACCTGCCGTCGCCGACGTAAAGCTCAAGGGGACGCTCCGCCAATGTGGAATTGCCCGCAATTACGGAGAGTTTCCAGCCTGCCATCTTTTGGGCTTCGATACGCCTGCAATCCACTGCCCTATCACCGGATTGGGTGACTCCTCGTCGGCTACAACTCCAAATCCGTAGCGCTGGGTGTTGATTAGCACTGAATCCGCACCCCCACCTGCCGTGGGTGGGTCAGGCAAATCAACACGCTGGAATCCGAGTTTCGGCCAACGACGCTGTCTTGTTGGAACGTCAGCACCATGCCGGCCACATCCAGTGCGCAGAATCCCATTTCCACGATGTGGGTCAGCACATCTTGCTGCGGAAGGCCCAGCAGTGGCGTGTCAACGGTGAGTTCCGTGGCAGCCATTGTGTAGCGGGCGCCAAGCCAGCAGCGCACGGAAGATGGGCAATCAATCAAGTCCCTGACTTGCCGCAGGATGAGTGCGCGCGTGCCGCAGCGCAGTAACGTGATATGCGCCGGCCGTCACTCCTGAAAGCGAGAAAGTCGTGCTTCCCGTCGGCGGCGCGTGCCCCCCGACGGGGCCGACCAACGTCAAGCGCTTGTGTGCCGCCTGCGGATCCGCTGCCTATGTCCGTAAGGGGTCAATTCCGGATATCACGTTCCTTTATGAGCGCTTGCTATATGCCCTCGCAGAGCGCTTACCCTGTAAGTACGTGCGCGCAGTCCGCAGCAACGGGGATAGCCCTTCGGGGGGAGCTAGAGCAGCCAAACGATGATTTCATCCAATGGTGACTACGGCTGGTGTCAAGCCGGCTACGGTCATTCAGGGCCTGCGTTCGATTGACTCAAACTGGCCGAACGCGGAAGTTCGTCGGTCGCCAAGGCCGCCGGAACCGTGGACGTCCGTTGCCGACCCCTTTGAGACATTCAAGCAACCGTGTGATGCGGCAGTAGTGCCACCAAAAGCAGTCGATCGATGCCCACTGTACAAGTCTTAGTGCAGCGCGATTCGCGTCTATCCGCCCAGACCGTGGCGACTGGCCACCGGATAACCTAAATCGTTCGCTCCAAGGCTCGAAAGAACAGTTCCGACTGAACGCGCTCCCCCTGGATCTGCCGACCGGTCACGGAGGCCAGATGTTCATTCACGGGTTGCAACGCGAGCCCGCTCGACCTCGCAAGGACTTCCGCTTGGCAAGCGCGTTCGAGGTAGTAAAGGTCGTCGTAGGCGTAGTCGAGGCGCTCGCCGCACACGATGACGCCATGGTTGGCCAGGAAAATGATGTCTTTGCCAGCCGCCGAGCTGGCGATGCGCTCGCCTTCGGCGTGGTCCAACGCCAGGCCGTTGTAGTACCGGTCGGAAGCCACTCTGCCATGGAATCGCATAGCGTTCTGCGACAGCGCGGTGTCAAGCCCGCATTGCTGCGTGAGCGACAGCGCCGTGGCATGGGGTGCGTGGCAGTGCAATACGACACTCTTCTTTAATAGCCGATGCATTGCAGCGTGAATGAACATGGCCGAGGGCTCGATCTCATGCGCGCCAGCCAGTTTTCTGCCATCGCTGTCGACCATCACGATGTCGGATTCTCCCACCTCCTGCCACATTAATCCCCTAGGGTTCAGCAAGAACGTGCTGGCGTCTCCTGCGATCGCCACGCTGAAGTGATTGCAGACGCCCTCACCGAGCCCGTGGCGGGCGGCTGCGCGCAGTGCGAGTGCCAGTTGCCTGCGCAGGTCCTGTACCGATGGGGAGTCGAATAGCGACTGTGCTGCAGTCGGATCTTGGCTAGCCAGCGAAAAAGGGGAGCCGGTAGGGGAGTCAAGAGGCATGGCGTAAATTCGTCAGAGGTTCATTGGAGCTTGGGGCGGATCAAGGCTTCGGGCCGCAAGGCCTCATCCAGGGCTTCGGCGCTCAGCAGCCCATGCCAGCACCACCTCGCGCACGGTCTCGCCGGTTGCATGCGCTTCTGCTGCGACGGACGCGGCGTTCTTGTATCCGATGATCGGGTTCAGTGCCGTCGCGAGCGCGATGGACTTCTCGATCGTCTCGCGCAGCCTTTCCGGATTCGCAGTAATGCCGTCCACGCAATTGCGCGCCAGGGTCAGGCAGCCTCGCGTCAGGTGGCTGAAGCTTCGGAAGAGGCTGGACGCGATGACCGGTTCGAACGCATTGGGCTGGAGCTGCCCGGCCTCCGCCGCGAAAGTGATCGTCGTATCGTTGCCGAACACCTCGAACGCGATCTGGTTGACTACCTCCGGGATGACGGGATTGACCTTGCCCGGCATGATGGAAGACCCGGCCTGCAATGGGAGGCAAGTTGATTTCGCTCAAGCCGGCACGCGGGCCACTCGAAAGCAGACGAAGGTCGTTGCACGTCTTCGACAGTTTGACCGCGATGCGCTTCAGTACGCCCGAGATTTGCACGAATGCCCCGCAATCCTGCGTGGCTTCGATAAGGTTTGGTGCTGTGGTCAACTCCAGGCCGGTAATACGGCACAGCGCCGCAAGCGCTTTACCCGCGTATGCGGGGTGTGCAGTGATGCCGGTCCCGATAGCGGTGGCGCCGAGGTTGATTTCCCGGATCAATAAAGAGGCTTCCCGCAAGCGGGCCATGTCTTCCTCGATCATGACAGCGTAGGTCGAGAACTCCTGGCCCAGCGTCATTGGCACGGCGTCCTGCAACTGGGTACGGCCAAGCTTGAGAATGTCGGCAAATTCGATGGCCTTGCGTTCGAAGGCTGTACGAAGGACCTCCATGGCGTCAAGCAGGTAGTCGATGGCATAGCAGGTCGCAATGCGAATGGCGGTCGGATACACATCGTTCGTGCTTTGCGCCAGATTGACGTGTTCGTTCGGATGCAGGTATCGGTATTCGCCGCGCTGCCGGCCGAGATGCTCAAGTGCCCGGTTGCAGATGACCTCGTTCGCATTCATGTTGGTCGAGGTACCGGCGCCGCCCTGGATGGTATCGATGATGAACTGGTCATGCAGCTCGCCGGCGCGTACATCCCGGCAAGCGGCTACGATGGCGGTGCACAAATCCTGCGGCAACAACCCGAGTTCGGTGTTAGCCTGAGCCGCGGCCTCCTTGACCGCTGCGAGCGCATTGATCAGGGTTGGCCACGCCGCTATGGCTATGCCACTGATCTGGAAATTCTCCCAGGCTCTTAGCGTATGGATACCATAGTAGGCGTCTGCGGGTACCTGCCTTTCACCAAGCAAGTCACCTTTAGTGCGGGTTTCCATGATTTCTTCTCCAGGAAGCTGAAACGCGCGCAACGCAGGCGCCGAGCACCCCGCAAGATGCGGCGGGGCGCTTCGTTACTGATCAGTTTTGCGCAGCGACGGTAACGATTTCGATTCGCCATGCGGGATTGTTCAGCGTGGCCTGCACGGTGGCGCGGCTGGGGCACTGGCCCTTTGCGACCCATTCATCCCACACGCTATTCATGCCTGCCAGATCGCTAATGTCCTTCAGGAAGATCTGGCAAGACAGGATACGCTCCTTGCTCGAACCGCTCTCAGCCAGGAGCTTGTCGATGGAGGCAAGTACCTCGGCGGTTTGCGCTTCGATGCCTTGCTCCGTAGTCTGACGCGGCACTTGGCCAGCCAGATAGACAGTACCGTTGTAGATGGATGCGTCCGACAGTCGCACACCGGTGTTGAGACGTTGGATATTGCTCACGTGGATCCTTTGTTGAAGGGTGGGTTGGGGTTGGAATGAGGTGAGGCTGGGTCAGACAAAAAGGGCGCCGTTGCGCTGCTTGACAATGTCGAGCACAGCCTCCCGGCTGCGCCGGATGCCGGCGAGCGTTCGGCTCGCGGCTTCTTGCGCGTCCCCGGATACCAGCACATCGATCATGCCTTCGTGCCCGTGCCGCCACTGGGCGGAGCGATCACTGGCGCTGATGCTCAGGTACAGCACCCGCAGGCTTTGTTCGTGAAGCTGCTCCAGCATGAGCGCCAGCCGGCTGTTGCCGGATGCCCGCCCGATGGCGACATGGAAAGCAGCGTTTGCCAACAGGAACGTGCGCTTGGCTTCCATGTCGTCGAGGTCATATTCCCTCGTGCAGACATTGTTAAGCTGCACCAACATATCCTTCGATACGCGACCAGCGCAGAGCCGGGCAGTTTCCGGCTCGATGAGTTCCCGTGCGTCAAAGATTTCGACGACGTCGTGGAGCCGAAGCGGAGCGACAACGTGCCCCTTGCGTGGCGCGCTGACGAGCCACCCCGCCTCCGTCAGTCGCGTCAACGCGCTACGGATTGGCGCCTTCGTCACGCCGTATGCGTCGGCGAGGGCCTTCTCGGTGATTTCCGCGCCGGGCAGCAGGTCGCACGTGATCACACGCCGCTTGATATCGTCGAAAATCAGGCGCTGAAGGGGGCGGCTGTCGCCAGCTTCCGACAACGCGACAGGGTCTATGGCATTCATTGATGTGTCCTTACGCGAAACGCGAGATTGAAAACTCGCGCCAGGTATCGGCCATGGAGGCGCTCTGCGCAGCGAGCGCAACGGCACGCCCCGTGAACGACGCCGCCGTCAGGCCGATATGTCCATGTCCAAACGCACAGATGATACGGTTATTGCCAGGCACCGGCCCGATAACGGGCAGGGAGTCAGGCGTACAGGGGCGGTGTCCCATCCATTCCTTGCGGTTGCCAGTCTGCGCGGCAGGATAGACCTCTTTCAGGGTCTGCAAGAGCTGGTCGAAGCGGCGCGCGGTCGGTGCGGCTTCAAGCCCGCCGATTTCGGCCGTCCCGGCAACCCTGAGGCCATCGGCGATGGGCGTTACCAGCGTCTTGCGTTCGGCCCACATGACGTTGCGGTTGGCATGGACGCCGGTATCGCTGACCTGAAGGTGATAGCCGCGATGGCTTTCCAGCGGCACGCGCCATCCGAGGCCCTGCATTAACGTCTTCGAATGAATGCCTGCTGCGACCACCACCTGTTTGGCAATGCGATCGCCGCCAGCGGTCTTGATCACGACGTGGTTCTGCGAGGGCGCGATGGCAGTGACATCTTGTTGAACGAGCCGGGCATCGCCTTTCTCGACGCAGGCGCGTACGATCCGTTCCACGAACTGTTGTGGGTTGGAACAGTGGCCGTGGCCGGGAAAGTAGATCGCGTGCTTGAAGACGTCCGACAGGGCGGGCTCATAGTCTTTCAGCTCGGCGGCATTCAGCACCGTCTGCTCCACGCCAAGTTCGGCCCGCGCGCGCAATCCCGCCTGTTCGTCGGCAAAGCCCTGGTCGGTGCTGTACAGGTAAAGCTGGCCGACGCGATGGATGAGGTCTTCCGCGCCTGCAAACTTGATGATCGGCGCGTAGTCCTCCAGGGAGTTGCGCATCATCTTGCGCACGCCCTCTGCGGCAACGCTTGAGCGGCTTGGGGTGGCCTCATACAGAAACTTCAGCAGCCAGGGCAGGGCGGCAGGCAGGCGGCGCCAGAGCACGGTGACCGGGCTTGCCGGATTCACGAGCCATTCCGGCAGATGCCTGTAGATCCCCGGCATTGCCAGGGGGAAGCTGATGCCCGGGCTCAGACCGCCTGCATTGCCAAACGAGCAGCCGAAGCCCGGCGGCTGGCGATCGATGATGGTGACCTTCCGGCCCTGCTGCACGAGATTGAATGCCGCGGTTGCGCCGATGATGCCGGCGCCAATGACGACCACGTCGTCGATGGCTTGATGGGTCGTCATGCTGCAGCACCTGCAAGTTTCGCCGATCGGCGGCGGAGAAGATAGGAGATGGCGATCATCAGCAGCACCGCAAGGAACAGCAGTACCGAAACAGCCGCGAGGGTGGGGCTCACTTTCAGCAGTGCGTCGTCCCACATCTGCTTGGGCAGCGTCGTGAACATGCCGCCGCTGACAAAGAGTGCTAAGGTCAGGTCATCGAAGGACGTGACGAACGCGAAGATGAACGCCGACAGGATGCCCGGCGCGATGATCGGCAACGTAATCAGGCGCAAGCGTGTGAGGGTATTGGCCCCGGAAATGCTTGCAGCGTTGTCCAGCCGGCGATCGTAGGAGCGCAGCGCCGCCGAAACCGTAATGACGACGTAGGGGACGGCAAGCGCGGTATGGCCGATTACCAGCGCAAGCGACGAGCCCAGCCAGCCGAGGCGCGACAGCACATAGAAGAGTCCGAGAGCCACGATGATCCGCGGCAAGATCATCGGTGCCAAGATGGCGCCGAGTACCAAGGACCGGAACGGCAGCTTCTGGTGTGCGAAGGCAAAGGCAGCAGGGATGCCAATCGCACTGGCCAGGATTGCGGTGCCCACCGCGACGCCCAGGGAGCGCTGGATGGCCGTCATCCAGAGCGGGGAGGCAAAGATTTCTTCGTACCAGTGCAACGTAAATCCTTGCGGCGGCCAATCGATGAACGCGCTGGTCGTGAAGGATTCCGGGATCAACAGCAGCACGGGCAGGCTGAGGGCGACGATGATCGCCACGGCAACCGGCCTGGCGAGACCGTTGGCATTTTCGGTGGCAGGACCGCCGGCGAACACCGTACCGACGACCTTGTCGATGCCTTTGCCAGCCGCCCAGCAGACATTGAATGCCAGATTGCGGATAAAGCTTGTGTTCGCCCTGTCTGCGGGCTTGATGGACGACGTGTCGCCAGTCATCGTGGAAAGGCCAACCAGGCGGTCATAGATCCAGTAGATGATGAACGTGGCAACGAGGGTGACCACGGCAAGTGCCGCCGCGAGACCCCAATCAAGCATTTCCTGCACTTGCTGGATGATGAGTTGAGCCATCATCGTTTGCTTAGGCGAGCCGAGCAGTGCCGGCGTGATAAAGAATCCCAGTGCAGAAATGAACGTCGAGAGCCATGCCGCAGTGACGCCTGGCGCGCTAAGCGGCAGGAATACCGTGAAAAATGTGACCCCCGGCCGCGCACCCAGCGTATGGGCCGCCGCAAACAGGCGCCGGTCAATGGACTCGAACACGGGCAGCATCGTGAGGATGGCCAGAGGCAGAAGCACGTGAACCAGGCCCACCACCACGCTGAAGTTGGTGTAGAGCAGTTCCATCGGTTCGCTGATCAGGCCCGTACTCATCAGCGAACTGTTCACGACACCGGTGCGACCCAGAATGACGATCCACGCGATCGTGCGCACCAGAAAGCTGGTCCAAAACGGCAGCAAGACCCCCAGCCACAGCCATTGACGCCAGCCCGGCGTCGCGCGGGCGATGGCCGCTGCAACCGGGAAGCCGGCCAGCACGGCAAGCGTGGCCGCCGCCGCTGAGAGGTAGAGACTCTGAATCAGAACCTGCGTGTAGACCGGTGTGCTAACGAGCCGCGTGAAGGACGAGTAGGAAAAGCCCGTGCTGTTGAACAGCGACGCACCGAGCAGCATGACCACGGGCACGAACACCGTTGCCAGCAGAAATACCAGCGTAGGAGTCACCAGCGCAGGGCCGGTCCATCGCCCGCGGAGCACCGACACGTTAGACATGGCCGTCTCCAAAGATGATTGCATCATTGGCGTCAAACATCGCCGATGCGGTGCCGCCGGTCGCCGGCTTGACGGCCTGGGTCAGCGCAACGGAAACCATCCCGGCCTGGTCGTCGAGGGTCATGCGGGTGCGAGACAGCGAGCCCATGACCGTGCACTCGTCCACGGTGCAGCCGAGTTGATTGGTGGCGGCCGATGGCGATCCGTTCACGCGCACCGACTCGGGGCGGACGAGCAGGACGGCCTTCGATCCCACCTTGGCCGAGTCTGCAACACGACCGCGCAGCGTCACGCCCGAGGCGAGTTGCAACCTGCCGATGCCTGAGCCGTTATCGATGCCCTGCAGGGTACCGCGCAGACAGTTCGATTCGCCCAGGAATTGGCCAGCAAATAGGGTGCGCGGCGAGAAATACAGCTCCTCCGGTGGCCCGACCTGCTCGATGGCCGCATTGTTCATCAGGCAGATGCGGTCCGACATCGTCATGGCTTCTTCCTGGTCGTGCGTGACATACACGACGGTGATGCCAAGCGACTTCTGCAATTGCCGGATTTCGGCCTGCATGTGCGTGCGCAGAGCCTTGTCCAGTGCCGCCAGCGGCTCGTCCATCAGCACAATCGAGGGCTTGTGAACGATGGCACGCGCCAGCGCCACGCGTTGTTGCTGGCCACCGGAGAGCTGCGTCGGAAAACGGTGCTGGATGCCGGGCAACTTGATCAGCGCAAGAATGGCGTCCACTTCGCGCTTGATCTGTTCGGCGCTCATGCCACGCATCCGCAACGGGAAGCCAATGTTCTCGGCCACCGTCATGTGCGGAAACAGGGCGTAGCTCTGGAACATCATGCCGATGTCGCGGCGGTGTGGTGGTGCCAACGTGGCATCCTTGCGCTCGATCCAGATCTGGCCGCTGGTGGGCTGCGTCAGGCCGGCGATCATCATCAGCAGCGTGGTCTTACCGGAGCCGGACGGGCCCAGAAGCGTCACGAATTCGCCCTGCTGCACAACGAGGTCTGTGGCGGTCAGCGCGTAGGTGTCGCCGTAGCGCTTGGATAGGCCGGCAATCCGTAGCTTTTCGTTGCTCAGACCAGTCGTCGCGCGCTGGTCGGGCGTCGCGTTTGCTTTGTGTGTACCCGGCATGTCGAAGCGATGTCCGAGCGAAGTTTGATTCAGGGCTTCCATCTTCATGTCTCTTTTTACGATGCTCAGGCAAGCAGCCACGTATTGAAGGTTTCGGTCAGCTTGTCCTTGTTCTTGCCCCAATACTTCGCGTCGATCTGGACAGCCTTGGCGATGTTGTCGGGATGTGTGGGTAGCGACTTGGCCCGAACGGGGTCAATGAACTTGTAGGCGTCCGGATTGGACGGGCCATACGACAATCCCTTTGTGTAGATGGCCTGGCGCTTGGCGTCGCAGGTGAACTTGATGAACTCGCGGCAAAGCTCGGCTTTCGGCGTGCCCTTCAGAATGCAGAAGCCTTCCGTGCTCCACAGGCCCTGGTTCCAGATGATCTTCACGGGCGCGCCTTCGTCGATGGCTGCCTGGGCACGCGCATTCCACGTCGGGCACATATCGACTTCGCCGCTCTTCAAAAGCTGCGAGGTCTGGGCGCCGCCGGTCCACCATACGTTGACGTTCTTCTTGATGCGGTCGAGATTGGCAAACGCAACTTTGGCGTCGAGCGGATAGAGGGAGCCAGCTGCTCCACCGCCGCCGAGAAAGGCTTCCTCGAGCGTGTCTTGCGGCGCGCGGCGCAGTGCGCGACGGCCTGGGAATTTCTGGATGTCCCAGAAATCCGCCCAGGATGCCGGCATTGGACGGTCCTTGAACTTGTCGGTGCGCACCGCCAGCACGGTTTGCAGCACCAGCGTGGCGATCATGTACTGGCTGTTGTACTTGTCCGGAATCTCCGGCGCCTTGACGCGGACGTCCTCCAGGAAGACGCCCGTAGATGGGTCGGTCAATACCTCCTGCGACTGGCGATTGAGCAGCACCATGTCCCAAGCGTAGTTCTTCGCCTCGACCATGCCCTTGACCATGGCGGTTGGGTCGGACTGCGCCACCACGGGTACGATCTCGATGCCTGTCGCAGCCTTGAACGGCTGGTAGAACGCTTCGGCAAATGCGGCGGCATAGGGGCCACCCGGGTCCCGCACGACGATGCGTCGATCTGCTGCGAGCGAGCCCTTGTTGATGAACGGGAACGCAAGGGCGGTAGTGCCGAGCGCGATGTTGCGAAGGGCGCGGCGACGCGACGAATTGACGACCGGGGGGATTTCGACAGGGGCGACCATAACGACTCCGTGACTCAAGTGTTTTTCACAAATACGTTTCCTGACATGTCACAGTCATCGTAGACATGTCAGGAAACGGAGTCAAAGATCTTCTTATGGGTGTTTACCCGCTTTAGGCGGCAGCGATGGACGAGTGGGTGCACCATGCAATGCATGTGCACTGCGTTGTCATGTGGAAATGGGGAGCGGGACGGGCTGGCGGAGGGGGAGCCGCGGCACGCGACTCCAGCCGCTGAAGAACTAGAAGAAGAAGGCGTCGGTTTCGCCCGCCGTGGGGAGAATCTCGGCGGTGCCCTGGGGCGACTGTTGATATGCCATCAGGGCGGAATGGGCCAGGCGCGCCATCTCCCGCGTGGCTGGGGAAAGCAGCTGGCCCCTGCGCTTGATCAGCGCGATGGTATCGAACAGCGGTTCCTCGAACGACGCGAAACGCAAGTTCTCAGGAAACACTGCGCTCGCCATGGCAGCGCGGCACACGATCGTGTCCCCGATGCCCTCGGAGACGAGCGCCAGTGCAGAGGACAGGTACTCCACTTCGATCAGGGGGAGAATGCGGACGCCGGCAATGCGCGCGCGGCCCGCGAGCTGGCGCCTGGCAGGGTCTGTATCAGCGTAGTGCGCGTCATACAGCACTAGCGGTGTTTCACTGAAGGCGCGGATCGTCATCGGCGCCGCGCATCGATCCGCTACGGCGCTGACAAAGCAAACCTCGTCGCGCACCAGCGGTACGACGTCCAGGTCGGCATCGTCCACGGGCAGAGTAACAAGCCCGGCTTCAAGGTTCCCGGAGGCGACACTGGATGCGGTCTCAGCGCTGTTTTGTCCCAGCAGCCGCATGCGAACGTTGGGGTATAGCGTATGGAACTGTTGGGCGAGATTGGTGCCAAGGTAGAAATCCGCGTTGCGCAGCAGCCCGAACGTCGCCGTCCCGCCGCCCAGCGTCATCATCGCCTTGACGACGCGCGCCCCTTGCTCCGCCGACACCGTGGATTGTTCGGCGAACGGCAGCAGTTGCTCGCCGGCAAACGTCAGCACCAGTTGTTTGTTTGCGCGATGGAATAGCTTTGTGCTGAGTTCTGCCTCCAGCCGCCCGATGAGGTCCGACACGCCAGGCTGGCTGATGCCCATTTCGATAGCGGCGGCGCTGAATGTCCCGAGCCGTGCGGCCCTGACAAATGCCTCAAGCTGCACAAGTGTCACAAGTAAACCTTATAGGTGGTACAAGGGTCTGTGCATTGTCGCATGCGCTGGCACCGCGCGGCAGGGAAGCCATCCGTCACGAAAAAACGGCGTGCAAGCCCTACCGCTTGCAACGCCGAAGACTACGGAGACGGGGGAGCAATATGTCAGGCCACCAGTTCTATCGCCCAATCCGGCTTCTCGCCCTTGGCCCGCGCCGCGCGTACGTCCCCCGAGCGGGCATGCCCCTCGAAGTTCTCGGCGCGCGACGCGCGGGCGCAGAGTTCACCCATCGCGCCGCTGGCGGCCAAAGAGGTGATTTCCTGATACGTGACGGTCTTCAGAAATTTGCCGACCCACAGGCCACCCGTGTAGCGAGCGGCGTTGCGCGTTGGCAGCACATGGTTGGTACCGATGACCTTGTCGCCGAAGGAGACGCAGGTGTTTTCGCCCATGAACAGAGCGCCATAGGTGGTAAGGTGTTCGAGTGCGTGGCGCGGATTTTTCGTGAGTATCTGAACATGTTCGCTGCCGTATCGGTCCGAGACGGCGTACGCCTCTTCAATCGTATCCGTGACGATGATTTCGCCGAAATCGCGCCATGCCGCTTCTGCCACTTCCCGCGTTACCAGGTTGGAAAGCTGGCTTTCGATTTCCTTCAGTACGGTCTCGCCAAGCGTACGCGACGTGGTAACCAGCACAGCCGGAGAGTCCGGGCCATGTTCGGCCTGGCTGATGATGTCCGTGGCCACCACGAACGGATCGGCCGATTCGTCGGCAATGATCAGCACTTCGGTGGGTCCGGCGAACAGGTCGATACCCACTTCGCCGAAGAGTTGGCGCTTGGCCTCGGCCACGTAGGCGTTGCCCGGGCCGGCCAGCATGTCCACGCGGGGCATGGTTTCGGTGCCGATCGCCATGGCGCCCACTGCCTGGACGCCACCCAGCAGATAAATCTCATCGGCACCGGCAAAGTGCGCTGCTGCCACGGAAGCGTAAGGAATCTCACCCCGATTCGGCGGTGTACAGGCGATCACGCGCTTGACGCCTGCCACCTTGGCCGTCGTAATGATCATGTGCGCCGATGCCAGCAGCGGATAACGGCCGCCGGGAATGTAGGCGCCGACCGAATTGATCGGGATATTCTTCTGGCCCAGGATGACGCCGGGTTGTACTTCGGACTCGAAGTCGGTGATCGAGGCGCGTTGCCGTTGCGCAAAGCGCTGCACGTTGGCCTGGGCGGTCCGGATATCGGCAATCGTCTGAGCGGGCAGGTGAGCGATGGCTGCTTCGATCTGCTCGCGGGAAAGTTTGAAGGACTCGGGCGACCACTTGTCAAACTTGTTCGACAGGTCGCGCACGGCAGCGTCACCCCGCGAGCGAATGTCCCGCAGGGCGTCTTCGACAACCTGCCGGACCTGGGGCGAAGAGGCTTCTGCGGCGTTAGTCTGGACGGCCGGTGACTTGAGGCGGTATTCCATGGGGTATCTCCTTGGGGCTCGTCCGGAAAGGATGGGGGTGTGGCGAGCGGTACGACGGAGCGTAAAGGCGCCCTATCTATCAGACAATGACCCAAGTATTATGCTTTTCATAGTGTTTACTTATGGTGCCATGATGAACGAAATAGACTTGAGCGATATGCGTGCATTTGCCGAGCAGCTTGCCGATGTCGCCAGGAAGACCGGCCGGCAATACTTTCGGACAGGTCTGTCGGTGTCAGTCAAGTCAGATCGCTCCCCGGTCACCGAGGCGGACAAGGAGATCGAACGCCAAGTCCGCGAAGCGATCCGCGAGCGCTACCCAGACCACGCGTTCTTTGGTGAGGAAAGCGGCGGCACCATGCCCGATGGTCCGACCTGGGTCGTGGATCCGATCGATGGAACCAAGAGCTTCATATGTGGCGTCCCACTTTTTGGCTCGCTGATTGCGTTCCTGATGGCTCGCCGCCCTGTGATTGGCGTTTTGGAAATGCCGGCACTGGGCGAGCGTTGGGTAGGGGCTGAGGGCCGTACCGTCTGCAACGGAGCGCCTGCGAGGGTCAGCGACTGCAAGTCTCTGACGGAAGCCAGACTGTTTTCGACGTCCCCTGACATGTTTGTCGGTGAATTCGCCGATGCGTTTGCCCGAATCAGCGACCAGGCGGGACTTAGGCGCTTTGGCACGGATTGCTACGCTTATGGCCTGCTGGCCTCGGGCCACTGCGATCTGGTCGTCGAGTCTGGCCTAAAACCCTACGACGTCATGGCGCTCGTTCCGATTATCGAGAATGCCGGCGGCGTTGTGTCTGACTGGCGCGGCCAGCCTGTTGACACGGGGTTCACTGGGCAGATAGTTGCCGCGGCCACTCGCCAATTGCACGACAAAGCACTTGCGGTTCTACGAGCTACCTCATCAGCGTAAAGGTGGGCAACAAGGATGGTTCGGACCTATTCGATGAAGTATCCGCTGAGAAAGCTTTGACGAAGACGTAGTAGCTGAGTAAATGGGCACAGCACAATGGCAGCTCATGGCTGGTCACCGGTCATACTCGAATCAATAGACAGTGGCTGAAACTGGCCGGACTCAGCCCTCGGCCTACTTGGGGAGGGGGGCGCCGGCTCAAGAGGCGACTCGCGACCCTTCTCGGTCATTGCTCCGCATCTGACGGGCGTCTCGTTCTTAGCCGAAAGCGGTCAATGGGGAATGCAGCGTCTTCATAAAATGAAACCCGCTGTTCACCGCCAAGGAAAGTGCAACGCAGACCGACGTGTGGGAAGCTATCGCCACCACGCCGGTGCGATCAGTTGCGGATCAGGGTTTCAACGCCAGCTTTACTACGCCATCGCGCTGATGCCCAAACAACTCGTAGGCCGCGACGACATCATCCAGGGGGTAGGTGTGCGTCACGAGATGGTCCAGCTTGATACGATGTGTGGATGTTACATTCAGCAATCGCCGCATACGTTCCTTTCCACCCGGGCAGGTCGACGTGACAATGCGCTTGTTGGCGAGGCCGGCGCCGAAGCCATCAAGGGGTACAGGAATATCCTTCGAATAGATTCCGACGCTGGAGACCGTGCCACCGGGGCGGGTCACATTCACGCAAGTTGCCATCGTTTCATCGCGGCCCAGACACTCCAGCGCGACATCGGCGCCCACGCCGTTGGTCAGTTTCATGACTTCGTCGACGACATCACACTGCTTCGGGTTGAGCAGCACATCGGCTCCCATCGATCGGGCCTTGTCGAGCCGTGCCTGTACGGGATCGACCGCGATGATCAGACCCGCCCCCTGCAGGCGGGCACCCGCCGTCGCACATAGTCCGATAGGCCCCTGCGCCATTACAACGACCACGTCACCGATCTTGATACCGGCGGACTCTGCTGCCGAGAAGCCGGTGCTGACGATGTCCGGAATTAGCAGCACGTCTTCATCGCTGAGGTTATCGGGAATCAGCGCAAGATTGGCTTGCGCATCCGGCACCACGAAATACTCGGCCTGGCAGCCATCCAGGTAGTTGCCAATCTTCCAACCACCGGCCACCTTCCATCCATTCGGTGCCTGGCTGCCACACTGAGAGTGGAACCCCATCAAGCAAGACGAACACTGTCCGCAGGGGGTTACGGCAGCACAGAGCACGCGCTGGCCTTCCTTGTAGCCTTTCACTTGGGAGCCCAGCTTCTCAATAATGCCGATTGGCTCGTGGCCGAGGGTCAGACCCTGGCGAACCGGATACTCCCCTTTAAGAATATGGATGTCGGTGCCGCAGATGGTGGTCGTGGTGATGCGGATGAGCGCATCTGTTGGGCCGATATCGGGAATCGGCTTGTCTTCGAGCGCAATGCGGCCCGGTTCGACGAATACGGTGGCTTTCATCATCGCCATTTGATGTGTCTCCTTTTGATTTGCTTGTGCGTCGGCCGGTCACAGTGAGCAACTGGCGCGAATAGTTTATCGAACGATCAGTGATCGTTCGATAAACGTTAGCAGATGCGTCTGTCTCTAGCAGACTGGATCTCTAAGGGATTACCCTCGACGCTGGAATTGTTAGGCGGCGTGTGCAGGGTAGTCGGTGTAGCCCTTGGCAGAGCCGCCATACCAGTCTTCCATGGACGGTTGGGCGAGTGGCAAGTTGTCCTTCAGGCGCGAGACGAGATCGGGGTTGGCAATGAAGGCGCGACCAAACGCCACGACGTCAGCAATGCCATCTGCAACGAGTTGCTTGGCCTTTTCCCCATCGATGCCGCCATTAACGACTAGCGTGCCCAAGTAGATCGGACGAACGATTTCGAGGATACGCGGCAGGTCGTGACGATTGAACCAGCCATTCGTATCAGCGACGTGCAAATAGGCCATGCCGAAGTCTTGCAACATCCCAGCGACATAGCGGTACGTTGCAGCGGGATCCGGATCGCGAACGTTGTTGTAGTCGGCAAATGGCGAGATGCGTACGCCGATGCGGTCCAAGGGGAAAACCTCAGATACTTGCTCGATGATCTCGCGCAGAAAACGCGCACGGTTCTCGATGGAGCCACCGTAATGATCATCACGCTGGTTGGTCCCGGGCGACAGGAACTGGTGCGGAAGGTAGCCGTTAGCGGCGTGGATCTCCAGGCCGTCGAAGCCCGCTGCCTTGGCGTTCTCGGCGGCGCGACGGTATTCCCGCACGGTCGCCTGCACTTCTTCGGTCGTCAGGGCACGCGAGGGCGTGGCGTGGATCTTGGTATAGACGCCGTTCTGCAACTGGCCCCATACGTGGAGCAGGTGGAGGTCGTCGTTGACGGCGGATGGCGATACGGGCGCTTTCCCGTCGAGAATGGCAAACGAACTTGCCCGACCGGTATGCCAGAGTTGGGCCACGATGCGGCCGCCGTTTTTATGGACGCCATCGACAACGTTGCGCCAGCCTTCGGTCTGCTCCGGGGTGTAGATGCCGGGCGAGCGCTCGAACGACTGGGAGTTCCGCGTGACGTTGATGGCTTCGGAAACGATGAGGCCGGCGCTGGCGCGTTGCGCGTAGTACTGCGCCATCAGCGCGGAAGGCACGTCGCCCGCGTCGGCTCGCGAACGAGTAAGCGGAGCCATGGCGACGCGGTTTGCAAGGGCGATGGCGCCAAGCTGGAAAGGTTCGAAAAGAGTTGGCATGGATTGTTCTCCGGTAAGCCGCCTGGTGACGTGCCTGGAATCAGGCAATGCAGACGATGCGAAGACCAAAGTCTGGAACATTGCGCATGCCGGATAAAGCCGTGCGTCGTACCGGGATATGGTCCGCCAGGGACCCAATGCGCATATGGGCTCAGCGCTGCTCCCACGGCTGCCCGTCTTTCCACGCATCGACCAGCAGATCGATGAAGGCGCGAATCCTGGGCGAGAGGTGACGCTTGCTTGGATAGATGATCCGGATGGGATCGGGTGTCGGGCAGTTCTCTTCGAGAATTGGGACGAGATCTCCGCTGCGCAGCGCATCCCCGGTAATGTAGGTTGGCAACTGCACGATGCCGAATCCTGCCAACGCCGCAGCGCGCACGGCTTCGGAACTGTCGATGGTCAAACGCCCCTGGGTATCGAACACGTACGGCCCGTCTGCGGTTTCGAAGTTCCAGGCCTTTGGCTGCCCCCCGCTACGCAGCGTAATGATGTCGTGCTCGTGCAGAGCTTGGGGTGTCTGGGGCGCACCGCGCCGCACAACATATGCCGGCGAGGCGCAGGTCAGGAAGCGCTGCGCGCCAATCGTGCGTGTCAGGATGGCGGAATCGTCCTTAGGCGCGCCGATGCGGACGGCGATATCGAATCCTTCCTCGACGAGATCAACAAATCGGTCGGTGAAAGCAATGTCCGCGCATAGTTCGGGCCACTGTTTCAGAAAGCTGTCGAGCACGGGAAGGATATGGCGCTGCCCGAAAGACAGCGGCGCCGTCAGCCGCAGCGTACCGGTAGGCCTGTTCCGTCGGGTCGCCATCGTGGCATCCACGTCTTCCAGGTCCTCCATGATCTGGCGGCAGCGCTCGAACATGATCTGACCTTCGTCTGTCAGGCTGAGTTGGCGCGTGGTGCGATTCAGCAGTCGAACGCCAAATCTCGCTTCCAGGCGGACAACACTCTTGCCTACCGCCGACCGGGTCAATCCCAGTGAGGCCGCGGCAGCCGTGAAGCTACCAGTCTTCACCGCAGCCACGAAGGCGGCGATGTCTCCGATACGGTTGAGTTCCATGCGTTGATCTTGTCTGTCTACTAGCTTGTTATCCGAGGGTGTTCCGATTCCGGAACATGGGACCGCATGTCCCGAATCATCGATCTAATCTTGCGACCTGTCCAATCATCGCGCGGTACGTCGATGTACCTGCGCTGTGCGCGACCAATACCTGGAGCAAGAGCATGCAATACCCCAAAACGCCACGAGGGCATCTCCAAGACACACTGACAGCCTTCCTCGACCACTGGTCCGGCGAAAAGGCCGACCACGCCGACATGCTGTTTGCCGACGCCGTGCAGTTCCACTCCAGCCACCGCGGAAATGCGTACGGCCGGGAAGCGGTGGCCACCCTGCTGGCTACCGATCTCCATCATCGCTGCGTGACGCATATCACCGCATCGAACGAAGTCGTACGGCTGAGTGGACGCCAAGGAATGATCGGTGCGTACTTCTTTGGAGAATTGCGCGATCCCGGCGCGCCGACCAAAAACGGCTTGTTCGGAGGGCTCCTGGTGTTGAAGACTTGCATGCGTGACGACGTTCCATTTGTCCACGACATCCGGATACAGATGAACTGGGTGCAGGGCGACACCGGTCTGCTGGCCGATTGGGCGCTACCCGTTCGGGACCGCACCTGGAAACCGGGCGACCGAGCGGCGACCATCGTCAGTGAACTCGATGCCCCCTGGCAGCAACCCGATTCTGATGGTGCCGACGATGATGAATCGCCGTTGGCGGACGTCTCACCCGCTGTCTGCCATTGTCGGCAAGATAGTCCATCGTCTCCGTGACATCGAATTCGAAGTCTCGTTCCGGCGCGCCGCGACGCAGCGCGCGAACCGTGGGTCCGCCACTGCCGGCTGCCCGTCCTACGCCGAGATCGATTCTCCCCGGATGCAATGTATTGAGCGTGGCAAACTGCTCGGCCACGACGAGCGGTGAATGATTGGGCAGCATGATGCCGCCCGAGCCAACGCGGATGGACGATGTGGCCGCAGCGATCTCGCCAATGATCAACGGCGTGGCGGCAGATCCGATACCCGGCATGTCATGGTGTTCGGCAATCCAGTAGCGCTCGTAGCCATGTTCCTCGACATGCCTGGCGAGCCTGCGGGAGGCGTCGAGTGCGTCACCGAGTCGTTGGCCCTCGCCAATCATCACGAGATCCAGTACGGATAGTGCGGTCATGTTTGCTCCAGTTCTCTCAAGCGACTGCCAGTTCGGCAGCAGGGTCGTATGGGGGATAGTCGGTAAAGCCACGTGCGCCGCCACCGTAGAAGGCTTCCTCGCCGGCCTCGGCGAGTGGCCATCCGTTGATCATGCGAGCCACGAGGTCGGGGTTGGCGACAAAGGGCCTGCCGAAGACTGCAAGATCGATATGGCCGTCTTCGATGGCACCGCGGGCGGTGTCGGCGTTGAATCCGCCGGCGAGCATCAGCGTGCCGGGATAAACCGTACGGAAGGCCTGCTGGAAGGAATCTGAACCCAGATGACTTGCATGCACATAGGCGAGTTGACGCTGCGCGAGTTTGGCTCCGAGTGCAAGCCACGTAGCTTCCTCGCCCTCGAATTGGTGCAAGTCGTAGAGATGCGCGAGCGGCGAAACGCGTACGCCAACCTTCTGGCCGCCAACTTCCTTGGCAACGGCGTCGACGGTTTCAAGAAGCAGGCGGAGACGGTTCTCTATGGATGCGCCGCCATATCGGTCATCGCGGACATTCAGGCCGCCATTGATGAACTGCTCGAAGAGAAAGCCATTGCCGGCATGGATCTCCACACCGTCGAAGCCCGCGAGCATCGCGTGACGCGATGCGATGCGGAAGTCTTCGATGACTTGGCCAATGCCGGCAATATCCAACTGCACTGGCATGCTCGCAGAGACCTGCGTCGCATGTCCTTCTTCGTCGTAGGCATGTACGTGGGTATTGGATGCGGGTACAGCGACAGCGGAGACAGGTTGCCGCTGATCTTCTTGCAGAGAGATGTGCGAGACGCGGCCTACGTGCCAGAGCTGAATGAAGATGCGTCCGCCCGCCGCATGAACGGCATCGGTGACGCGTTTCCAGCCGTCGATCTGGCCTTGAGTGTGAATGCCTGGCGTGCCGAGGTAGCCGCGTCCTTGCGGTGATACCTGCACGCTTTCGGTGATGATCAACCCGGCGCTGGCGCGCTGTCCATAGTAGAGCGCCATTTGTTCGGTGGGCACGGTATCGGCAGCACGGGCTCGCGTCATGGGGGCCATCACGATGCGATTGCGCAGCGTCAGGCCGCCGAGCCGGTAGGGCGCAAAGAGTGCGGACATGTGTGCTCCTTGTCTGTAAGCAGTGGCCTGCGGCTTCAAGAATGAGACGGAAACTCAGGCAGCACGAATTCAGCAAGCTCGTCGAGAATCTCGGCGTAGGGCTGCCGACTTACCTTGGGATTGAGCGCGACGTGCGATACACCGGCAGTGCGCGCCTTCTCCAGATAGGCGCGCAGACCGTTGCGTCCCGCGCGGAAGCCACCTGGCATCCGCTGAAAGGGCGCGTCAGGGTTCGAACTGAGGTCGAAGAAGCCGCCGATGCCGAGCGGCTTGAATAACTCGGGGCCGGCTGCGGCGGCCACGTGCGCGCGCCACTCGGCGCCGAACTCGTTCAACCGGTCGATCGGTGGAGAGCCGGTCAGTAGGCCGTCGAGATGCTGTGCCAACCAGCCCATGGTCTGCTGTGCCTGGCCTACCGCAATGGAAGGAACGCGCCCATAGGGTGCCTTTGGTACCAGATCGAGCGTTCCGGAAGATCCACCAAAACGCGCCGAATGAAAGTCCGGAAAGCGCTGCTCTGCCAGGGTCCGGTAGACCGAATACGCATCGCGATAGCGCTCACCGCGCGATTCGTAGTCGATGCGGAGCATGGGATAGTCGCTCTGACGGTCGCCCGAAGACAGGCCGAGCACCAGTCGGCCATCGCTGAGCTGGTCGAGCGTGGTCGCCTGCTTGGCAAGGTACATCGGTTCACGTGTTGGCAAGACGATGCCGGTGGTGCCAAGCGCAATGCGGTTCGTAGCGGCCGCGAGGTATCCGATGTACACCATTGGCTCGAAAATCTGTGCGACATCGCCATAGGCGGGATCGTAGAAGGGGACATCGCGCATCCAGAGCGCGCCGAAGCCGAGCGCCTCGGCCCGCTGTGCCATCTTCACGTGATCGGCCATGGTCGGCGCTGGCTTGCCTGGGTGGGTTTCCAGCGGAAGAATCAGTCCAATCGTCAAGGCGTGCGGCTGGAACAGGCGCTGGAAACCAGGGTGCTGCAGCAAGTAAGGATGAGGTTGAGCGGAAGCGACAACTGGGGAGGAAGGGCTGGTGGCCGGTGCTTCGCTCTGCTGGGGGCGCTGCAGGAGCGTCGATTGGGCTGACATAGCATATGTCCCGTTGATCACGATGCAGGAAGTATTATTGATTCCCGCCCGGCGATAAACAGGATATGACGCCCATTACACGGTCCTTGATTTCCCCAATTTGAGAGAAATATGCCTCATGCGCCGCAATTAATTGGGACTCAGGTCGTCTTGCCGCGCAGTTTCTGCATCGCCGCCGGGGCGCCGGACAGGAACAGGTCGACCTTCTGGCAAATCGCGGCATCAAGGTCGGCCGGTACTTTCAGGCCGTAAACCCATTTGCGGACGCCGATATAGAAGATGGCGGCGTGCAGGCTCCAGATCATTTCGATTTCGGCGTCTGTCTCTGCCGCATTGCGGGGGGCGGCGATGCCGAAAGCCTCGCGCACCTCGGCCAGCACCGGCAGGAAGACCTTGGTGCGTAGCTTGCCAAGATACTTATTGTTGATGCCTTCGTGCGTCAGGCCGGCAAAGATGAAGAGGCGGATCCATTCCTCGCGAAGGATCACCGAAGAATAGTCGAGATAGAAGGCGTAGAGGCGTTCCGTCAGCGGCTGGGAGCGATCGGCGATCTGCCGCTCCCAGTCGGGGCGCCACTGGAAGACTTCGTTGTAGACGCGCTCGATCAACGCATCCTTGCTTTCGAAGTACCGATACAGCAGGGGTTGCGTGACCCCGATCTGCCGCGCCAGTTCGCGCGTACTGCCGCCGAAACCATTGCGCGTGAAATGCTCGATCGCTTTCTCGACGATCTGCTGTTCGCGTTCCTCGGGCAGCAGCCGCCGGGTAGATTTTGCGGCGATGTCGTCTTCGGTGGATGTGGCGCGTGACTCCATGGCTGTCTCTGTGGTCCTGCTGTCCGGTAATGTGCCGATTCTACCAATCGCCCGATAAATGGGAACAGGGCGGCCGCCCTTTGCAGGCCGCCGCCCTCGTGCGAACACCGCCGTGCGGGTCAGCCGCCCGTTTTCGCGATGATTCCCAGTTCGCAATCCACGCGCTGGTTCTGGTAAGCGTTGCGTTCCCAGGTGCCGCGTGCTGAACGATCCGTCACCGAGAATACGTAGATGCCGATAAATGCCACGAGCATCGAGAACAGGGCAGGGTACTCGTACGGATAGATGGCCGACGCGTGTCCCAGTACCTGCACCCAGACGGTGGGGCTCAGGATCGTCAGCACCACCGCCGTGACCAGCCCCATCGTGCCACCGACCACCGCGCCGCGCGTCGTCAGGCCGCGCCAGTAGATCGACAGCAGCAGCACCGGGAAGTTGGAGCTGGCGGCAATCGAGAAGGTCAGGCTGACGATGAATGCAATGGTCTGCTTCTCGAACAGGATGCCCAGCAGGATCGACAAGACGCCGAGCACTAACGTGGTGATGCGCGAGACCCGCATCTCGTCCTTGTCCGAAGCCTGCCCTTTGCGGATCACCGTGGCATACAAGTCATGCGAGATCGCCGACGAGCCCGCCAACGTCAGCCCCGCTACAACGGCCAGAATCGTGGAGAAGGCTACCGCGCAGATGAAGCCGAGGAACACGTTGCCGCCGACCGCATGCGCGAGGTGCACCGCCACCATGTTGAGGCCGCCAATGATCGCGCCGTTGCTGTTGTGGTAAAGCGGGTCTTGCGCCACCAGTGCAATGGTGCCGAATCCAATTACGATGATCAGCGCGTAGCCAGTGCCGACGATGCCAGTGGCGTACAGCACGCTCTTTCGCGCCGCCTTCACGTTGTTGACGGTGAAGAATCGCATCAGGATGTGCGGCAGGCCCGCCGTACCGAAGATCAATGCGAGGCCCAGCGATACCGCCGATACCGGATCGGAGACCAGGCCGCCGGGGCGCATGATCGCTTCGTGCTTGCCGTGAGCAATGATCGCATGCTCGAACAGGCTGTTCAGGCTGAACCCGAAGCGGCTCATCACCATGAAGGCCATGAACGCACAGCCCGCCAACAGCATTACGGCCTTGATGATCTGGATCCACGTGGTGGCTAGCATGCCGCCAAAGAACACGTAGACCACCATCAGCACGCCGACGAGTACCACCGCAGACGTGTAGTTGAATCCGAACAGCAGTTCCACAAGCTTGCCGGCGCCCACCATCTGCGAGACCAGGTAGAGCAGCACGATCACGATGGAACTGGATGCCGAGAACGCGCGGATCGGCCGTTGCTTCAGCCGGTACGACAGCACATCGGCCAGCGTGTAGCGTCCCAGATTGCGCAGCGGTTCCGCGATCAGGAACAGGATGATGGGCCAGCTTGCGAGGAAGCCGATCGAGTAGATCAGGCCGTCGTAGCCGCTGGTGAACACCAGTGCCGAGATACCGAGCAGGGAGGCAGCGGACATGTAGTCGCCCGCAATCGCCCAGCCGTTCTGCATCGCGGTGATCTTGCCGCCTGCGGCATAGTGGTCCGCCACGCTGTTGTTGCGCCGTGCGGCCCATTTGGTGATGGCGAGGGTGGCGACGACGAACACCAGGAACATCCCGATGGCGATGAGATTGAGACCCTGGCCTACAGCGGGCGTTGCCGCGAGGGCAGGGGCCGCCAATCCCATGGCGATAGCTGCGCAGAGAATGCGGCTCATGATGGCACTCCATCGCGGACATTGGCGATCATCCGGTCATAGACCGTGTTGGTGCGGTATACATACACCGCAACCAGCGCGAACGTGAAGGCAAACATGCCGAAGCCGACCGGGATGCCGACGCTCATCGGCTGACCGGCAACGAGCTGGATGGCGAGCAGGTCGGGGCGGAACGCCAGCGTGAGAATGAAGCCGAAGTAGGCAGTCAGCATGACTGCGGTCAGCGTCCAGGAGAAACGGCGGCGGGCGCGATGCAGCGTCTGGAAATCACTGCGCGAAAGCATCGGATGCGGAACGAATGGCGGGTTCGCATCTTCGTCAGCGCCGTAGTGGGCGCCGGGCGAGATGGCGTGGGGGGCGGCTTGAGGCATGTTGTCTCCTTATGTTTTTGATCGAAAGTTCTGGCGCACTTAAAAGCGGCGCGACACGGCGGTTTCGCGCATGACCGCTTCCGGTGTGCGGTAACGCTCGGCCATCGCGCGGTCTTCGTCACTCTTCAGTTGCGCCTGCATATAGGCGCCGAGGTGCCGCGCATGCTCCACGATCGCCTGACCCACCTGTACGCGCTCAGCGCTGTAGGCTTCGAGTCCGGCTTCGATGGTTTGCGTGCCTTCCAGCGCGCGGACAAGTGCGACGGCGTCGCTCGCGGCTTTCGTGACGCCCATGCCGCAATGCGGGCGGGCGACGAAGGCGGCATCGCCTAGCAAGGCGACGCGGCCGAACGACATCCGCGATACGGTCAGGTCGTAGATAGGCTGGAACAGGGGCTGCGCGGTGCGCGTCACGACTTCGGCGAATTGCGGCGCGAGCAGGTCTGCCGCAGCGCCTTCCATATCGGCAATGACGTCGGGCCGGATGAGGCCGGGGGGAATCCCGTTCGACCAGCACTTGCCGTTGGCATCGGTCAGCAGGTTTGCCAGTTCGTCTTCACACGTCGCGCGGTACCAGACGAAGTTGAAGCGTCGCTCGCCGGGCGTGGTGCTGTTGTGCTCGCCGGCAACCGGATAGCCGAGAATTTGCTCGCGCGGCGGCAGGCCGAACGCGAACTTGTCGAAGATCGCCGCATGCGTGGCGGGGGAGAGGTCGCCTTCGTTGACGAGTCCGCGCCACGCGATGTAGCCCGCATAGTCGAGTTGTGCTTCGGGCAGCAATTGCTCGCGCACGCCGGAGCGGAAACCGTCTGCGGCAATCACCATGTCCGCGCGATGCGTGGAACCATCGGCAAGCGTGACCTCGGCATGGTCGGCGTGCGACGCAACGTGCGTGACATGGGCTCCTGTGCGATAGGTGCCGCTGAATGCCTTGCCGAGGACTTCGTACATCTTGCCCCAGCCCGTCAGCGTCTGCGGCATTTCCCTTTCCGAGAGGGTGCTGCCATCGCGCGCCAGTGTGATGCGGGTGTTGACGGACACGCCGATGCTGTCGTCGACTGTTACCCCTGCAGCCGTCAACGCTTCGAACAGTTCTGGATGCGTCACGATACCGGCGCCGCGCCCTGTAAGTGCTTCGGGCGTGCGTTCGAAAATCTCGACTTCCCATCCGCTGCGCGACAGAAGGTTGGCAGCAAACAATCCACCGACCGAACCGCCGATCACGATGGCCTTGCGTTGCAAAGTCTGTACTGCGGTCATGCTGTTGCTCCTGCGTGTTGCTGGGCCTGCGTGGGTGGGGTAAGGCCCGCCACTTCGTCGGCCGGATAGTTGAGTTCGATGGTGACACCCGAGGGGTCTTCGATGAACACCTGATGCAGCCCCAGGCTGGGCACGGTGCGGTCGCGCCAGGGGATGCCTTCGGCCAGTAGTGTTTTCCACATCTGCGTCACGCCGGTGGCGAGGAACGCAATGTGGTCTACCGTTCCCGTCCCGGAGGCAGGCAACGCCTTGTCACCGAGGTAGGCGGCAAGTCCGGCTGGATTGTTCGGGTCAATGCCGATGATGTGGACGGTGCCGAAATCGCGCTCGTCATCCCCCATGTAGAGCCACGCACCGGGGAAATCGAAAGGCGGGCGGTAGCCACGACGCATGCCCATCACCCGTTCATAGAATGCACAGGACCGTTCCAGATCCATCGTGCGAATCGAGTAGTGCCCAAGTTTCGTCAGTGGCATCGCTGCTCCCTCAAGTTATCGATTGATAAGTGAGCATGTGATAAATGATAGTGGGAAAGTATTCGACGGCCAAGGTGCCTGTAGGTCGGTATTTACCCTCGGTTTTCTGCTTGTGGGGATGTGGGTCCCATCTCGAGTTGCGGGCCAATTGGCCGCGGCCAAGGCGCGCGGACTGAGCTTTGCGGATGTGGAACCTGCACTGCATGCTTAGCGACTCGAATGAAATGTCGAGTGCCGTTGTGCACTACCCAAGTGTCTTCGGCGACGACATGTGTGTAGTCAACTGTGTCGTTCTTCGGCCGAGAAAGACACCGGGAGCCGGCATGAACGCTTGATTTTTCAAGGCTTCGCCTCTTGGCATTGAAGTTGCAGAGTGTCTCGCATGGACAGCGGGGCCATCACCCACTGTCCTTCACGATAACGATACTGGAGACATTCATGCGACAACCCGTACTACATATTGGCGCTGCAGTCGTGCTGGCGGCTCTTTGCCAAGCGTCCTCGGCGGCGGAGCCATTTCGCATCGGCGCCCTCGTCGACATGACAGGCGTCTACTCGGGGATTGGCGGTCCTGGCGGAGTTGCCGCCGTCAAGATGGCCGTCCAGGACTTCGGTGGAAAGGTGTTGGACCGGCCGATTGAAGTCCTGTCGGCGGACTATCAAAACAAGGTGGACATTGCCTCGACGCGGGCGCGTGAGTGGTACGACAGAAACAACGTCGAAATGATCATCGAGTCCACCGACTCGGCATCAGCCTTGGCGCTGCAGAAGCTTGGTGAGAGCAAGAAGAAAGTGTCGATCTTTGCCGGGTCCGCCACCGCAGAGTTGACCGGCAAGCAATGTTCGCCGTACGGCATCCACTACGTCTACAACACGTATGCGCTGGCCAACGGCACGGCGCGGGCCATCCTGGAAGAAGGAAAGAAGGATTGGTTTTTCATCACCGCTGACTATGCATTCGGCCATTCGCTCGAGTCGAATGCCGCGAACGTCGTGGAGCAGAACGGAGGCAAGGTGCTGGGTAAGGTCCGCCATCCGCTCTCCGCATCAGATTTCGCCTCGTTCCTGCTGCAGGCTCAGGCCTCGAAAGCGCAGGTCGTAGCTCTGGCAAACGCCGGGCGAGACACCCAGAATGCTGTGCGTCAGGCGGCCGAGTTCGGACTGGCCGGCAAGCAGGTTGTCGCACCTCTGCTGATTTTCGATAGCGACTTGAAGGGCATGGGCCTGAAGGCAGCGCAGGGGTTGCAGTTCACTACCGCATTCTATTGGGACTACAACGACGAAACGCGGGCGTTTGGCAAGAAGTTCTTTGCGCAAACCAAGATGATGCCGACGATGGTGCAGGCCGGCATGTACTCGGCCGTGACGCAATACCTGAAGGCCGTGCAGGCCGTAGGCACTGCGGATGCCGATAAGGTGATGGCGAAGATGCGCGCTACGCCGATCAACGACTTCTTCGCGAAGGATGGTCGGATCCTGGCTAATGGCTTGATGGCCCATGACATGTACCTGGCGGAAGCAAAGAAGCCAGCCGAGTCGAAGAGCGAGTGGGATCTGCTCAAGATTCGAAAAGTCATTCCGAAGGACAAGGCCTTCGAGCCTATCGAGAAGAGCGCCTGCCCGTTGAAGGGTTAAGACGAGTTGCGTCCTGCACGGCCGGTGCCCGGTCGTGCACTAACGCGCCTCTTGATGACCCTTCACATTCACCGCTCGGTGGTGCAGGGCATCCCATTGCTTTTCGGTTGAGTTTTTACCCATGTCGGACTTCATTCTTCAAACGCAACGACTGTCAAAATCCTTCAAGGGCTTCACGGCAGTCGACGGTGTGGACCTGCAGGTGCGTCGCGGCTCGATCCATGCATTGATCGGGCCGAACGGCGCGGGCAAGACCACCTGCTTCAACCTGCTCACCAAGTTCCTGGAGCCCACCACGGGCACCATTCTTTTCAACGGCATCGACATCACGCGCGAGAAGCCCGCACAGATTGCGCGGCGCGGCGTGATTCGCTCGTTCCAGATTTCCGCCGTGTTCCCGCACCTGACCGTGCGCGAGAACGTGCGCATCGGTTTGCAGCGTCAACTCGGAACCGCATTCCAGTTCTGGCGTAGCGAGCGTTCGCTCGACGTGCTGGATGCGCGCGCCATGGAACTGCTCGATCAGGTGGGCCTGACCGAATTTGCCGAGACCACCACCGTCAACCTGCCGTATGGCCGCAAGCGCGCACTCGAGATCGCGACGACGCTCGCGATGGAACCCGAGCTGATGCTGCTCGATGAACCGACGCAGGGCATGGGTCACGAAGACGTGGATCGTGTGACGCAGCTCATCAAGAAGGTCTCGGCTGGCCGCACCATCCTAATGGTGGAACACAACATGAACGTGGTCTCGTCGATTGCCGACAAGATCACGGTGCTGCAGCGTGGCGCGATTCTGGCCGAAGGTCCGTACGCCGAAGTGTCGAAGGACCCGCGCGTAATGGAAGCCTACATGGGCACCGCCGATGCCGAACTGCAGGGAGCGCACTGAGATGTCCACGAACGCATCCAACACGCCTGCACTCGAAATCAAGGACCTGCACGCCTGGTATGGTGAATCGCACATCCTGCAGGGTGTGGACCTGACAGTGAATCGCGGCGAAGTGGTGACGCTGCTCGGCCGCAATGGCGCGGGCCGCACGACGACCATGCGCGCGATCATGGGCCTGACCGGCGCGCGCAAGGGATCGATCAAGGTCGATGGCAAGGAAACCATCGGCCTGCCCACGCACAAGATCGCGCACTACGGCATTGGCTACTGCCCCGAAGAGCGCGCGATCTTTTCGTCGCTCTCGTGCGAGGAAAACCTGCTGCTGCCGCCGGTGCTCAAAGGCGCCGGACAAGGCATGAGCGAGGCCGAAATCTACGAGATGTTCCCGAACCTGAAGGAACGCAAGCAGAGCCGGGGCACGCGTCTTTCCGGTGGCGAGCAGCAGATGCTGGCGGTCGGTCGCATCCTGCGCACGGGCGCGAACCTGCTGCTGCTCGATGAAATCTCGGAAGGCCTGGCCCCGGTGATCGTGCAGGCGCTGGCGCGCATGATCCTGACGCTCAAGAAGAAGGGGTACACGGTGGTGATGGTGGAGCAGAACTTCCGCTTTGCCGCGCCGCTGGCGGATCGCTTCTACGTGATGGAGCACGGCGCGATTGTCGAGCGCTTTGCCGCCAACGAGCTGCAGGCCAAGATGCCGGTGCTCAACGAACTGCTGGGCGTGTAACTGTAGAAGGAATGGTTATGACTCTGGATTTTGGAATCCCACTTCAGTCGTTGCTGTCGCAACTGTTGTTGGGGCTGGTCAACGGCGCTTTTTACGCGATGCTCAGTCTTGGCCTCGCCGTGATCTTTGGTCTGCTCAACGTGATCAATTTTGCCCATGGCGCACTGTTCATGCTAGGAGCGGTCTTGGCCTGGGCAGGTATGGAGTACGCAGGCCTCAACTACTGGGTCATGCTGGGGCTGTCACCTCTTCTGGTAGCTGTGCTCGGTGTAATCATCGAGAAGACGTTGCTGCGCTGGATCTACAAGCTCGACCATATCTATGGGCTGCTTCTGACGCTGGGTATCACGCTTGTCATCGAAGGCGTGCTGCGCTCGGTTTATGGGGTATCGGGCTTGCCGTATTCGCCGCCCGAAGCGCTGCAGGGTGCCAGCGACGTCGGCTTCATGATCTTGCCGAACTATCGTGCATGGGTCGTTGTGGCTTCGCTGACAGCTTGCATGGCTACCTGGTACACGATCGAGAAGACCAAGCTCGGCGCCTATCTACGCGCCGGCACGGAGAACCCGAAGGTCGTCGAGGCATTTGGAGTCAACGTCCCGCTCATGGTGACGCTGACCTACGGCTTCGGCGTAGCGATGGCAGCATTTGCTGGCGTACTGGCCGCGCCAGTAATTCAGGTCTCACCATTGATGGGACAAAACCTGATTATCGTCGTGTTTGCGGTCGTGGTAATTGGCGGCATGGGCTCCATTCTCGGTGCGGTCGTGACGGGGCTTGGCTTGGGGGTGCTGGAAGGACTGACCAAGGTGGTCTATCCGGAAGCGTCGTCGACTGTCGTGTTTGTCGTGATGGTCATCGTTCTCCTGCTGCGACCGGCGGGACTGTTTGGCAAGGAAAAGTAATGACTGAAGCTTCTCTACCCTCGACCCTGACGCAACCCCGGAAGCCCCTGGTTCGGACACGACCTTTGACGTATGTCGGTATCTCGCTGGCGATAGCACTACTGGCGGCGCCCTATGCGGGCGTCTATCCGGTGTTCGTCATGAAGATTCTCTGTTTCGCACTGTTTGCCGCGTCATTCAACCTTCTGCTTGGCTATACGGGGCTATTGTCCTTCGGGCATGCGGCTTTCTTTGGAGGAGCCGGCTATGTGGCTGGCTACGCTGCCAAGTATTGGCAATTCACTACAGAAGCGAGTTTGCTGGTAGGTGTGCTGACGGCAGTGGGAATTGGGTTGGTTATGGGCGTGTTGGCCATCCGGCGACTAGGCATCTACTTTGCGATGATTACCCTGGCGCTGGCACAAATGTTTTTCTTTATCTGTCTGCAGACGCCGCACACAGGCGGTGAGGACGGTTTGCAGGGTGTGCCGCGCGGGTCCTTGTTTGGCACGTTTGATGTGTCATCGGACCTGGCGTTCTACTACGTGGTAGTGGTGCTGTTCGTTGGTGCAATGTTGCTCGTCTCGCGTATCGTCAGCTCGCCATTTGGTCAGTTGCTGCGCGCAGTCAAGGAAAACGAGGGGCGTGCAATCTCGCTTGGTTACAGTACGGATCGTTTCAAGCTCTTGGCCTTTGTGCTTTCTGCAGGCTTGGCAGGATTGGCGGGTTCCATGAAGGCGCTCGTCCTGGGATTCGCGACGCTGTCCGATGTGCATTGGACGATGTCGGGTGCGGTGATACTGATGACACTGGTGGGCGGTATGGGGACGCTCAGTGGACCTGTGGTGGGCGCTTTGATCATTGTCCTGCTGGAGAACAAGCTCGGCGACATTGGTCTCGCCCTTGCCAATGTTACCGGTGTCGAATGTTTTGCCTCATTGGGTGAATCGGTAACGCTGGTGACGGGCGTGATCTTTATCCTGTGTGTCCTTGGCTTTCGGCGCGGCGTTGTTGGTGCGCTGCAGGAACGTCTGTCTCGCCGAAACGGTCGTTGAAAGTCAGCGTTATTCGTGAAAAAGTCCTGCTGGCCGAAAAGGCAGCAGGACTTTCTTTCATGGGCGCGTAGGTTCAGGCTGCTCGGTCAAATTTCGTGGAAAGCGAACCAAGTAGGTCAGGCGTCAGACCGAATCGATCGAAGAGCGCGTTCTCGAGTCGGCACCGATCGATAAATCCGTAGCGATGGGGGGCCAGCGATAGTGGCTTGCCGTCGGCGAGGTCGAATAACGCCCGCATCAAGCGCTGAGTGGTGGCGATATCGCGTAGGCACTCGCCTTCCTTTAACAGACGACGCGACAGGTTTGCACCACTGTCGAGACCGACGGCAAATGTGGCTGCACCGGCGTGCCATGCTGTGTCGGGACGCAAGAATATGGCGAGCGCCAGAGCAGCGGTGATCGGCTTATTGCGCGAGGAAATCAGATCCTGTACCGCGTGGGAGGAGGGTGCAATCTGACGGCGAAACGCGATGCGGCCGCCGGGCGCCACCGCCACACTTACCCTCGCAAGCGGAGGGATCCATTTTGACGCAGTTAGGTCTGCGTCAACCATCTCTCCCGGCAGGCACACTGCGCATTCACCATTTTCAATGTCTGCCGCGACCGGGAATGGGAAACAGAGCCCGAGAATCTGGAGCGGCGTACGCCGTGCGTTAGCAAGGATGAGTTGCAAGATCGCTCCCGTATCCGAACGCGTTACACGTCTGAAGTCAACAGCGACAGCCCAAGGCCCGCGCGGCGCCAGAGCCACGGGCTCGGGCGGTAGCGCATGTCGCCGGTCAGGCGGTTCATATTGCGCAGCACTTCCAGGATCACGTCGGCACCGATGGTGTCGCCCAGCGCCAGCGGACCCTTCGGATAACCCAGGCCCAGGTTCACGGCCCGGTCGATATCGGTCGGCGTGGCAATGCGTTGCTGGGCGATGTCGCTGGCGATGTTCACGATGCAGCCGATGATGCGCTGCGCGATGAAACCGGCCGAGTCACGAATCACGGTCACCGGCACGCCATCGCTGGCGAACAGGCCGTGCGCGGCGTCGCGTGCGCCAGCGCTGGTGGCCGGCGTAGTCATCAGCGTGCGGCGCTTGGTGGCTTCGAACGTCAGCAGCGTGTCGATGGCAACCACGCGCGTGGCGTCGAGTCCTTCCTGCAAGGCTGCCGTGGTGGCATCCAGACCCAGCGGCGTGACGACGATCAGCGCATCTGCAGAAGGCGTATTGCCGCCTTCGATGGTCGCACCCAGCGCGCCCAGCAGCTTCACGGCCATGGCATGGCCACGCTCGTTGGCGCGGCTCACCCAGACGCTTGCCGGGCGTGCATCAGGCACGGCGCGGGTGGCCGGAATCTGTTTCTGGCCTTCAGGGTAGGCGTAGAAGCCGGCGCCGGTCTTGCGACCCAGCAGGCCACCTACCGAACGCAGCGCCGTGATCGGCGACGGACGGTAGCGCGGTTCCTGGTAGAACTGGTTGTAGATCGATTCCATCACCGGGTGCGACACATCCAGCCCGGTCAGGTCCATCAGCTCGAACGGCCCCATGCGGAAACCAGCCTGCTCGCGCATGATGTTGTCGATGTCGACGAACTCGGCCACGCCTTCCTGCGCGGCCTTCAGGCCCTCGATGTTCATGCCGCGGCCGGCATGGTTCACGATGAAGCCCGGCATGTCCTTGCAGCGCACCGGCGTATGGCCCATGCGGCGCGACAACTCCATCAGGCGGTCGCCGATGGCGGGGTCGCCCGAGAGACCGTCGATGACTTCGACGACCTTCATCAGCGGCACCGGATTGAAGAAGTGGTAGCCGACCACGCGGCCCGGCTTCTTCGCCCCCACGGCGATGGCCGTGATCGATAGCGACGAGGTGTTCGACGCAATCACGGCGTCTTCGCGCAGGATGGCTTCGAGCTTGGCCACGAGGTCGCGCTTGACGTCGAGGCGTTCCACAATGGCTTCCAGCACCATGTCGCAGCCGGCCAGGTCTTCCAGCGCGGTGCAGGCTTTCACGCGAGCCAGCGCGGCTTCGCTGTCGGCGGCGCTGATCTTGCCCTTGTCGGCCAGCTTGGCAAAGGTGTCCTGCAGGTACTGGCGCGCGGCGGCCACGGCCTGGGCGTTGACGTCGAACAGGCTGACGGTCAAGCCCGCCTGGGCGGCGATCTGGGCGATGCCCCGGCCCATGGCGCCCGTGCCAACGATGCCGAGCGACTGTATGGGAGTTTTGACAGTGGATTGGAGGTTCATGCTGTGTTACTCACTGATCGAGAAAACATGGCACAACGCAGCCGCATGGATCTGCATGCGGCTGCGTCGGGGGGGCCAATAAGCTTGTTGTGTTGAGCGAGCGCGTCTTACTGCAGCGTCAGGACATACTTTCCGGAAGCTTGTCCAGATGCCAGTTGTGCCAATGCCTCGCCGGCACGTGCAAGAGGCAGGCTTGCCGCGATCCGGGGTCGGATGGCACCAGCCTCATAGAGGCCAAACAGTTCCTGCTGCACTGCGAGGACTTTTTCCGGTTGCCGGTCGCGATAGTCGCTCCATTGCAATCCGCTGACGCCAATATTCTTGACCAGCAGATAGTTCGCCTTTATCTCTGGGATACGCCCAGCAGCGAAACCAATGACCACAGCACGGCCGGACCAGGCCATGGCGCGTAGCGCGGCATCGAACACATCGCCACCCAGTGTGTCGAGCAGGACGTCGGCGCCGTGCTGGTTCGTGGCATCACGCACCTGTTCCCGCAATGACTCACGCAACTCGGGCACAGACAGGTCGATCACGGCATCGGCGCCGAGTTGTGTCGCACCGATCGATTGCTTTCCTCCCGCAATACCGGCCAATGCAATGCCGCCCAATCCCTTGACGATCTGAATCGCAGCCGAACCGACGCCGCCGGCGGCGCCGGTGACCAGGACCGTTTCACCGGGTTGAAATCCGCCCCGCTCCATTAGGGCGAAGTAGGCGGTCTGGTAGACCAGGCCCATGGCGGCGGCATCCTCGAATGGCATGGTGTCCGGGATGCGAAAGCAGGCGGCCCCCTTGGCGCTGACCAGTTCGGCGAAGGCCCCGTATTCGAGTTGGGCCACGACACGATCTCCGGGCTTGAGATGGGTCACGCCGGCGCCGGTAGCGCGCACGATGCCCGCTGCATCTTTCCCGGGCGCGAACGGACGTTGCGGCAGTATCTGGTACTTGCCTTGTACGACCAGCACGTCGGGATAGTTCACTGCTGCGGCGTGAACTTCGACGAGTACATCCTGATCCCCGACGTCGGGCGTTGGCAGTTCGCCGACAGCCACCGACGATGGGCTACCAAACTCTTGGATAACGATAGCTTTCATGTGAGGCCCTTAACGATGCAGCATGGCATTGTGGGCGCCAAGCGCAGGCGCCTGGCGAGTCTCGTCCTTGTCGCGGAAGGCCGGGGCGATGGGAGTGGGCAGGGCAGGCATTGCCGCACCCTGCGCAGTCGTCACGGTGCGCGAGAAGACGCCGCGTTCCAGGAAATGCGGAGCATGACGTGCTTCTTCGAGACTGACTACGCGGCTCGTGCACACATCGTGCCCTGCGAAGCGGTCTTCCCAATACGCCGCAGGATGCTGGGCGATGGCGTCCGCGACGGCTTCGATGGCTTGCGCAGGAGTCAGACGCGCCATGGCGTTTGCGTCGAGACCGACCAGTCGCAGGAAGTTCTCCCAGAACTTGTCTTCCAATGGCGCTGCCGCAAGGAATGCGTCGTCGGCCGTGCGGTAGATCTGGTAGCGCGGCGTTCCACCTGTTACGAGGTCCGAGGCCGTGCCGGGCCAGGCACCGAGGGCGCCGTTGCCCAGGCCCCAGTACTGGAAGGTGAACAGATTGTCCGCCATCGCGATATCAAGATGAACACCCGAGCCAGTCTGGTCGCGCTGACGTAGTGCCAGCAGAATGTTGATCATGGCTGGATACGTGCCGCCTGCAATATCGGCGATCAGGGCAGGGGGCAACACTGGCGCACCATCCTTGCCGGCGGTCAGCGAGAGCGTGCCCGAGGCCGCAACGTAGTTCAGATCATGGGCCGCCTCGGCGGCGCGGGGGCCATGCTGACCAAAGCCAGTGATCGAGCAGTAGATCAGCCGCGGATTGATCTCGATCAGGCTTTCAAAGCCAAGTCCAAGCCGTTCCATGACACCGGGCCGAAACTGCTCGATCAGCACGTCGGCTTCGCGGATCAGTGGCGTGAGGCGCGCCAGTGTATCCGGCGATTTCAGATCGATCGCTACCGAGTGCTTGCCACGGTTGAGCATCACAAAGTTCGCGCTGTCGACATTTACCTTGGGTTCGTACGACCGCATCTCGTCACCGCGCCCCGGACGCTCGAACTTGATGATTTCGGCTCCCGATTCCGCAAGTAGCAGTGAGCAGAGCGGTCCGGGCAGGAGGGTACTGAAATCAAGTACCTTCACACCGTCGAGTGGCTGGCTCATGGCGCCTTCCTGGATTCGGCGCCAGCACGTTCCGCCGCTACGCGAGCGCGCCGCGCGGGCGCGTAGGGCTCCTGTCCCAGTGCTTCATGCAGCGCTGTGGTCACATGAAAATGGTCGACCAAGCCGGTGCGATCCAGCAGGGCAATCGGACCCTCGGGATAGCCGAGTCCGAGGCACAGTGTCTTGTCCAGATCGTCCGCGCTCGCCAGCTTCTCGTCGAGACGCCGCAGAGCGGCGTTGAAGTAGGGACGAATCAATCGATTGACGATGCGGCCCGGAAAATCGTTGCAGATTGCCACGACCAGCCCAGCCGCTTCAAAGGCCGCCTTGGCGGATGCAATGGCAGACGGCTGTGTGTTGGGCTGCTTGACGAGTTCTACGAGCGGACTTGGCTCGGCATCGCCCAAGCGGAAACGGGCAAAGCCCACCACATTTGAGCCTTCCTGGCCTCGACTCTCCCCGGTATGGTTGCCAAGACACTCCGTGCCCAGTTCGATGGCCACGAAGGTACGCTGTGCCAGATCCGAGGCTGCAGCATACGAAAGCCCGGCACCAGCGCCGAGATAGACGACGCCCTCGGCGTTGCCCGATGCCTGCTCGACGAAACGATGCGGGGCGGGGAACGAGCGGCTCTCGCCGGTCTTCACGATCTCATAGTGCATGTCAGGCTCCGAACATCTTGGTGTTGCCGTAGGCGTGGAAGCCACGGCCGGTCTTCTTGCCCAGGTGATTGGCGGCAATCATGCGGCGCACAAGGGGCGGGCATGCCGCACGAGGTTCATGCGTAAGGCCATGCATGGCTTCGCATAACAGCTTCTGGGTATCCATGCCAACCAGATCTAGCAGTTCGAGAGGACCCATCGGATAGCCAAGCGCGGTCTTGATCGCGAGGTCAATGTCGGCGGGGTCGGCAACGCCTTGCTCGACCAGCCGGATGGCATCGTTGTTGAACGGGATCAGGAAGTAGTTGAGGATGAACCCGGGCGTATCCTGCGTGGTGACCGGCTTTTGTCCCATGGCTTCGGCGAACGCCCAGGCCTTCTGGAACGTCTCCTCGGACGTAGCAAGGCCGGGTGACATTTCGATCAGCTTCATGAGCTGTGCCGGCAGGCAAAAGTGCATGCCCACGAATCGATCTGGCCGTCCCGATCCGCCTGCAATCTCGGTAATCGAGATGGTCGACGTGTTCGACGCAAAGATGGTGTTTTCGGGGCAGACCTCGTGGAGTTGGCTGAACAACTGGTGCTTGACACCAAGATCCTCGAAGATCGCTTCGATGACAAGGTCGCAGCTAGCAAGATCTGCCAGTTGAGTGGTGCCTTCCCAGCGCGCCAACGCTTCAGCGGCTGCGCCGGCTGGCAGCTTGCCCCGTTCTTCGGACTTCTTGAGAAAGGCCTCGGTCTGGCCGCGCGCGCGGTCCAGAGCGTCTTGCCGCGTATCGAATACGATGGTGCGAAATCCCGCCCGGGCTGCAACGATCGCAATACCCGCACCCATGGTGCCGGCGCCGGCGATCCCGACGGTTTGAATGGTCGTCACGATATGTCTCCTATTTCTTCAGAAAGCTGCGGCCGATCAACTGGCGATGGACCTGGTTGGTCCCTTCCCAAATCTGCGTGATCTTGGCGTCGCGCATCAGCCGCTCCACGCGGTAGTCATTGCAGTATCCATAGCCCCCAAGCAACTGCACCGCATCGGTGGTGATACGCATGGCGGCGTCAGTGGCGCGCAGCTTGAGCATCGAGGCTTCGATGCCAAAGTCCTGGTCGCCGGCATCGACCATCTCGCCAACTCGCCATAGCCATGACTCGCAAAGTGCGAGTTCCGTCGCAAGATCGGCGAGCATGAACTGGATGCCCTGGAACTCCAGGATGCGCTTGCCCGATTGACGACGTTCGTTGATGTATTCCACCGCATCTTCGAACGCGGCACGCGCGATCCCCAGCGCATGTGCGGCAACGCTGGGGCGGGAGCGATTCAACGAGCCGAAGAGGATCTGCAGACCTTCCCCGGGGTTGCCGATGAGGTTGGCGCGCGGCACGCGGCAGCCGTCGAATGCAAGACTCGCCGTGCTCGATGCGCGGGTACCCATTTTGTGCTCGGTGCCCATTACGCGCAGGCCGTCTGTACCTTTCTCCAGAATCAGCACGGAAATGGCGCCCTTCGGGTCCGGAATGTCCGACCACTTGCCGAACACCAGATAGAGATCCGCGACGTCGCCATTGGTGATGAAGGTCTTTCCACCCTGGATAATGATGTCATCGCCATCGGGGGTGAAACTCGTGCGCATTCCGGTGGCATCGGAACCTGCGGAAGGCTCCGTAATCGCCAGGGAGGCCAGCCCGCCCTCGGCGATGCGAGGGAGCAATCGGCTCTTCTGCTCCTCGTTGCCGTATTCGATCAGCGGCTTGATGGCGTGGTAGTTCGTGGCCCAGATGATGCCGGTGGACGCGCATGCCTTTGAAATCTCGCGTACACATGCAAGGTAGCTCAGGAAGCTAAGCTGCGCGCCGCCATACTGATCCGGCACGAACATCGCGTTCAGTCCCAGTTCATTGATGGCGCGCACGTTTTCCCACGGAAATGCTCCGCTACGATCGTAGTCCGCCGCCCGCGGTGCAATCTGCGTCTTGCAGACTTCCATGACGCTGTCGAGCAACATGCGCTCCTCGGACGACAGGGGAAGCCTTGCGTCCATTCGTTCCAGCATGTTCATGTCTTCCTCCGTTTATGGATTGTCAGAGCGCCATGCCCTGTCCGCCATCGACATAGATCGTTTCCCCAGTCAGGAAGCGGCCAGGAAGTTGGAAGAGCATGGCAACCAGCCGACCGATATCCCCAGTCTGGCCCGGACCGCCCACCGGGATGCGCTTTTTAAGGAAGGCACTCAGTGCGCTCTCGGTCAACTCGTCCCGGTTGAGATCGGTTTCGATGTAGCCAGGCGCCACGTTCACGACCTGGATCCCGTCGCGCGCCCATTCGACCGCGAGGCAGCGCGTAATGGCGCCTACGGCCGCCTTGGAGGCGCAGTAAGCGGCGTTGCCACGCACCCCCAGCTTGTCGTAGAAGGAACCGATATTGACAATGAGTGGCGCGCCGGCTTCGCGCAGATACGGATAGGCGATCTGGCTCGTCAGCAGTACCGACGAGACGTTGGCTTGCATCAGGCGTTCGAAATCAGCGATGGGAAACGTGGATGAGGGTCCTTGCAGGTGGACGCCCGCGTTGTTTACCAAGCCGATAATGGGTTCGCCGAACAGTCGCGGAGCTTCCTGAAATGCGGCGATGACGGAGGGGGAATTGGTGACGTCGCAACACAGCGCGGCAAGACGCTCGCGGTCCGCGTCATCGAGAGCGCCGGGATCGGGCAACTCGCCAGAGCGCGAGAGACAAGCAACATTCAGCCCCGTTCTGGCAAGTTCCCGGGAGATCGAGGCACCAATGCCCCGGCTGGCGCCGGTCACGACGACCGTGCCCACGTTTCGATCAGGCATCCTTGAACTCCGGTACACGTTTGTCAAGGAAGGCACGCATGCCCTCCGCGGCATCGGCGGTCTGGAAAGCAAGCGTCGACAGGTCGGCTTCGATATCCAAGCCCGCATCGATTGTGGTTTCCATCCCGCGTACAACCGCCTCACGTGCAAACTGGGAAGCGCAACGGCTATATCCAATGAAGTCCGAGAGGAAGGTCTTGCCGAGTTCGATGGGGTCGCCATCGGCGACTACGCGGTTGACGAGCCCCCAGCGCTCGGCTTCGATGGCATCGACGGTGCGCCCTGACATCACCATCTCAAGCGCGCGCGCTTCGCCAATCAGTCGTGGCAGACGCTGAGTGCCGCCGTAGCCTGGGATCAATCCAAGCTTGACCTCGGGCAGCCCCATTCGACCGTGAACCGTGGCGATGCGGAACGTGCATGCCATGGCGAGTTCCAGCCCTCCACCAAAGGCGTAGCCGTGAATCACGGCTACAGATGGAATCGGCAGCCTGGCGAGCTTGTCGAACGTACGTTGACCCAGTTGGGCGCCTTGGCGTTGCGCCTGCAGGCTGCGGTCCATCAGTTCGGTGATGTCGGCACCGGCGCAGAAGGCCTTTGAACCAGCCCCCGTTACGACGAGTGCGCGCGCACCGGATCGTACGACTTGATCGAGCGTATAGGACAGCGCCTCGATCATGGTGAACTGCAGTGCGTTGCGCGCTTCCGGCCGGTTCAGCGTCAGAATGGCAAACGGTCCATCAAACTTGATATCGATCGACATGCTCAGGCTCCCACCGTGGTGCGTGACTTGTAGCGGACGCCGGTCGGCTTCAGTTCGCCGCGCAGGGTCAGCTCGACGAGATCGCGCTTGAGAATCTTGCCGCTCGCCGTCAGTGGGAATTTCTCCAAACTGATGAAGAACTCCGGCATGTCGTATTTCGACAATCCGCAACTGGCCAGATGCTCCAGCATGTCGTCGGGCGCCAACGGGTGGTCTGGGCGGACGACCACCGCGAGGCAGACCTTCTCGCCGAGACGTTCGTCGTGGACTGGATAGGCCGCGGCACGCTCCACGAGCGGATGGCGCAGAGCCAGCTCTTCGATGCGCGCCGGGTGGATGTTGTGGCCGCCCCGGATGATGAGGTCCTTCTTGCGTCCCACGATCACGATGCAGCCGTTCTCGTCGACGATGCCCAGATCACCACTCATGAACCAGCCGTGGATATTGAACGACGTTTCCGTGGCAACCTGGTTACTGAAATAGCCGAGCATGAGCAGTCCGCCGCGCCCGCCGATCTCGCCAATCTCGCCTACCTCGGCCTCGACATCCCAGTTGTCCTGCTTCCATAGCCGTACCTCGTAGCCGCGGCAGGCGCGACCGCAGGTGGAAACGATAGTGTCGGCCGTATCGGTCGGGATCGTGTAGTTGTGGGATCCGTTCTCGGTCATTCCATACACGTTCTGTGGCGTGATGCCCAGGTTCACGAACTTTTGTGCGACCTCTCGCGGAATCGCTGCGCCCGCCATATAGAACGTACGGACCTCTCCAAGCGAGTTCAGGTTGCGATCCCGGACGGCCTGCAGAATGTCCATCGCATGAGTCGGTACGCCCATGACGTAGGTGGCGCCGGTTTCCAGAATCCAGTCCACCGCGTGCTTTCCAGCGCCGAGGTTGGTCATGACCAGTTCGGCGCCCGATACGAGCACCTGCTCGAGCGCCACCGTCGCGATGTGATGGCTCATCGGGCTCAGCGTCAACACAACGGTACCGGCACCGTGGCCCCAGTCATCGACCAGCGCACGTCCGTTGGCGAGCAAGGTGTTGTCGCTGTGCATGACGCCTTTGGGCAAGCCGGTGGTACCGGACGTGAACGCCAGATAAACGATCTTGTCGGGATTCAGGTCCGGTGTGGACAGTGCAGACGGCGGCTGGCGGTCAGGAAATGGCTGCGCATTGGCAGGGGTTGCGGTATTGGTAGTGCCCATGCCAGGCATCGCGTACATGGCCGCCATGGTGGGGATGTCTCCCGCACGGGCAAAGATCGAGTTGCGCTCAGAATCGGCGCCGTAGCCAGGCATGCCGAAGAGCGCCCGGCACTGGATACGGTTGAGCAGCGTGCAGATCTCGTCGACGGTGTAGTTCTGGTGCAGGGAGGGGCAGCAAACGTAGCCGTTGCGCGAGCAGGCAAGGAAGACGATCGTCGCCTGGACGACGTTTGGCAACCAGATGCCGACACGGTCGCCAGGTTTGAGTCCTTGTCGGTGCAGTGCTTCGGCGACGCTGTCTACCCAGTCGATGACTTCACGCCAGGTCAGTCGGAGGTCTGCATCGCGCAGCGCGCACGATGTCGGCCGTTCGCGAGCGTGACGGCGCGCCAGCGTGTAGAGCGTGTCCTGCTGCCAGATACCTGACAGGTAGTAATCGCGCGCATTCTGCGGATTGTGGAGTGTGAGGATGTTCTGCATGATTTGCATCCAGGCATCAGTGGCCGAACTTTCCGCTGTCCGGCTTGCGGCGTTCGGCGAAGGCAGCGGCCAGTTCATGGTGTTCCTCGGTTTCGAGGTAGCCGCGTAGCAGGAGATCGTGCGCCATGCGGGAGAGACCGCTGACACCGCCATGACGCGCGTTGAATGCGCTCTTGAGCGATGCAAGCGCGAAGGCGCCGCGCTCGGCGACTTCGAGGGCATACTCGCGCGTTGCCGCGGCGAGCTGGTCGTCGGGCACAACCTTGTTGATCAGGCCCATTTCCATCGCTTCACGGGCACTAATCTTGGGATTGCGATACCAGATGTCCTTGGCGCGCTTCTTTCCTACCAGATCCTCGAGGTACCACGTGCCGTAGCCCGCATCGAAGCTGCCGACCATGGGCCCGACCTGGCGGAAGACCGCAGACTCCTTTGCGATCGTGAGATCGCATACCACCTGCAATACGTTGCCTCCACCCACGGCAAAGCCATTGACCGAGGCGATCACCGGCTTCTGCAACCGGTCGATGCTCTCGTACATTTCCAGCGTAGGCAGTACGCCGGCGTACAGGGTAGTGTCCTGCATGCCGTCCTTGCGGCCGCCGGTACAGAAGAACTTGTCGCCTGCGCCTGTGATGACGATGACGCGCGTGCGCGTCTCGCGACGAATTTCGTTGATGCAGTCTCGGATCTCATGGCACATGGTATCGGTGAACATGTTGCCGTCGTGCGGCCGGTTCAGCGTGATCGTGCCGATGGGGCCATCTTCCTTGTACAGAATCTCGGTGTATTGGGTCATCTTGTCTCCTTGTTAGACGATTTCTAAATCGATGAGGCCCGCAATGCAGGTCGCGGACATCTGAAGCTCTTCGTTGAGAATGCGCTCGGTATCCTGGCCGAGTGCGGGTGGAGGGCAGCGGAACACATCACTGCTACCGTCGAAGCGAATACCCAGGCCCACCTGTGGAATACGCCCGGCAACGCCCTGTGCGGCGAAGAGGAAGCCGCTTTCACGCAGGGGCATGTCTTCCGCCAGGTCGTCTATGCCATTGATGGGGCCGGAAGGAATGCGATGCTTTCCAAACAGCGCGAGCCAGTGCTGGCGGGGATGGGTGGCTAGCAAGTCGGCGATGCTCCTGACGATGGCAGCGCGCGATGCCCTGCGGCTTGCATTTGTCTCGAAGCCAGGCTGACGGCCGTACTCCGGTCGTCCCACGGCTTGCCAGAAGCGGTGCCAGATGGCGTCGTTTCCCAACCCAAGCGTGATGGGCGCGTCGGCGGTATCAAACACCTGGTAGATCGCGATGACAGAATCCGTCCCGCCCGAGCGGTTCGGTGCCTCGCCCGAGCCCAGGTAGGGCACGATCCGCGGCGACATGAAACGCGCCATCGTTGCGACCATGGATACATCGATGCGTTTCCCAACGCCTGTTTGCGTACGCTCGTACAACGCTGCGAGCGTGGCCATGGCGATATCCTGACCGGACAGCAAGTCGGCAGCGGGAGTGCCAACTTTCTGAGGGGGGCCATCGGCCTCGCCGGTGAGATGCATGACACCGGAGTAGCCCTCCGCAATCAAGTCATAGCATGGTAGATCGGCACGTTCGCCCTCCAGGCCGAAGCCGGTGACGGTAACGTGAACCAGGCGTGGTTGCAGAGATTTGAGTGTGTCGTAATCCAGTCCCAGCTTTTCCTGTACTCGCTGAGCGGTGTTCAGTACCACGACGTCGGCCTTGCGAACCAGTTCGTGAGCAACCCGCTGTCCCTCTGGGCGGGTGAGGTCTATGGTCACGCTTCGCTTGTTGCGGTTCATGCTGAGAAACCACAGTGACTCGCCATCGAGAAAGGGTGGCCCCCAACTGCGGGTGTCATCGCCTCCATTTCGCTTTTCGACCTTGATCACATCGGCGCCAAGATCGGCTAGCAGCAAAGTGCCGTAGGGTCCCGCCACGGACGTCGTGAAATCGAGTACGCGAATGCCCTTGAGGCAGGTCAGTCCAGCGCCAGCAGTTTGGAGGGGGAGTGTATTCAGAGTGTCCATGGCAGTCATAGCAACGCGATTGCGGGACTTACTGCAAAGTGCGTGCCAAAAACTTGGCATGGCATTTGCAGAGCCAGCATTGCCGTGAGCGAAGGCCCGAGGCGGCGCGGCTTGGCAGCGCTAAGCGTGCGGTCATAGTCGCCAGGATTACTGAAAACTGCATAGAATCGAACTGTCTTCCTTGTGTCCTCATTGCGTGAAGCAAAGGCAGTTGTGTAGTCGCCGAAGACACTGGAAGTTAGTCAGAAGACCGAGACGGTGGAGACATGAAGCGAGAATCGGAGGGCATCCTTGTGCTGGATGCCGGAGGGAAAACGACGTTTGCCAGTGGTCTTGGAACGGATTCGTTGGTGGAGAAGTCGCTCGCCAGACTGTGGCTGAACCGGGACCGCGTTCCGCTCAGGCGAATGTCATACATGGCGGACCTGGAGCGGCCGTTGACAGTCGCCGCGGTTCCTACGCGAGACGCGGTCTGTTTTTTGATATTTGTCTTGCAGGAGGGCGACGAACTGAGCGAGTTCGTCGCGAGTGTTGAGGCGGCTCCCGATATCCTGCGTCATTTCGTAACCGACCCATTCAAGGCAATGGTGGTGGTCGATACGTCCGCTCGCATCACCTACATGAGTCCCGTACACGAGCGGTTCTTTGGTCTCAAGCATGGTGAGGCAATCGGGAGAGATGTGACGTCGGTGATCGAGAATACGAAGCTGCAGGAGGTGGTCGCTACAGGCAAGGGGCAGGTGGCCCAGTTGCAGGAGATGAACGGTGTGACACGTGTGGTGTCTCGTCTGCCAATCTTCGACCGTAACAAGCGGGTCGTGGCAGCCATTGGGCAGGTGATGTTCAAGGGGCCGGAAGCCATTCGCGACCTGACCGTCGAGCTGGCACAGGTCAAGCAGGAACTGGACTTCTATCGCCGCGAGCTCTCTGGTATCCGGAACCGCAGCTACGGTCTGGACCAGATTGTGGGAAGCAGCGATGCCGTGCGTCGTCTGAAAGAGGATATCCTCCGCGTGGCCCCGCTTGACGTACCGGTTCTGCTGGCTGGGGAAAGCGGGACGGGGAAGGAAATGGTGGCGCATGCCATCCATATGCTCAGCCCACGCAATGACAAGCCACTGGTCCTGGTCAACTCGGCGGCGATGCCGGCCAACCTTGTGGAAAGCGAACTATTCGGCTACGAGCCGGGTGCATTCACGGGTGCCGACCGCAAAGGTCGCAAGGGCAAGTTCGAGGCCGCCGACACGGGCACGCTGTTTCTGGATGAGATCGGTGACATGCCGATCGATATGCAGGTGAAACTCCTGCGGGTGTTGCAGGACGGCAAGTTCGAGCGCATTGGCGGGGATCGCGCCAGGCATTCCGATTTTCGACTGATCTCGGCCAGCAATCGCGACTTCAAGGCGATGATTGGTGCTTCGACATTCCGTCTCGATCTCTTTTATCGCATTAGCGCTGTCACGCTGCGATTACCTGCGCTGCGGGATCGATTGGAGGATATTCCGGAACTGGCAGACACATTTCTGGAAGCCTTTGCCATGCGGCATGGTGCGCCGAAGAAGATCGTTGCGTCATCCGCCATTCAGTTCCTTCAGTCGCGCGCGTGGCCTGGGAACATCCGGCAACTCCAGCACGCGCTGGAGCGCGCCGCAATCTTCTGCGACGGCCCCGTGCTTTCGGTCCACGATTTCGGATCGTTGGAGGGTGCCGAGCAGCCTGCGCGCGGGCGCGACGGGAGCGCGGAAGCTGATGCCACGCGCAGGCGTCCGGACATCCGAGAGGTGAAGGAGCGCCTGGAGTCGGACCTTATTGTCGAAGCCATGCGCCGGACTGGTGGTAACAAGAAGAGAGTGGCCGAGGAGCTCGGAATATCACGTTCGTATCTTTACAAGCGGTTAAGCATGATCGAGGAAGAAGGACACCCCGAAATCACGTGGCGTTGATACGCCGGTGTAGAAGGGAGCATGCGTACCTGCGCGGTCGTGATTGAATCCGATTGCTACTGGAGTTCGCCGGCGTGTTTTCACTCGCCGCAATATGAGGCTTCGATCAAGCTGCCGGTCCCGGGGCTCACAAAGCCAATATCGTCGCGATATAGGGTATCGATTGTTGATCGTTCGGCCGTTGCGCTGTTAGTATCCCGAGCCAAAATGAACCGCCTCAGGAGGCGACTAGTGGGGATACTTCTATGAGGCTCGATAGCATTGATCGCCGCATCCTGAATGTTCTGCAGGAAGATGGACGTTTGCAGAATGTGGACCTTGCGCGCAAGGTGGGCCTTTCACCGTCACCTTGTTTGCGCCGCGTGCGGTTACTGGAAGAGGCCGGCGTGATCGAGCGCTACGTTGCAGTCGTCAATCCCGCCAAGGTAGGCGCGGCTCTTACGGTTTTTGTCCGAGTCTGGCTGAAGGGCCAGGATGAGGAGACCGTCAATAGCTTTGTGTCAGCCATCAAGGACATGCCAGAGGTCACGGAATGCCATCTCATGGCGGGGGATTGTGATTTTCTACTGCGCGTGGTGAGTGCAGACCTGGATGCCTATCGGCAATTCCAGATGTCCCACCTGGGGCGCCTGCAGGCCGTGCAGAGTGTCAAGACGGAAATCCCGATGCAAAAGATCAAGCAGACTTCAAGCATTCCGCTGTGATCACTCACCGCGATCTCAGCGCATCAGCGATCTCGAAGACATAGGGATCGGACAGGCCTCTTGCGAGCAGGGCATCCGCCAGGTTAAGGATGTAGTCCGCATTGGATCCGAATGCGCCGACCGCCTTGGCGGCATGGGCAATGACGGTCGAAGCGGCGGAGTCCTGTTCGTAGAGCGCCTGCTTGGCGTTGACCACGAACGCCAGACCTGAAACCACCTCGCCGGAACCCAGGACGAGTCGGCCCCAGGAGGGCAGATAGACGCCGCTGCCCATTTCGCGCGCCCATAGCATGCGTAGCTCGGATTGAAGCCCATCTTCCGGCAGGCAGTACGCTACCCCGTGCGTCATGCCTCCAGGCTCTAGGCCCAGTACTCGGCCGGGATGTTCTGGCGTGCCTCGCGCCGCAATCGTCCGCACGCAGAAGCTTCGCTGCCAGCCCTCAAGCGTCGCATTGTCTTGAGCCGTGAACGGCATCAATGGATTCCAGATCAAGGAGCCGTAGGCGAATACCCAGATGGGACCATCGGGTCTTACGCCAAGCGTGGCATCGAGCGACCGCTGCAGTTGTTCGTCTGTCCACTCCAGGTCCGTGGGCATCGACAGGACCTTTCGGATGTCGCCATTGGCGAGGTGGCCGCGCGTCAGTTGGCTCATGTTGTCACGGTGTCGAGGAGCTAGTTGCCGAACGCAGTGCGTAGAGCAGCCGCCGATACGACGGCAATTATCACCGTCGGAAGAATCGGCAGCCGCGTTGCGGCCACAAGCGTGAGGCCTAAGGCAGCGAGATCGGCAGGATTCTTCGTCGCGAAGTGGGGAGCAATGACCGAGATCAGCACGCATCCGGGCGCCACGGACAATGTGGCTGCCGCGCGCGGGTTCAGCTTTCGGTTTCGAAGTAGCAAAAATCCCCCGACTCGTGTCAGGTAAGTGACGACGGCCATCACGAGGATTGTTGCTAGCGTGGTTAGGCTCATGGCTGCGACTCCTGTACATCGTCTGCCATCCAGTAGCCGGCCAGGACGCCTCCCAATGTGCCGGTCAGCACATACCATGCGCCGGGCGCCAGCAGATACGACGCAACTGCGACTGCCAGGCTGATCAGCCACGGCCGGGCCGCACGCATGCCCTTCCACATGCCGCGCATCAGGACCAGGAACACGGCGGGAAACGCCATGTGCAAGCCGTAAGCTTCTATGTCACCGATGACAGGGCCGACGATGGCGCCAAGCACAGTGCTGACCAGCCACGTTGCAAGGAGGGGTGCCGCGATGCCCCAGTAATATGGCAGATTCAACAATGGCGCCTGAAGATGTCCAGCGCCGCGTTGAGCATCTGCGAGCCCGAGTGCCCAGCTTTCGTCGCACATGACGAACAGTGCTGCCAGCGCCTTACGTCTGGGAAGATGTTGAAGCATGGGGGCCAGAATGGCCCCCATCAGCAAATGTCGACTGTTGACGAGCAGTGTAACGGCTGCGATCAGCAGGATGCTGGGTGGCGATGCCCACAATGCGATGGCGGCGAACTCCGAACCCCCCGCGAAATTCAGGCCGGTCATCAAGCCAACCTCGACCGGCCCCAAACCATGGCGAGATGCCTGGGCACCCAGCACCAAGCCAAAGGGTATAAATCCCACCAGAATGGGCAGGCTGTCCCGTATGCCGCGCCGGAATTCCACATGACGGCCAGCGCGGACGGGCTGGCTTGTTGCGTGGCGTTCAACTGCTTCCATCTGAACCACAGTCCTCTGTTGGCCGAATGTGCCAGCCGATTTTATTGGACTGGAATTATATGGGTCAATTGGCGAATTTTGATTGCGTTATGGTTCATCAATTCGGTGTTATTGCACCATGATGCCAAATCTTGGTAAATGATTGGCACTGAGTGCCAACAATAGTGTTGCGAACTGATTGGTGCTGGCACGGGCAGCCGGCTGGGCCATCCGCGATTTGCAGTTCCGAGCAGGCCACGCCAATGGGATCGCGTGGAAGTTGGCTACTCAAGTATCAGCCACGATTGGTGTGGATTCAGCGGGACGAGGCGCCCCGTTTTCGAGGTCGACGTCCGCCATGCCCGCATTGAGCTGGTTCAGGAAGTGGACCAGTGACACCTTGTCGTCGAATCGGAAGTTCACCAGTGCCTGACGGTAGAACTCGTAGATCTTGGGCTGGAGACTCGCCCAGAAGGCACGGCCCTGCGGCCTCAGTACAACTTTCTTCGCACGTCGGTCTATCGTGTCCGCAACCCGCACGACGTGGTCATCGCGTTCTAGCCGCTTGAGTACGCCGTCTAGGCTTTGGCGGCTGACTACAAGGTATTCGGCCAGATCCGAAAACGACATGCCGTCGGCCACCTGAGGCCGAGACAGTGCGCCGAGTACCGACCACTGAACCGTAGTGATGCCCAAATGCTTGATGGTTTGCCGGTCGAGCGTGTTTCCCGCCTGGAAGAGCCTGAAAAACAGACGGTTATGCACGGACGAGACGGATTCGTCGTAGGAAGGATCGAATTTGGTCATTTGGCTCTATCAGCTCTGTAGGCGGGCGGCGCAATGGGTGGACGACATTCTAAAGCGTGATCGATCCGACCAAATCGACCGAGGGGTGGCGAACACTCCACATAACCCTATCTATGACATGTAGATTGCATGATAGACCATTTGAATCGGGGTTTTTACGTAAAAGTATGTCATGTACTTGACGTAATAGTGGGCGATACCTATATTCACGCCATACACATCAGAAAACACCGAGGACCCCATGGAGACGCTCGACAAGATCCTGACGCCACTGACGATTGGCCGTCATGTCATTCCCAATCGGATGGTGATGGGCGCGATGCACACGCGCCTGGAAACCCTGGATCGCCCTCACGAACGGCTCGCCGCTTTCTATGCGGCGCGCGCGCAGGGAGAGATCGGGCTGATCCTCAGCGGAGGCTTCTCGCCGAATCCGGAAGGCGTGATGGAGGAAGGGGGGCCTCTTCTCAACAGCCTCGACCAGCTCGACGAGCATCGTGCGGTGACATCGGCCGTTCATCAGCGCGGCGGAAAGATCGTGCTGCAGATCCTTCACGCAGGGCGCTACGCCAAAGTGCAGAACTGCGTCGCTCCTTCGCCGGGCAAGGCCCGCATCAATGCATTTCCGCCTACCGAATTGACCACCGAGGACGTGTACCGAACTATCGATGACTTCACGTACACCGCGGCGCTTGCCATCGAGGCGGGCTATGACGGCGTGGAGATCATGGGTTCCGAGGGCTATCTGATCAACGAATTCACTGCGGCGCCAACGAATCGCCGTACGGACGAGTTCGGTGGCAGTTTCGATGCCCGCATCCGTTTTCCGCTTGAGGTGGTACGTGCAGTCCGCGAGCGGATTGGTGCAGACCCGATGCTGATCTACCGCATTTCGTCTATCGATCTGGTCGAGGGTGGCATGACCGGTGAGGAGGTTGCCGAGTTTGCGCGGCAGGTCGAAGCTGCCGGTGCAGATCTGATCAACACGGGAGTTGGCTGGCACGAGTCCGCCGTACCAACCATTGCAGCCACAGTGCCGCGCGCCGCATGGAGTGACGCGGTGCGCAACGTGAAGCAGGCGGTCCGCATTCCGGTGATGGCGTCCAACCGCATCAATGCGCCGGACGTTGCGGAGCAGGTAATAGCTTCGGGAATCGCCGATCTGGTTTCCATGGCGCGTCCGCTGCTTGCCGATCCCGACTTTGCCAAGAAGACGCGACTCGGGCTGACCGATGAAATCAACACTTGTATCGCCTGCAATCAGGCGTGCCTGGACCGGATCTTTACCGAGCGCACGGCCACCTGCCTGGTCAATCCACGCGCCGGCCGCGAGATCGAGTTTCCGATTGGCATTGTTGCGGCGCCGAAGCGCATTGCGGTTGTCGGTGGCGGACCGGCAGGGATGGCATTCGCGATCAATGCAGCCGAACGTGGACACGACGTAACGCTCTTCGAAGCCGATACCGAACTTGGCGGTCAACTGAACCTTGCCAAGCAGGTGCCGGGCAAGGCCGAGTTTCACGAGATGCTGCGCTACTTCCGCGTGCGCTTGCAAAAGCTGAACGTGACGCTCAGGCTCGGTGAAGCGGCGACGCCCCGCTCATTGGGATTCGGCAACTTCAACGAGATCGTACTGGCGACGGGCGTATCCCCGCGGATTCCGGATTTCCCGGGTGTTGACCATCCTAAGGCGGTGTCCTACATCGACGTGCTGAGGGGCAAGGTTGTTCCGGGGCAACGAGTTGCAATCATTGGTGCTGGCGGCATCGGATTTGACGTGGCCGAATTCCTGCTCGGCGACGCGGAAGAGTCGCTGGATCCGCAAGCGTTCTTCCGCGCATGGGGCGTTGCACCAACCAGCCCGACGCCAGGCGGTCTCGTCGAAGCCGCCGAAGCCCTCGCACCACGCCGCGCCGTATTCATGTTCCAGCGTAAGGATGAATCCCTGGGCAAGCGCCTCGGCAAGTCCACCGGTTGGATCCTGAAAGCGAAGTTGCGTCGGGCCAATGTCGCCATGACCGCCGGCGCCACCTACGACGCCATCACCGATGAAGGCCTGCACTACACGGTGCAAGGAAAGGCGCATGTGCTGCCAGTCGACCACGTCGTGCTCTGCGCGGGTCAGAACTCCAACCGCACGTTGTTCGATGCGCTAGTGGCACGCGGCTTGAAGCCTCGCCTGATCGGTGGCGCCGATGTGGCCAGCGAACTCGATGCCTTGCGCGCGATCGACCAGGCTACCCGACTTGCTGTTTCCATCTGAATCGCCTGTTTTCCCGGAGGAGACATCCGTGCGGACAAAATATGACCTGGGCCTCGAACGGTGTGAGGCAAACTTCCAGCCGCTGACTCCATTGAGTTTCCTGAGGCGGGCTGCGGATGTATTTCCGAATCGCCCGGCGGTCGTCTATCAGGATCGTTGCTATACGTGGCAGCAGTACGCCGAGCGCTGCCACGCGCTGGCGCGAGCAGTAATCGCGGCGGGTATTCAGCGAGGCGATACCGTCTCGATCATGGCGCCCAATATCCCTGAAATGCTCGAAGCGCATTTCGGCGTACCGATGGCTGGCGCGGTGCTGAACTGCATCAATATCCGACTCGACGCTGCGGCGGTTGCGTTCATCCTTCAGCATTCCGAGACGCGCCTGCTGCTGGTCGACAGTCAGTTTGCGGCGGTAACACGCGATGCGATCCGGCTGGCGGATCTCGACATACCAGTAATAGACATCCTGGATCCAGCATCCGGCTTTGAAGAGCGGGTTGGGTCCATGGATTACGAGGCCTTCGTAGCTGCGGCGCCCCAGGATCTTGAGTTGCGCTTTCCGGCCGATGAGTGGGATGCCATTGCGTTGAACTACACCTCGGGGACCACCGGTAACCCGAAAGGCGTGGTCTACCACCATCGCGGCGCCTATCTGAACGCGCTTGGCCAGTCCATCAATGCGGAGATGCCCGGAACCAATCCGGTGTACCTGTGGACTCTGCCGCTATTCCATTGCAATGGCTGGTGTTTCGCCTGGGCGTTGGCTGCCATGGGCGGCACCAGCATCTGCCTGCGTAAGGTCGTGGCGGACGATATCTATCAGGCCATCGGCACCTATGGCGTGACGCATCTTTGTTGCGCACCGACTGTGCTGGATTTCCTGGTTGATGGGAAGCCGCATGACTGGAACAAGCCGCCGCGCCCGATTCGCATCATGTGCGCCGGGGCGTCTCCGCCGAGCGCCGTGCTGCGCAGGATCTCGGCGCTCGGCTTCTCGCTATTGCACGTTTATGGCATGACCGAGATGCACGGTGTCAACACCCTTTGCCAACTGCAGCCCGAATGGGAGTCTGAAGGTGAGGACGGCTACTTCTCGCATCTCTCGCGGCAAGGTGTACGCAGCGCCGTGATGGAGGACATGGCCGTAGTCAACGCGGCATTCACACCGGTTCCACGTGACGGCTTGACGATGGGCGAAGTCATGTTTCGTGGAAATCTCGCCATGAAGGGCTACCTCAAGAACCCCGATGCGACTGCCGAAGCGTTCTCCGGTGGCTGGTACCACACCGGTGACCTGGCGGTTGTGCATCCCGATGGTTATATCGAAGTCAAGGATCGGGCCAAGGACATCATCATCTCCGGAGGCGAGAACATTTCCTCCCTCGAGGTCGAGGAAGTTCTTTACACCCATCCGGCAGTGCAGAGCGTTGCGGTGGTCGCCGTGCCCGACGCCAAGTGGGGCGAGGTTCCCTGCGCGTTGCTCGAGTTGAAGCCTCAGTACGTGGGCACGCTGAGCGCAGAGGAAGTCGTGCGTTTCTGCCGTGAGCGGTTACCGGGATTCAAGACGCCCCGCCATATCGTGTTCGAGACATTGCCCCGCACGGCAACCGGAAAACTTCAGAAATTCGTTCTGCGCAAGCTTGCGGCCGACGCCGTCTCGCGCATGACCCAATAAAGATCTACCCAGGAGGAAAGCAGTATGCGTGGTCTGAAAGACAAAGTCGTCGTTATCACCGGCGCCGCTGGCGGCATTGGCAAGGCACTGTGCCAGCGCTTTTGCGAAGAAGGTGCTCGCGTCGTGGCAGTGGACGTCAACGCCGATGCACTCGAGCAACTCGGCGCGTCGCTCAAGGACAGCGGCTCGCGTGTGACCGCAGTGAAGCTCGATATCACCGACCACGGTGCCGTCAAACAAGCCATCGACACGATCGCCGAAGAGCTCGGCGGGATCGACGCGCTGGTCAACAACGCCGGCTGGGACGTGGCTGCACAGTTCATGGAGACGACACCCGAATTCTGGAACAAGGTGATTGCCATCAACCTGATTGGCCCGCTTAATCTCCATCACGCGGTGCTGCCGTGGATGGTCAAGGCCAAGCAGGGCAAGATCATCAACATCTCCTCCGATGCCGGCCGGGTTGGGTCGTCGGGTGAGTCGGTCTATTCCGCATGCAAAGGCGGCGTTATCGCCTTCAGCAAGACCATTGCTCGCGAATGCGCCCGCAACAATATCAATGTCAACGTCGTCTGCCCCGGCCCCACCGATACGGCGCTGCTGCAGTCGTTCCTCGGGGAGGGTGAGTTTGGCCAGAAGATCTACGAAGGCCTCAAGCGCGCCATTCCGCTGAAGCGACTTGGCCAGCCCGCGGATATCCCGGGCATGGTCGGCTTCCTCGCAAGCGACGACGCCAACTTCATCACCGGACAGGTTATCAGCGTGTCCGGCGGTCTCACCATGCACGGCTAAGACAGGTACTTACCATGAGCGAATATACCGACATTCTGTATGAAGTACGCGAAGGCGTGGCCCGCATCACCATCAATCGGCCGCAGAAATACAACGCCTTCCGTGGCAAGACTTGCGACGAGCTGATTGACGCGCTCAATGCCGCGTCGTGGGACAAATCGGTCGGCGTAGTGGTCCTCACCGGCGCAGGCGACAAGGCATTCTGCACCGGGGGCGACCAATCGGCGCATGACGGTGGCTACGACGGCCGTGGCGTGATTGGTCTGCCAGTTGAAGAACTGCAAGGCATGATCCGCGAGTGCCCGAAGCCGGTCATCGCCCGGGTCAATGGCTTCGCCATTGGTGGCGGCAATGTGCTCGTCACGTGTTGCGACCTGGCTATTGCTTCGGAGTCCGCCCAACTGGGCCAGGTTGGCCCGAAGGTCGGCTCGGTTGATCCCGGCTTCGGAACGGCGCTGCTGGCACGGGTGGTGGGCGAGAAGCGAGCGCGCGAGATCTGGTTCCTTTGCCGCCGATACACGGCATCCGAAGCCCTCGCCATGGGGTTGGTCAATGCCATCGTACCGCACGACCAACTCGACGCCGAAGTGGACAAATGGTGCCAGGAGATCCTGGCCATGAGCCCCACCGCACTGGCAATTGCCAAACGTTCCTTCAATGCCGATACCGATTCCATTCGGGGCATTGGCGGGCTGGGCATGCAGGCGCTTGCCCTCTACTACCAATCGGCAGAGTCGCAGGAAGGTGTGCATGCCTTCCTGGAGAAGCGCAAGCCTCGATTCCGTGATGTCTACGCAGGCAAGCGCGCCGAACCCGGCGGAGAGCAGGCATGACGATCAGCCTCCGTTTCGATGGCGAAGTTGCCGTGCTGACGATCGATCGGCCGGCGGCGCTCAATGCGCTGAACTTCGACATGATCAAGGCGCTGACGCGCCACGCTGACGATATCGAGCAGTATCACGCTCGCGGCGTGGTGGTGGTCGGTGCCGGTGAGCGGGCGTTCTGCGCGGGGGCTGACATCAGCGAACTGCAAGACCGTTCCCCGCGTGAGCATTTTGACAGTGCGGTGTTTGGGCAGGTGGCGTTCTCGAAGCTGGCGGCGTTGAGCATGCCAAGTGTTGCGGTGATTCGCGGTGCGGCACTTGGAGGGGGGCTGGAGCTGGCAATGTCCTGTACTTACCGTATTGCGTTGGCCGGCGCCAAGCTTGGTCTACCCGAAATCAAGCTTGGATTGATTCCCGGGTATGGCGGCACGCAACGGCTGCCCCGCTTGATCGGCACTGAACGCGCGCTCGAAATGATCACCAGCGGGCGTACGCTGAGTGCCTACGATGCGTTGCAGGCCGGACTGGTGGACCGGCTCGTCGAGGAAGGAGATCCGGTCTCGATCGGCAAGGCATTCCTGGCTGAGCGTGCCGAGGGGCGACCTTCCGCGGTACACCTTGCCAGAGAGGCGGTTCTGGCGGCATCAAGGATGGATCTGGACGCTGGATTGCGTGCCGAGGCCGAACTGTTCTCGCGGGCCGTGCGCACTGCCGATGCACGCGAAGGCATCCAGGCCTTCCTGGCAAAGCGCTCGCCAGAGTTCACCGGCAAGTAAAGCAGGCTGGGAGAAGGAGCTTCTCTCCGACATCACGACGGAGTGGGCTCCTTCTCGTCTCTTTGCTGTTACGCCTTCCGTGCCGCCGTCCACTGCACGCATTCTCGTTCTACTTCCCGAAAACCAGAAACATATCCCGACCGTCAATAAATGGTGGCGGGGCAGGAGACCGTTCATGTCGGCTTCGGACCAGTACCGCGCCAAACTACGTTCCCCGCACGAGGCGATCGATCTCGTGCGGAACGGCGATGTCATCGTCGTGTCGACAGGCGCCGCAGAGCCGCCTGCTTTGCTGGGGGCTCTGTCCGATCGACGGCGAGAGCTCCATGGCGTTACCGTGGCTCAAATGCTGCCGATGCGAAAGTATGGCTACTTCGATCCGCAGACCTCGGCACATGTGCGGCATGTCGGGCCGTTCCTGGGTGCGGCATCGCGACAGGGCGCCCAGCAGGGGTGGATTGATACGTTGGCCTGTAACTTCTCGGAACTACCCAGGTATTTCCGGGACGGACTGACGCTGGTCGATGTGGTGTTCTGCCTGGCCTCCCCCATGGACGAGCATGGATACTTCTCGCTCGGCCTGGGCGCCGACTATACGATGGCCGCCATAGAGAAGGCGCGAGCGGTTGTTCTTGAAGTAAACCCGAACGTTCCGTACTCGTATGGCCAATGCCAGATCCACGTATCGAAGGTCGCCGCCCTGGTGGAGAGCGAGACGCCGATCATTGAGGCGGCCATGCCGGCGATTGGGCCAGTCCAGGAAGCGATTGGTCGCCATGTCGCGAGCTTGATCGAGGATGGCTCGACGCTGCAGATCGGCTATGGGGGGATTCCTGATGCGGTGGCGCTACAACTGCGCGACAAGCGTGATCTCGGCATTCACACTGAATTGATGGGTGATGCGCTGCTTTCGTTGGTCGAGTGTGGCGCAGTGACGAATGCCAGAAAGAACTTCCTGCCTGGAAAATCCATCGCGACGATCGCGGTAGGCTCGGCGCGCCTATACCGCTTCATGGATCGAAATCCCGCGTTCGAAATGCATCCCTCGGACTTTACCAATGACCCGTGGTTGGCCGGGCAGAATGATAACTTCGTGGCGGTCAATGCGACGTTGCAGATTGACCTGTCAGGGCAGTGCGGTTCCGAGTCGCTTGGCGTGGTTCCCTACTCGGGCAGTGGTGGGCAGGCAGATTTTGTGCGCGCCGCAAACCGTTCGAAGGGTGGCAAGTCCATCATCGTGTTGCCTTCGACGGCGAAGAATGACACGGTATCCCGAATCGCGCCGGTTCTTGATCCTGGTGCGCTGGTGACAACCAGCAAGAACGATGTGAATTACGTGGTGACGGAGTACGGCATCGCTCAATTGCGTGGAAAATCCATGAGGGAGCGTGCGCGGGAGTTGATCGCTGTTGCACACCCGGCGTTCCGTGAGGAACTGGAAGCACATGTTGGACGGCTGTTGCGTTAGGAAGATACTCGCCTGACAAACTCTAAGCACTGTGGGCCGCAGTCGTGCACCACAGTGCTTTTTCTTCTACGCCCGTCGGACTGTCAGGCAGACACCGGCTGCGGTCAGCGCCATGCCAATGACCGTAGGCATCGAGATGGGCTCGGAGAACATGACCCAGGCGAGAATGGCGGTGGTTGGCGGGACGAGATAGAAGAGACTGCTCACTGAGGTCGCCGCCCCACGCTGGATAAGCACATAGAGCATGGAACTGCCGCCAATGGTCAGGCCCAATACCGACCAGCCCATTGCGCCGATCAACTCGATATTGAGCGCCCCGCCTTGAGAGGTCCAGTGGAATGACCCGGGCTCCAGAAGCGCGAAGGGCAGTGTGACCGTGAACGCGGCGATCAGTTGCAGCAGGTTCGCGGTACGCACATCGCAGGCCTCGACGAATCTTTTCTGATAGAGCGTGCCGCTGGTGATGGCGAATAGCGAAATGACCGTGCAAGTCAGCGTGAATGCGCTGACTTCGCCCACGTGCAGTTTCTGCCATACCACGAGTAGCAGCCCTGCGAGCCCCATTGCCAGTCCGAGCCATTGGGCGCCACGGAGCCGGGCTCCACGAGTCGACACCCACAATGCGGTCAGAACCGGTTGAAGCCCCACGATCAGCGCGGTGAGGCCGGCACCCATGCCAGCCTTGACTGCAGACCACACGCCAGCAAGATAGATGCCATTGATAAGCGTGCCGACTACAAACAGGTGAAGCCATTGACGGCGCGTTTTCGGCCACGGGGCTCGCGATACAGTCGCCCATAACAGGAAGCAACCAACGGATAACGCGTAGCGCAGCGCAAGAAACTTCATGGGCGGCGCATGGGGCATGCCATATCTGGCGACGATGAAGCCGGTACTCCAGATAAACACGAAGGCGGCGGGAGCAAGCGCAAGGGAGAGAGACGGAGCTTGCAGGGATCGGCTCTGGGGACTTGTCATGGCGCGATTTGCTGAAGGTGGGGAGTGAGCCGGCCGCAGGGCGGCCGGCCCGCCGTTTTAGAGCCTGAGCCCGCGGCCGATCACTTCCTTCATGATTTCGGTCGTGCCACCATAAATGCGGCTGATGCGGGCATCCGCCCACGCGCGCGAGATCGGTTGCTCGGTCAGGTAGCCCCAGCCGCCGTGGAATTGCAGGCACGCATCCAGGGCGCGGCCCTGCAGTTCGGTGCACCACCATTTGGCCTTTGCTGCGTCCGCGGCATCGAGTTCGCCGGTATTGAAGGCAACAACGCAAGCATCGACGAATGCCTGCGCGACGTCAACTTCGGTCGCAATCTCGGCAAGGCGGAACTTGGTATTCTGAAAATCTCCGATCGGTTTGCCAAACGCCTGGCGTTGCTTCACCCACGACAAGGTCCATTCCAGCGCGGCACGCGCGGCAGCGACCCCATAGGAAGCCATCGAGAGCCGTTCGGCAGGGAGGTTCTGCATCAGGTGTACGAAGCCCTTGCCTTCCTCACCAAGCAGGTTGGCTACGGGAACGCGTACGTCCTTGAAGTGCCACTCAGCGGTATCCTGGGCGTTCAGGCCGATCTTCTTGAGATTGCGCCCGTACTCGAGACCTTCCATGCCTCGCTCAAGCACCAGCAGGCTGATGCCCTTGTGGCGCTCTGACGGATCGGTCTTGGCCGCGACGATCAGCAGGTCGCCGTTGATGCCGTTGCTGATCAGGGTTTTCGTGCCATTGACCACGTAATGGTCGCCATCGCGAATCGCCGTGGTTGTCATCGAAGCCAGATCGGAGCCTAGTGCCGGTTCGGTCATGCCGATGGCAGTAATCACCTCACCGCTGGCTACGCCGGGAAGCCAGCGGGATTTCTGCTCGTCCGTTGCCAGATTGAGCAGGTACGGTGTGCAGATGTCGGTGTGAAGCGTCAGACCAAGTCCAACCGCCGCGAAGCCTGCCGTGGCAAGCTCCTCGCCTAGTACGAGGTTGTATCGGAAGTCGCGTGTTCCGCGTCCGCCGTACTGCTTCGGAATACTGGTATCGAACAGGCCAGCCGCGCCGGCGCGTGCGAAGAGCTCGCGCGGCACAATGCCGGCTGCCGTCCATTCGTCGTTGTGCGGCGCCACATGCTCGGCAATAAAGGTACGAACGGTCTGACGGAATGCTTCGTGTTCTGCGTTGTAAACGGTGCGTTTCATGTCTCTCTCGGTGATCGGTTCAGCTTTCAGTTGCCGGTGAAGTTCGGCTGACGTTTTTCGGTAAAGGCGTTGACACCTTCCTGGTAGTCCTGACTCCAGCCAAGTTCGCGGATTGAGGTGGCTTCCATCGATAGCTGTTGCTCGAGGGTGTGCACGGCTGCAGCGAGCATCAGTTGGCGGGTGCGGACCATTGCCTTGGTCGGCATCTGCGCAATTCGCTGAACGAGCGCGTCAATGCGAACGCCGAACTCCGTGTCGTCGATCACATCCCAGATCAGTCCCCATTCCGCCGCCTTCTCGGCGGGCAGCTTGTCTGCGAAGAGCGCCAGCCCCATCGCGCGGGCAATGCCGACACGATGCGTCAGGAACCACGTGCTCCCGGTGTCCGGGGACAAACCAATTCTGGAGAACGCCTGCAGGAAGTACGCGGACCGCGCTGCCACGACGACATCGCATGCCAGCGCCAGCGATGCCCCACCACCGGCAGCCAGACCGTTCACAGCGGCAACTGTCGGGATGGGCAGGTTCTGTAGCTTCATTACCAGTGGCTTGAAATGGCGCTCCACGAGATTGCCGATATCGGGCAGCTTCCCGTGAACAATCTGCATGGCCGGATCAGCCAGATCCTGGCCTGCGCAGAACGCACGTCCCTCGCCAGTCAGCACCAGCACGCGAATCGTCGGATCGTTGGCGATTCGATCGACGGCGCTGTGGAGCTCGATCATCGTGGCTTCGTCGAGGCTGTTCAGCTTGTCCGGCCGGGCCAGCGCGATGCGCGCCTGGGCGCCATCCGTCGTGACCTTGATGTTTTCAAACTTCATGGGTTGTCCCTCACGCATGGATTGGTGCGACGAGTAGTGCGGCGCCTGATCCGCTCTGGCGGACACGCTTGCCATCGATTCCCTCCCGTCTTGCCCGGACTATATGAGTCGCTCTTGAAAACGTCAAGAACGTGACATAAAGTTGCTGTGAGATCAGGGTTTACGGCCTTATATAAGCCGTATTAAAGATGAATAATGACAGCATCTAGTCATAAATTCACAAATTTGGCCGCGGCATCCGCAGCGTGCCGAACCACACGGAGGAGACTCACAATGAGGCGTGTCGATGTACATGAGGTGGCGGATAACGCGACCTTCAACCCGTTCCATGCCAAGGTTCTCGCATGGTGTCTATTGGTCATCATCATTGACGGCTACGACATCGCGGTAGCCGGCGCAGCGCTGCCGTCGATCATGAAAGACATGGGCGTGACGCCAACGACGGCTGGCTTCATGGCAAGTTCAGCGCTTTTCGGGATGATGTTTGGAGCGATCTTCCTTGGCGCTCTTTCCGATCGAATCGGACGCAAGGCCACTATCTCGCTGTGCGTGTTCCTGTTCAGCGTGTTCACCGCAGCGGCTGGTCTGACCAGTGATCCCGTGACTTTCAGCGTGACGCGCTTCATTGCTGGTCTTGGGATTGGCGGGGTCATGCCGAACATCGTTGCGCAAATGACCGAGTATTCGCCGCGGCGGATCCGTAGTTTCATGACGACCGTGATGTTCTCTGGCTACGCCATCGGGGGCATCCTGGCGGCAGTCATCGGCAAGCAGTTCATCGCGGAGTTTGGCTGGCAGATCGTATTCTTCGCAGCCGGCGTGCCAGTGCTGTTGATCCCGTTCATTCTGAAGTCGATGCCGGAGTCCCTGTCCTTTCTGGCTGCGCAGTCTGACCAGACCAGGTTGCGTCAGGTTGTCGCACGGCTTGACCCTGCGGCCGCGTACTCCGCGAGCGACACTTTTATCACCGCGCATCAGGCGGCGGGCACCAGCGTTCCGGTTGCGAAACTGTTCCAGGATGGCCGGGGCTTTAGCACCGTGATGTTCTGGATCGCCTTCTTCACCGGGCTGTTCATGATCTATGCCCTCAGTACATGGCTGACGAAACTGATGGCGATGTCCGGGTATAGCCTCGGATCGGCGCTCAGCTTCGTGATCGCCCTGAATCTGGGTGCGGTGGTCGGCGCGATTGGCGGCGGATGGCTGGCGGACCGTTTCCACATCAAGTGGGTGTTGGTCCTGATGTACGGCCTAGGCTCGGTCTTCCTTTACCTCATGACGTTCAAGACCTCCACGGAAGTGCTTTACCTGATCATCGGCGCGGTCGGGGCTTGCACAACGGGGGCGCAAATAGTGGCCTACGCGTACAGCGGCCAGTTCTATCCTGGTCCAGTGCGATCCACGGGGGTGGGAATGGCTTCGGGCATCGGCAGGCTTGGCGCGATCGCGGCGCCGATGCTGATCGGCCTGATCGTCTCGCTCAAGCTGCCGCTCCAGCAGAATTTCCTGGTAATCGGTGCGGCAGGACTGGTTGGTGCGCTGGCGCTGGCCTGCATCAATCACAGTCGCTCGGCATCGAACAGCGTACGGGCAATCGGGCAGGCGTCGGCGGCGCCTTCCGTTCAGGCGAACACCTGATACGGCGACATTCGGGGCGCTCCTCAAACGTGGGCGAGCGTTCTACTCGATTTGGCTTCGTAGCCAAGTGGTAGCTCAATTCACTGAGGAGCGTCGAAAACATGGAGCACATCAACCACGAAGGCAATCTGGAGTCCGTCTTGTCCAGTTTCCGAAGCCAGCCCGCCATGCATCTGATTCGCGCGACGATGCCTGTCATTGAGATCGGCGGCACGGAGATCCATGTCCCGCATTGGGACGGTGTCGAGCAGCAACATGGGTTCGTTCATGGCGGCGTGGTCGGGATGATCGCCGATGCTGCCGCGGGCTATGCCGCGATGACAATGGTTTCTACCGAGGCATCGGTGCTGACCGCGGAATACAAAATCAACTTCTTGGCTCCTGCGCTTGGCGAGAAGATCATCGCCAGGGGCAAAGTCGTCAAGGCAGGAAGGACCTTGACGGTAACATCGGCGGAAGTCTTCGCGGTTCGGGGAGACGGGGAGTCGCTATGTGCAGTAATGCAGCAGACCATGATTGTCGTGCACGGCATGGTAAGTCGCTAACTTGCCCGGGGAAGCTCGGTCCGCATGACGAGGTCCATACTGAGTAGTGGCGACTTACTGTTCCACTAGCTACAGGCGGGCGGCCGTCGATACGTCGGGTATACGATCCACATAAGTCATTGACGGACGAATCGTGAAGGTCGCTTTCTGGCCGAACTCGGCCCGATGCGCTGATCGACTAAAGGGGGACCGGCTGCTTCCCCCTGTCGTTTGCGATTAGAGCGCAGCGTCCTTCAGCTTCTTAAGAGGGCGCACTTTCACTTTCACCGAGGCTGGCTTTGCCGCGAACCATTGGTCCTGACCCGTGAAGGGGTTTTTGCCAAATCGCTTCTTGGTCGCAGGCACCTGGATGGCCGACACCTTGAACAGTCCCGGGAACGTGAACTCACCGGCCCCCTTTTTGTGAATGGCGCTGGCGATGGTGTTCTCCAGATGGGCAAGCACCGTCTGAACGGTTTTCTTGTCCAACTCAGTCTGCGTCACCAGGTGGGCGAGCAGGCTCGACTTGTTGAACGTATCCTTGATCGGCTTGGCCACGGGCGCGGCAGCTGCCTTCTTTGCTGCTGGTGCAGCCTTCTTCGCCGGCGCTGCCGGTTTCTTGGCCGCTGTCTTCGGGGCGGCCCTCTTCTTTGTTGCCATGGAGCTCCTGTTTCGAAAATGTCGGCATCTGGCCGGACCGAAATAGCTTAGCGAGAAGGCCGCGCTTCGTGCAACAGAAATTGCTAGTCCGGGATCTTTGCCCCGGCCTCGTAACGCTTACGTTTGTAATGATTCTTCGGAGTGATTCTATTAAGAATTGCACACGACGGACACCAGTGGCCGGCCTTTACTCCAGATGGCGTCGCGTCCCATACGTGGCCACGATGGCATTCCCACTTGAGCTTCGCTTTGCCAGTGCGGTAGGTGTCGGAGAGACATTTGCCGCCGCGCTCCCGTGCCAAGGCATGCATGGCTTCGATGCCCAGCTTTTGTCCCTCGTTGCGGCAACGCCGGCACCAGCCTCCCTGGAGCACGTTGTTGCCCAGAGCATCCCATGCGTGGCCAGCCTTGCAGCGGAACCGGTAGGTCGCGGCCGTTCCATGATAGGCGGTGCTCAAACATCGGCCGCCGTGCTCGTGAGCGGCCTTTTGTATGCGCGCCAAGCCGTCGGCAACGGTACGACCTTCGCCAAGTCTGGCATCCGTGCATGCTCGGCACCAGTTCCCCTGTTTGAGGACCTTGTAGCCCATCGCTTCCCACCGGTGGCCGGCCGCGCATTCGAACGGGTAATGATCGCGACCAGTCTTCCACACGGCTGCAAAGCACTTTCCACCGTGCTCGGCGGCCTTTCTGTGGAGGTCGATCAGACCGTACTTTGACGCTTTCGGTTGCGGGGTGGAAATCGTGGGCTTTCCAGCGCAACGAGGACACCAATAGCCCGCCAATACGCTTCGGCCCTCTGGCGTCCATTCATGGCCTTTTTCGCAGCGTATCCGGTGTATCGCTGCTCCACCCAAAAATCCGCCGTCGTTCAGGCACTGGCCGCCGCGTGCGGCCACGAGCTTGTGGAACTTCGCTGCGATGTTGGTGCGATTGCATTCAGGGCAACCGGAGGCCTTGTATAGGACGCCGTATGCGGCGCGCTCGAAGCGATGCCCACTGGCGCATTCAAGGAGAATCTTGGCACTGACGCTGTGCCATGTCGTCGCGTGACAGACGAAGCCTTGCAGTGTGGCGGCGGCGCGAAGCCTGGTAAGGGCGGCCGCCGCGCGCTGCGACGTTTTGGGACTGGCTTGTTTCACTGTGCGACGGGATCAATCGATACTCAGACCTTCGGAATCCTAGCATCCCATCCGGTACTGTTGGTCGCGGATCACGCGGTGCTGCTGGCGCAGGTTGTCTTGCCACGACGATGGGTTGGGGCGTCGCATCGCGGCTTCAACGGCCCTCGCTTGATCGGCCAGCGCTTCGCATGCTGCGGCCTGGGGCTGGGCCTGCACCGACGTGGTCGTCGCGATGGCATTCGGTGGCGCTGATCGAGCCGTGCTGGCGCGGGCATCTAGGAACTCCTGCTCCTGCCGGCGGACGCCTTCACTTTTGCCGATAGTCGAGACCGTGCCGACGGCAGGGCTTGCAGCCGGTGCAAAACCGGTCGGGCAGTAAAGGTCCTGCGTGTACAACACTCGGCTGCCGCGCTGGCATTTAGTAAATGCTTGGGCAGTGCCCACCGAGGCGCCAATCAAGGCTAGGACGGCCAAGCGGCTCGCTACTCGGCCCATTTGAAGCTCGGGTCGTTGGTGATAATCCAGCGCAGGCCCGCAAAAAGCGCGGCCAAGAGGGTGAGGGCGTAGAGACCCCATGCGAGGGTTGTGAACATGCTGCGTCTCCCGGTGTTGTTCAGTTCGTCTGATCCGGAAATTCGAGCTGCGAGTATGGCGTAGCAAGCCTGAGACGGCCTCCCGGCTAAAGAGGGGGGCAATCCTGGCTAACAGGTGCATCGATCGTTGCGGCGATTCGTTCAACGGTGCGGTTGCTAACCAGGCCGAGGCGCTCCGTGACCGCATCCGGAGCGACGCCACGAAGCAACAACCGCCGGCAGTAGGTATTCCGTAGAATTCGCGGGCCCATATCCTCTGCCTCGTGGCCAATCGTAGCGAAAGCCTCGCGCACGATCTTGCCAAGGCTCATGTCGGTGATCGGCGTGCCCGTGCGTCTGAGGGAGAACAAGAGGTCGCCATCGGCTGGCCAGCTTCGGCGGGCATGGAGCCAAGCGCTCAGAGCTGCCACCGCAAAGGGTTCCAGATGGATGGTGCGGGGTACCTTCGGCGGCCGCGCCGGCACGTGGAGATACGGAGGTGACGCTTGTAGGTTCAGATCCTGCATGCGCGTGGCGCGGCCTTCGCTGGCCGTGGCACCGGTTCCTAGGAACAGCGCAACGATCGCCCGTTTCTGCAGCGCGGCCGCATCGTCGTCCGGCCGTGGCCGTACGAACTCCTGTAGGGCCCGGTCGACGTCTTGAGGCAGGAACAGGACATCGGGGTCGTCGACGGGCCAGTGCTGAGCAAGAACAAGGTCACTTGCGGGGTTGGCATCCCGGACGCCGACGGCCACCAGATGCCTGCAGAGGCGATCGATGAGCTTGAGATATCGCATGCGGGTCGCCGGCGAGTAGTGTGCAGCGTCGCCGTCGAACCAGAAGCCATCGAGAACATCGGCGCCGAAACTGGCCAGCGTGGCGCCACGAGCCACCAGGTACCGGTGGAACCGGTCGAACATCGCCCGATGCTGAACGATGGATTGTTCGGAGAACGGTCGCCGGTCCGCTCCAGCGGCCTCGCGCACTTGCCAGTCGGCGTACGCCCGTGCGGGGTCAAGGTGCCAAAGGGTGTCCATAGGCAATAATTTATATACTGAAAGTCGCCCGTCCCGCCAACCTTACCGCATCTTCGATGCGGTCATTGCTTCCAGCAGTTGGGGGTGGGGCTACCGGGGCCTCCTCTGCGCGGCATCGAATTCCGGCGAGCGTTATCCACCTGGAGACGACGCGCGCCCGGCCAGCAACCGTGTCGTCAACATCGGCGCATGCAGTGGGGCCCGCCGGGCCATTGAACATCTCGCGCAGCACCGCTCGTTTCAGCGCAAGGCGCCCCGGGCCGCGGTCGTTGAAAAGCACGCTGTCGCCGACCGCATAGACCCCGTATCTCCTGTACAGCGGCTGGCCATTCGGATGGGAACCGATCTGGTCGGCAAGGGCAGGGCGGCCTTGCTCGGCGAGAAAGTTGGCAAGCTGGGAACGCTGATAGCCGATGCCTCCGCAAACCTCCTCGATCGGCAGGTGCGGCGCACCGACCAGCCCAATCGCAGCGCGCATGACGCGCCGGTAGGTTTGACCACCAGCGAGGAGGACTCTGCTGGCCCGACGTGGCCAGGCCACCTGCGTGACGGACTGGTCCAACCTTGCCAAGAGCTCGTCTGCGCGGGCATTTGTCATTCGCAAGTCGTACGGGTCCAGCGTGTCGTCAGGCGCCACGAACCCGTGCTTGGCGGAGAGGATCACCATCGCCGGCGCGGCACCGCATCGAGTATGCGCACGGTAGGTCTGGTACATGACGCCTTGGTAGAGCTGGACGGCAGGCGCGCGAACGGCCGCCTTTTTCCCCGAGCAGGCAATTAGGAGAAGGGCGGGTGCCGACGGATCGAATTGGATCTCGGTATTTCGCTGGAACAGGGCAAGTTGCATTGCAAGCACGGAGGCGATGTGGCGAAATTGCCCTTTTAGCGTACGCGTCCGCTGGCCAAGTCAAGTTGCCGCCTTGCCCTGCGACCCCTCATAACATAACATTGATAACATAACAAAACGTAACATATGAAATCGTTATGGTACGGGAAGCAACGATAACGCAGGAACAGGTCAATGCCGCCGCAAACGCCCTCCGCGCCGCCGGCGCCAAGGTCACCGTCCGGGCAGTGCGCAAAGAACTTGGTGACGTCGGCTCCCAGGCGACCGTGATGCGTATGCTGGCCGACTGGAAATCCAAGCAGGTGCAAGTCCCCGAAGCGCCGATGGCACTGCCGGCGCCGCTGCAGCGCGTCCTGGCTGACTATCTCGCCCAGCTCGTTGCTGAAGCGAAGATGGAGCTTTCCGCAGAGGTGGCTGAGCTCCAGCAGATCAACGGTGACCTAGGCATTGAAAACGAGCGGCTGATCAGCCAACTGGAAGCCATGCACGCTGAGAATGCGGCATTGCAATCGGAGCGCGATGCATTTGCAGGGCGCGTACAGCAGCTCGAGGCAGATCTGGGCGTTTCTCGTGCCGAAACGGAACACGAGCGCAAAGCGGCCGCATCCGTCCGGACGGACCTGGCCAAGTCGCAACTTCGCCTGGAAGCCGTGCCGAGGCTGGAGGAGGAACTGAAGGCGGCGCGTGCCGAGGCAGCGAAAGAGCGCGGGGATCGAGTTATCGCAGAGCAAAAGGCGGCCGTAGCCGCCGCCCGACTTGAAGGCGCGGACAGGGAGCGCGAGCGCATGGAAAACGCGCTTCGCGATGCATCGGCACGCGAGGAACATGCAAACGTCCAGGTGAACGAGCTCACGGCGCAATTGGTAGACGGCCGGCTAGTGCGTGCGCGCGGCGAACGGGAAGGGCGAAAGCTGGTGGATCTCCGGCGCGCTGTTGGGCCGGTATCGCCTGAGCGAAAGACCGGCTCCGAGAAGCGCAGTGTTGCGCGCGGCAAGCCGACGCCCGACGCATCGGGCACGCCATAAGCTCTGAATCGACGGGCGAGTCCTCGAAGGAGATGATGCCTCTCGCGCTCCATGCTGACCTGGTGAATCCGTTGCGCAACGCGGCGCGAAGAACCCACAAGAGGAAAAGTCTCCGGTGGTGCCAGAAGATTCGCCAAGCCAGTCGACGCCACGAAGTCGTGACAGAACACTGGCCATTCGATTCACACGGAGAGAGGGTGCCATGGAGCACAGCCAATATCTGCTGACGGCGGCTTACCAGCTGGCCACGATTGGGATGTTTCTGCTGGAACTCAGGAAGCTACGGCGCAAGTCATAGATCTGCCTGAGGCGCTTGAATAGGGCCGCCTTTCGGGGCGGCTTTTCGTTGCCGTTAATGACAAAGAAAACGCCCCCTGCGGGCAGACCCGGCGCCCAGGCGCCCCGCACCGGCCGGTAGCCGAACGAGAGAGAGCAATGTCGTCGTCGTTCAAAATTGAGGATGTGACCCCAAATAACTTCTGGCTTGTTGGCGTCGGCGAATTGGCCCGAGCAAAGAGGGAAGATGTTCGCGGTTTTGAAGTCCGGCCGACCGGGACTGGCTTCCAAGTCGTGCTTGCATTGGCGGCGGATAAAGAAAAGGGCTTTCCGATCGGCGAGGAGTTCGGCGACCAGAAGGGCGCCGATAGCAAGCGCGACGAGCTCCAGAAGAAATACTTTAACTAAGCCCCTGAAGGTCGCCCCGACGCTTCAGTATCCGCGCGCGCACGAAGCCTCCTGACGCCGGCTCGAGCGCGATCCGCAGCGGTGATGCGGAGGCGTCATGGGCAGCCCCGATCGAGCGTATCGCAAACGCCAAAGCATCCGTTGCCGCTACGAGGCCCCCGCACGCGCCGGATCCGTTCTGGCCGGGCGCGACGCCAGCCATGCCACAAGCGCGCCCAACGCATTCGACCGCAGGATGGTCTCGCACGCCCGCTGTGACGTCAGCCGGCGATTTTTTACCCATCGAACGTGACTTGGCAAATCCAATGCGGGCAAGCTCGGCCCGTTCTTGAGCATACGGACAGCCTACAAACCATATCGGACGTTGCGTTGTGCCTCTGCGTCCAGCGCCACCGGAGCATTGATAGTTCACCGATGCCTGGGTGTTAAAGCGTTCGATTACTGGTGCCGCCCAAACAGCGACACATTAATACGGCCGGTAATGTAATTTAACATAATCATAATTATAGCTATCCGATAGTGTCAGGGCCAATTAGACTTGTCGTACTTGGGCCAAATAGAAATGTCGTACCCCCTTGCCAGGACTGGCATGCTGGTGGCTTTCCGTCTATCCGAGACCGGAGGCCGCGATGCGCAAGCCCGAGACCATCACGATGACGATGCGAGAACTCGATCGACTCAAGGTGATTCAGGCCGTGGTCGACCACGGCCTGACGGTCTGGCGCGCGGCCGAGAAACTCGGTTTGTCGCGGCGTCAGGTGGAACGTCTGGTGCTGCGCTATCACGAGGACGGCCCGTGCGGGCTCGGTTCGCGCAAGCGTGGCCGAGACAGCAATCGCCAGCTCCCACCTGGCCTGGAATCCCGTGTTTGCGGCCTGATCCGCGATTCCTACGCCGACTTTGGGCCGACGCTGGCGGCCGAGAAACTGCGCGAGCGCCATGGCATCGACTTGGCCAAGGAATCGGTGCGCCGGATCATGATCGATGCCGGCTTCTGGGTGCCCAGGAAGCTGCGGCCGCCCAAGGTGCACCAGCCGCGCAATCGCGAGCGTGCCTGGGCGAGCTGGTGCAGATCGACGGCAGCGACCACGCCTGGTTCGAGGACCGGGCGCCGGCCTGCACGCTGCTGGTGTACGTGGACGATGCCACGGACCGGCTGATGCAGTTGCTATTCGCCACGACGGAATCCACGCTGGCGTACTTCACGGCGACGCGGGCCTATATCGAGCGGCACGGCAAGCCACAGACGTTCTACTCCAACAAGGCCTGCATCTTCCGTTCGAGCCAGCAGCCATCGCTCGAGGAGCGCGGTTACACGCAGTTTGGGCGGGCCTTGTTCGAGTTGAACATCGACATCCTGTGCGCCAATTCGAGTTGCAAACGGTGTCGAAGCACTGGCCGCTGTAGACCTTGCCCGTGGAGTCGGGCAGGCCACTGACTGCGGCACCGAAGTTCTGGCACGCGTGGCAGGCCCTGGCCTGCTCCTCGCCGACGCCAGTCGGACCTTCGACCTTCAACTGGATGCGGGTGTGATTGTCGCCCGGGCGGATGATACGCACGATGGGATACTCGTCTTTCAGTCCATAGGCAATGCCTTCGAGCTTCTTGCCGAGTTTCTCGTCGTAGCATGCACGGTTTGTGCAATTACCGCTGGCAATGGCTTCGCCGAACATTTCCGTTTGCAACGAAGAATTGTGCGGGCATGCCGCGCACTCCGTCTTGTCGAAGATGGCCGATTCGAGGCTGCACGCGGCGGCCTCGATGGTCTTCTTCAGTTCAGCGACGGGCTTCTTCTCGCTCACGATGACCGGCAGGAGCTTGTCCTGCTTATCCTTGGCTAGCGTGGCCAGCAGTTCGGCGTGACCGAGCTGGATGGTACGGGTGTTGAGCGCTTCCAGAACGGATTCGCTGCAGTTCATCAGCGCCAGGCGCTTGTCGAGCGTGGAACGCGACCAGCCGAGAAGACGGGCTGCCTCGTCGCGGTCGCCTTTCAGTTGACCGACAATCTCAGCTGCCGACGCCGCCTCCTCCGACGGCGCCATGTCGGCGCGCTGCACGTTCTCGATGAGCGCGTAGCGGCGGGCTTCGGCGTCCGTCAGGTCCTTGATATTGACAGGCATGTCGTACCCGTCGCCGTGGGCGGCAAGAGCAGCGCGGTAGCGGCGTTCACCGGCTACCACCTCGTACTCATGGCCGTGCTCTGCGTCCTCGATGGGACGAATGAGGATTGGCTGGATGACGCCATCCACGCGAATCGACTCGGTCAGTTCAGCCATTTCCGCGGCGTCAAAGTACTTGCGCGCGTTGCAGCCAGGACGGATCTTGCCAATAACGACAGTGGGGTTTTGCATTTTGGGTTCTCGCGGAAATAGGGAACCCGTTGCCGCACCGGGAACGTGGTTCCCGATGGGATTGAAGGATGGACTACCAAGCGATGCTGGCGGGCCACCGTACTGCAGAAGCTGGCACCAGGAGGTGCGGGGTCGATGCGTCTAGGACGCGGTAGGTGCGCAAAGAATACCTAAATTTCACCCGGCGGACAAGCGACACCACGCGGGAGTTGTATTTGGAGCGGCTGAGAACGGCCATAAACGGTCGGTCAGCGACGACCTACAGAGCTCCCCTTCCTCGTCAGGAGCAGCCATTCGGACCTGGCCGTCTCATCGGGGCAAATTGCCGTTGGACTGTCGCAACATACCCCCCTTCGCCGACCACAAGACGCCATCTTCAATTGGTAGCGTGCAACAATTGGTCCCGGACAACTGACACTCATAAAATCTATCGCACCATGGCATCGATTCTGCTGCTCGGATTTGGCTTGTTGTTTCTAGGCCTGTCTCACAATACGATGCTGTACTTCTGTTCTTTGGACAAGCAACGACAACCCTTTCCGTTATGGAGGATGGTGCTACCATGGCCTCGCCGGGGGAAGTTTGTGAGCCTGTTGGCGGGGCTTGTATCTTGCCTGTTCGTTTGGGGATGGCTTCGTGCTCCGGCGGATGGCATCGACTTCAGCAACCCGCGGACCATTGCTCTTGCTTCCGCTTTCGTTGTAATGCCGGCGTCCTTGATGGCCAGCTTCTACTGGCGCCGGATCAAGCGCACTCAGAACGGCGTGTTCTTATTCGATCCCATCGATCCTTCACCCGTTGAGTTGGGCCTGCCTGCCATAGTGACAGCCACACTAACAGGAGGTGCCATGGCGTGGGAGTGGCTGGGATAGGCAAATTTTGGCAACCGTCCGATGGATCCATCGACCGGTTGAATCCGCAGCCAGAGAAGGACATTCGCGCTCTCACCCCGAATCGGCGGTTGGCGGACCGATACCGCTCATCACTGCTGAGACCGCTGAACGATTCCATCAGACTGTTCCGTCGACCGGTTGAATCCACGGCCAGAAACAGTCATTGGTCAATGACGCATAAAATCTGTATCTTGAGATGCTACTCATGCCGCCATAGGCGTCGTGATGCACTTAGACTTGTCCCCCAACTTGCGTCTATCTAGACAATGACTAACGTCGCCGTTTTCGATGTGTTGGAGACCGTCCATGACGAGTCATCCTTTCTTCGCTTCGTCGAAGTACTGCTGGCCGAGAGACGCAAGGTAGATGCTCTCGCACCAACTATGGACGGCTTTCAAGGCGATTGGGCAAATCACTCCATTGCAATGTTCTTGGATGCTACGCATGCGTGGGCGCTAGATAGCTCATTCGGTGAGCGACCGGGACCCAAGGCCGCAAATCTTTGGCGCATCTTTGCGGACTTCTTATACGCCGGCCGTGGCTACGAATAGCCACTGAGGCGTCGGTGTCCGCAAACGCCCGCTTTCAGTAGGTTTGACGGACCGCTAAGGGTCGAGGCCGTGTGGAAACGCCGCTGGAACTGCATAGCACCTCCTTGTAGGTGTCCATATTCGTTCAAACGGCGATATCAGACGATGGGGCTGGGGAGCGTGACGGATCGCGCAATTTTGG